>OLVU01000847.1_pt1 | contig 23969 bp, 17 predicted proteins | sample 1673321 | NCBI WGS metagenome assembly OLVU01 (sample SAMEA3178942, study PRJEB25190) | human gut metagenome | biome: human gut; feature: human-associated habitat; material: faeces | place: Austria | collected 2013 | reverse complement strand
TGAAGACGCGACAATAGCAAGCTGCCAGGTCCTTTCTGTTTATGCCTTCCAGTAGGAGGGCTTTTTTTATTGAATTCGTTTACTTCTTCTTGTATCATTATGTGAGGGAGGGTTTTATATATGAAAAATATAGTCATTACAGATAAAGATATTCCTTTAGAATTATTTAATGAAAGCGTTATCGTCAATCTGAATAATATTAAATATAGTGCTTGTACTGGTGATTATACATGCTTAAAAAAACAAATGCCTTGTCGTTATCACGACGATATTTCAGTCATTAATCAATGGATTGGTCAGGCTTCTTTGATAATCCTGTGGGAACATGGTTGCTACTCCGGCTCTTGCAACTCCATGCAAAGCCCCATTCCACCAGTTATATGCCGGAATGCCAAGCCTTTCGATTGCCGGTGACTGATAGAGCATCTGGCTCATCTTCTCCTCCACTGTTATCTGGCTTACCAGTTCTTTTGCACGTTTTTTATCTCTTCACTCATTTTATCGTCTCCCTCTCCCATATCTCTTTCCTAATTATATCCGCTGTCATTTTTTTCCACAACCGGCTAAAATAACAAAATTTCAAATTCTTCCAGTCCCAAATGAATGACTGTGCTCCCACTTTTATCCGTAATTTTTCCTACTCAAGTGTGAATGACAGTAAGTCAAGATTTCCGTATCCTCTATATGTAAAATAGATTGCCTGCTTACCATCCGGGATCTGTGCCTGAATCTCATATTTCTCCCACACATTGCTGTTTACAATCTGAACCGTCCCAAGCACCTCACCATCCCAGGCTGTCTTAACCTCGAACGTCCCACTTCCATATCCTCTCACTTTCAGGATGACTTTCTGTACATTTTCACATTCAAAGTATTTAAAGCCTAGCGTTGTGGTATCTGTAATATGGGAAATGTACCCCGGTTCCTTATCACCGTCTCTTCCATCCTGCATCACTCTTGGAAATCTCTGGTTTGCATCAAAAATGCTCTCCTCCGCTGTAAACAGATTGCATGCAATATAAGCCGGGTATTCCCCCCTTCCCACTAGTGATCCGCCATTTAATCCACAGGATGTCAGTTCCACCTGGCGGAAGCTTCCATCTTCTGCCAAATGAAGCTTTTCTGCACACCCCTGTCTGCTATACCAGGTTCCGTTCGTCTGTCTGTGATAAAAAATATACCATTCACTGGAAATCTCCACGATACTTCCATGGTTGTTTCCGCCATAGGCAGATGGCATATCTGCAGGTTTATAAGTATCTATATGCATATCGCAGTTGCTTACCAGCACACCCCTATATGTGAATTTTCCCGTTGGTTTCTCACTGGTTGCATAGCATAACTCATGCATCACCGAAGACGAATAAATCAGATAGTATGTGTTTCCTATCTTCCGGATAGATGGTGCTTCAAAAAATGCATGTCCCTCATATCCGGTTCCATCCGCATACTCTCCTCCCGGTGCCACAAATACCGGTTCTTCCTCGATGGTAATCATATCCGGACCGAGCACTGTCGCCATCGCACCATGTCTCGTTTTGTCTCCTCTTCCGCAAAATCCCGTATACAGATAGGTTCGCGCTCCTTCTGTCAGTACTCCCGGATCAAACTGTGGTTCATCCCCCGGTCTTTCCCCGAGTCTGTCTCCCTTTTTATCATGGACATATCCATAAAATTCATATTTTCCTGCCGGTGTGTCAGAAACTGCAACTGATACGACAGAGACATGGTCCAGCACATAATACAGATAATATCTTCCATCCGGTCCCACTGTCACATCCGGGGCATACAGGCACATCTTTCCATCCCTGTTCAATGGATCTTCTGTTTTAGGATAAATCACTCCTTCATATCTCCAGTCGGCGAGATTGTCAACCGGTGCTGACCAGCAGACATAATCTCCCAGGCAAAATACATGTCCGTTATAAAAATCATGGGATCCGTATACATACACCCTGTCTCCGAACACATACGGCTCTCCATCCGGAATATACTCCCACGATGGAAGATATGGGTTAAATGCCTGCTTTTTCTTCAATCTTAACACACTCACAGAGTAAGCAGGTGCTTCATAAATGAATTTTTTAGATGCTCCCTCCATCTTCACCGTCTTGTCACTCACTTTTTCCGGTTCTTCAAATGTATTCTCTGCTGTCTTTTCCCCTGTCAGAAGAACTGCCTCATACTCACGCTCTACACCGCAGTCTAAAGAGATTTCTATAGGATCTGTTTTTCCTTCCATGTTAACAAGTTTGATAAAAATTTCATCCTCTGTCACTGTTGTTACAGAAGATACTGCTGGAAAAGATGGAATTTCCACTTCACGTACTATCTTCCGGTCTATAAAGAGCCGTACCGTCTTTCCATCTGTCTCATATCCAAAATGATGATATCTTCCAGGCTCTATACAAAGCGGAAAATCTTCCGTCAGTCTCTTCTCCTCAGGAATTGCTGTTTCCCAGAACGATGCATGATCCTCCTCTATTTTCCAGAGCAGAGGTCTTACTCCAAACGGTGTCCATATTTTTTCCGCACCTTCTAACAACTGGTCATAATAAGATAAAATTACCCTTGCACTGAAAATGCCAATTTCAAAGCTGCTGCCTGGTTCTACATAAATATCAACATCAAATTTTCCACAGGTATCTGATTCCTCCCCGAATACAACAAAGCTCTTCTCTTTGTCTCCCCATGGCATTTTCCGGCACATTGCTGCAATCTGTTCTTCATCAGGATGTCCGATACAGCAGCTGCCATCCTCTTCCTCTTCCATCACATGTCCCATCATTTCATGCGTCACTGCTGTTTTTCTGCCATTCCACATTGCATTTTTATAGTTCAGGACAGATCTGGATTTCAAAGATGCCATGCCCTCCATCGGACGGTATATTTTACCGGATTCCACCTCTGACTCCACTACATATGATCCTCTGTTTTTTCCAAACATTTTCCATACATAATAAGTCGGTATTCCAAAGCTCTCTGCATTTTGGAACCGGATCAGGTTCGGTGACCAGGAATGATAATGAACATGTTCAAATAACGGAGCATACGATGCAAGTGCTACAACATCCTGATTTTTTTCCAGCCCGATCAGGAATGCTGCCTCTCCAAGTGCTCCATATAATTTTCCAAGATGTGCACCTTCATTTACCGCCTGCTCACCGACAAATATCTTTGGACCTTTTCTGTCATAGTTTTCATAATAATTCTGATTTTCTGCAAAAAACTCGGTTGAATTATAAAAATGCTCATCCACATACTCCGTCGTGCAGGCATGCTCCTCGATATGCGCATTCGCAATCACCTTCAAATGCGGATATTTTTCCTTCACCACATCATAAAATCTGCGATAGCGCTCCTCGTAATCCGGTCCGAAATTCTCATTTCCAATCTCAAGATAAGTCAACCCAAACGGCTCTCTGTGTCCCATCTGTGTTCTTAAGCTTCCCCATCTGCTCTCCGGCGATCCAAGCGCATATTCCAAAGCATTCATTGTATCTTCCAGTATCTCGTCCTGTTCTTTTCCTGTGAGGAGAACAGGCTTCCTACCCTGACAGGTCATACCGCAATTACATACATATAATGGTTCCATTCCAAGATCCTCGCAAAGCTGCAGATACTCGTGAAATCCAAGTCCGTTACTGCTGCGGTAATGCCATACTAACTGCTGCCCCGGTCTCTCCCATACCGGTCCTACTGTACGAAATAGCATGACAGTGGACGGCGTCGAACCCTCTACAATACATCCCCCTGGGAACCTCATGAAACTCGGATGCAGATCGCGCAGTTTTTCAACGAGATCCACGCGTAATCCATGTCCATTATAGGTTGTTCCCGGCATCAGAGATGTAAAACCAAACAGGATCTCTCCACCATCCGGACACCGAAATATAAGCTTCGCATTCTGACTGTCTCCTGTTGCGGCAAGTACTGCATCGTACTTTACGTAACCATTCCCTTTCAGCAGCAATGTTGTGGATGCAAAGCACACATTATTTTCTATGACAGAAACCTCCAATTTTGTTTCCTGGGCTGTTTTTGCAAACAGACAGAATTTATATGCTTCCCCTTTTTTCTGTGGGATACCGCAAAATCCTATATTCCAGATGCTTCCACCCTTTTCAAACCGTACATTCAGTGCCGCTTTCCGGTTTTTGTTCAAAGTGTCCGCCTGTTCTAACCGCATGCGCGCATCCTGTGCATACCACCCCGGTACAGACGTTTTTTCAATTTGGTCCTCCTCTACCCAGCTAGAAAGTCCTTCTCCGCCATTGAATTCATCTTCCCATCCGGAATCTGTCACAACATGAACTCCATCTGCCCGCTGCGTATATCCCTCCGGAAGAAGTGAATCTTCAAAGCATCTGTTTCTTATCATTTCCGGATAGATTCCACCATCTCCGGCCCGGTTGATGTCTTCAAAGAAAATCCCATACAAATCTTTTGCTGTTTCAAACTTCCTGTTTTTGGTCCTGATATTTAGTCTGTCCATACTTTATTTCTCCTTTTTTCTTCCCTGATACCCCAGGTTATCTCTCTTTCCTGCGACAATCTATCTCATAAACCTTTCCCTTTCGCATCTCTGCAAATGGTCCTGGAATTACCTTCCCTGCTTCTAAAGCATTTCCATAAAAATCACTCTGCGACAGCGTATGGATATCCACTGTTCTTACCTCCTCCGGATTGTATACAATATCCCGTTTTGCCAGTTCTCCCGGGAAGCCAAATGGACGATCATCTGCCTTCTTGAATTCCAGCTTCAGATGATCGGTATCCACCTCTATCTCAAACCATCCTTCCTGTCCTTCTCTGTCGAACTGATAAAATTCCTGCCAGGATGGAAGATGCAGACATACCTCCGGTTCCGGATACAGAATTCGCAGATAACCTCCCTCCATTCCAACGTAGGTATTACCATCACAATGGTTGTCCTTTGTCGGGAACTTCACAGCAGCTTCCCCGCAACGGTAAAACAAATTATTCAGAATCCAGGCATCTCTCGATGTACCGCCTCTTTCCAGACCATGCATCCGGAAAGATACCGGCTTTGCAAAATATCCAGCACTTCTGCAATTCCCGATCAAATTATGTTCGATCCGCAGTCTGTCTGTTCCTTCCCCATAGATTCCATATCCATTCACCTCACCAGATTCCGTCATTGCGTACCAGCCGGCCGACCCTTTCTGCTCCTTTATCTGATTCCGGTCAAACCGACCTTCCACATTCCAGATGATATTGTGGTCGATCAGATTCACACCATCTTTCGTACATTCTATGAAAATAGCCTCTCTCTGCTCCCTTCCATCTAAAAACAGGTTATGTGTAATTCTGTTATTTTCATTTCCACAATCCATCCACAGATGATCTGCCCGGAATGTATTGCGGAACAGATTTCTGCGGATCAGGCTGTTTACACTATTGTGAAGCTTAATTGCTCCTGCTTCCCAGGAAAGTTCCATCTTCTGCCATCCGGTTTCTTCGATCCGGTTATCCTCGATCAACATATGCACTGCATGAAGCCCTGCAATTCCACATACCCCTGCGTTGGAAATCGTACAGTTTCTGATCACGCTATATCCGATTTTCTGCCCCGGTATCATCTCATGATGCCAGCATTCATTTCCCACATCAATCCCTACTCCGTTTGACCAGTCTACTGTACAGTCCTCAATGATCCAGTGATGTCCTCTGTAACAGGAAATTGCTCCCCGCTGCGGTACCGGAGCCCCTGTTGCCGCATGTGCACAGGTCAGTCCTTTTACTTTTATATAAGACAGAAATGGTTCGTCCAGTGCAAAACACTGTTCTCTACAGGTTACTTCGATTCTATGATCCGCCGGATCTTCATCATTCCAAAGCCTGAAGTGCACACGCTGTCCGTTAGCTTCCACCCAGTACGTTCCGTCTTTTTCCCCAAGTCCATTGCAAAGTGAAACCTGTGTAAGCGGTTTTCCATCGCAGAACACCATCCCTCTCCGGTTCAGATAAGTTGTCATATCTGTCTTATCATACTCAATAAACAGTCTGTCATGTAAAATGTTCACCGCGCAGAACGGATTGTATCCCAGAAATAAGTTAGGCTCCAGACAGTATTCCCAGACCTTTATCTTCGCTTCCTCTTTCTTTTTCCCAAAATTGTTATACAGTCTCCAGCCATTACTTGGTCTGAAGTTCTCCACTTTTTCAGAAGCCTTGATCACAACTTCTCCATCCCCGTATGCTTCATAGCTTATCATATGTGATGCATTGATACCTCCACACACCGGATGTACCCACTCTCTGTATTCTCCTCCATGGATCAGGACACGCGTTCCAGGCACTGCCCTTTCCGCTGCTGCCTGTATTGTTTTAAGTGGTGCCTTTAACGTTCCTGCATTCCTATCATCCGCATCCGGATGTGTGCTGTTTACATGCAATACGATGTCATACACTGTCTCGTCTTCCCAAAATTCAAACATGCTGCCATCTGGCAGTTTTGCTGTTTCCCCCATCATATTCCTCCTCATTATACAAGTATTTTTCTGTTATCTTTTGCAAACCCATATTATATTCTCTTTCAAGTGCAAAAACGGGGACAGACACACTGTCCCCGCTTCCCTTCTTCACGCTCTGTCTTCCTGCCCGGAAACTTTTCCAACTGTTATTTTTTTCATCCATTTTCCACTTCGCAACCGGAATACACACCAGACTGCTTTTAGAATCTGATCGGCTTTCAGGCACACATATATCCAGAACGCCGGGAAGTGGAATACAAACCCCGCAAGCATTCCAAGCGGTATGGAAACAACCCACAGGAAAAGATTATCCGCAAGCATCAACATCTTTGTATCTCCTCCTCCACGCAGCACTCCTTTGGTCATAATGCTGTTTGTTGCCTGGAAAATAAGAATCAGGCTGATCGCATGCATCAGCTGCGCAGCAACCTCCGCTGTCTCCTCCGATACCTTATAGGAACCAATAATCGCCGGACTGACTGCCATAATAAAGAACGCTGACAGCATTCCAAGTCCCAGTCCCAATCCTAAGAATCTGTAAGCCTGACTCTGTGCCTGCTCTTGCTTTCCCTCTCCCAGCGTCTGCCCTGTCACGATTGCTCCTGCCTGACATACTCCCTGTATCATAACAGTACTCAGCTGTTGTGTTACGCTTGTAATGGCATTGGCTGCCACAAAGGTAACTCCAAGTCTTCCTATCACCATTGCCACTGTATTATTTCCGATAGCGAGAATTCCGTCACTAATCAGTACCGGTATGCTGATCCGGATATATTCTCCAAGCAGATCAGCCGTCTTCATGCCAAGATGTTTTACCCTGAATCCGATTTTCTCATCTTTCAGTAACAGATATCCACAGATCATCCCTGCCTCAAACAGTCTCGCAATCAATGTTCCCAGCGCAGCTCCTGCGATTCCCATACGTGGCATTCCAAGTTTTCCGAAAATAAATACATAGTTTGCCAGAAGGTTCACAAAAAACGCTCCGATTGAAACAAGAAGCGGCAGCTTCACCTGCCCGACACACCTTAGTATGATCGTACATACCAATGAAAGACCTAAAAAGAAATAGGTAATCACAGAAAACCTAAAATAGATTTCTCCCAGCCGTATAATCTCTGCATCCTCCGCATGACAACCTGCGGGATCAGCAAAGTCACCACCGCAAATAAAAGTGCAAGGCTGACTGTAATTCTTACTACGATACAAATTGTCTTACGAAGGGCCTGTATACTTTTTACCGGTTCTGCTTCCTGCATTCCCCAGTAACGGGATACAAGAACAGATGCTCCCATTCCAAGCCCCATACAGAAAATCTGATAGACACCTATAAACTGATTTGCCAGTGACACTGCCGAAAGTGACATTTCCCCGAGATTTCCAACCATAATCGTGTCAAGCATGTTGACTCCGATTGTGATCAGGCTCTGTAAGGCGATTGGCAATGCCAGCCAAAAGACTTTTTTATAAAATTTCCAGTCGATCTCTGCTCTTCTTCTCTCTGCTCTTCTTCTCTCTGTCATCTTCTATCTCCATTTCCAGTAGTAAACCCTTCCTGATGTTCAGATTTTTCTTGGTCCTTTACCTGGCAAAACTGCGCTGCTCTTTGCACTACAGTGTCTGTATCCAATCCAGATATTTCACGATCATCGTATCCCAGACCTTCCATTCATGTCCGCCCGGCATCTCTTCGTAATAAATCTTCACATTCTTCTCTTTGCAGTAAGCCAAATATTTCTGTGCGTGTGCATAACCTCCATCTTCCGTGCCGATAGCTCCAAATAAGGCCGGATATTCTCCCGTCTCAGATGCACGATCGATCCACACTTTCGAATCGCTGTCTGTTCCGGCAAGTTCCTCTAAGCTTCCCCAGCATAGCGAAACCACATCGTTTTTTTCCTGTTCCTTATCCTGATACCGTGCTCTCTGCTCTGCAAAAAGTTCCGTCACAAAGGAAAGACCGGACAGATTTGCCGCTGCCCTGAAAAATCCAGGTTTTGTAAATGCCCATTTGTAAGCACCGTATCCACCCATTGAGAACCCCGCTACATAACGGTTTTCAGGTTCCGTATTGACCGGAAACATTTTCTCAGCTACCATTGGAACTTCCTCTGTCACAAACTGATAATATGGGTATCCATATTTCATATCGCTGTAGAAGCATCCACCATCCACTTCCGGCATGACAACTGCAAAGTTTTTTTCCTCCGCATACCGCTCAATGGAAGAAAACCTGATCCAGTCCTGGCTGTTTCCTCCACCGCCATGCAGCAGATACAAAGTGCCTGCCGGCTTTTTCCCCTGATTGACACACCCCGGAAGGATCACATACAATTTGGTGTGATAGCCCAGCTTATCTGATAAAAAATCAAACATTGTCACTCCCATCTCATACATCCTCCTTCATCATTTTGTCTATCATGACCGGAAGCCACTGATCCCAGAAGCCCCACTCATGCCTGCCTTCTCCTTCAGAGAACTCTACCGGACATCCCATCTTGGTTGCCACTTCTGCAAAATTTTTTGATCCTTCATAAAAAAAGTCCTGTCTGCCGCAGCAGCTATACAATCTTGGTAGTTTTTTCCCTTCTTGCAGATTCTTTCGGATCAGGTGATAAAAATCATTACTGCTTCCCCTGTACTCTTCCCTTGTCCCGAAAGCTGATGCAACATTCGGATTATTCATATCAAAAAATCCAAGGCTCTCCACCTCTCCCGCACCGCTCATTCCAGCTGCCGCTGCAAAGAAATCCGGGCGGTTCAAAGCCCACTTGAAGGTTCCGTGGGATCCCATGGAATTACCGATCACATACCTTTCTTTCGGATCATGCGTCAATGGGAATATATTCTCCACAATCTCCGGAAGCTCCTCGCTTAAGTATGTAAAATATTTTTTTCCATGTACCATATCGCAATAAAAACTGTTGCGTACTTCCGGCATCACAACTGCAAGATCACGCTCTAATGCATATTCTTCCAATCTGGTACGGCGCAGATAAAGGCTTGCATCATCACTGCCTCCATGCAGCACATAGAGCGTTTTTTTTCTCTCATATTCTTTATAATAAGTTTCTGCCCCTTTTTTCTCCGGGTCACGAAAAACCTCATAAGTCGGAAGAATCACATAGATTTCTGTGTTTTCTTTCAACACTTCTGAACGAAATGAATATTGGATCAGTGCCATTTTTCTCCTCCTGTTCTACTCTTCTTCCTTTTCAAAACACAATACATTCCAGGAAAGTGGTTTTAATGATGTTGTCAGTCTGCCATCTGCGAACAAAATATCTTCTTTTTCTTTTGGAAGAACCAAAGATGGATTGTCAAAGCTGCTCGAAGCCTCCAGATCATCCGTATACATCTCGAATTGTTTTACAAACCTGTATCCCTCAAATCCTCTGACATCCACAGTCAGAGAATACTCACTCTCCTCATTTCTATTTAACACAAACAGATTCAGTCTGCCATTCTCACGATCCCATGCCGATGCACTGTCCACATAAGGAACATTTTCTTTTCCCCTGTACTGGGATGTATCATCGATCGCATATCCCGGCATATCATAGGTCTCACATTCCACGCTTGTCTGCATGGATGTTCCCTTTGCATACTCCATCAGCTGCGACAGTGCATAATAAGATGCTGATCTCCACACATGGTCATGGTCGGAAGAACAGAGTGCTCCAAGTCCTCCTGTCATGCAAGCAATCTTCACACGGTCTGCATGTCTTAAAAATGCCATCTGAATTGAAACCATTGCCAGCATCTGCAGCATATCTCCTCCCGGATGTTTTCTGTCCGGCATCTGATCTGGATCATGAAGCACATATTTTCTGTCCGGATCAAACCGGTAGTGGGCTCTTGTCATATTGTAGACACCATAGCCCGGATGCAGCTCGGCATTTGGCCGGATCATGGCTCCGTACTCGTCAAAAGAGAGCATCATTTTTTTCGGTGAACGCCTCTTTGCTGCAATCACATCACAAAGTGCCGCCTCGGTGTCAATAAATTCCTCATAATACAGGGAACCACCCAGTAATGCCTTAATATCTCCCGGAGGCGCACTGTGATAGTGGTGCATGGACAGATAATCCACCGAATCATAGCACTGTTCGAGCACGGTCTCTTCCCATTCCGGATAGTGATCCATAAAGATGGCAGAGGATGCGCAGACAGCAGTCTCTATCGTCGGATCAATCCACTTCATCACTTTGGATGTCTCATTGGCAAGAACTCCGTAGCCTCTCGGATCCTTATCCCAGGAACCGATTTGCCACGGTCCGTCCATCTCGTTTCCAAGATACCAGACCTTCACCCCATATGGCTTCTCATGTCCGTTCTTTTTACGCAGATCTGACCACCAGCTGCCTCCCTCATGATTCGTATACTCAACAATATCCATCGCATCTCGGATTCCTCCTGTTCCGAGGTTGATCGTATACATCGGTTCTGCTTCCACTTTTTCTGCCCACTGTAAATATTCGTCATGACCAACTTCATTTGTAATATACTGATACCATGCCGGATCTAAATGTACTTTTCTCTGTTCTTTCGGTCCGATGGAATCCTTCCAGTCCCAGGCGGAAACAAAGTTTCCACCCGGGAGACGGATTGCCGGCATATCGGTACTTTTCAATGCCTCAATCACATCTTTCCGGAATCCTTGCTCATCCGCTGTCGGATGCTTCGGGTTGTACATCGTTCCATTTACCATTGTTCCAATCGGTTCCAGAAATGTTGAAAATAATCTCGGTGAGATTTCTCCTATCTCAAAGGATGGATGGACTGTAATTTTTGCTTCTTTTTCCATAGTCTTTTCTCCTTCATTTCACTGCCATACCTGTGTCTTGTCCCCGCAAACACATTTAAAATAATTTTCTTAAAAACGCATTCAGGCAATGTCTCCAGAATGTCCAGTCATGATAACCGTATCCTTCGAACACCTCAATCGGGACACCTGCCGCCAGTACTTCTTTCTCGTTCTTAACCGTCGACTCATAGCTCCATTCCTGCTTTCCACATGCAACAAAAAGCATATGAAACTGCTTTCTGAATGCTTCCGGATTCAGTAATACTTCTGTATAATCCACCTCATCGTCCCTGATCACAAGACCACCGGAAAAGATGCCTGCCCAGCCGAACAATTCCGGATAGGTAAATACGATTCTCTGCGTCTGCATGCCTCCCATGGAAAGCCCTGCTAATGCCCTGTAATCTTTGTCTGCAATAGTCCGGTATCTGCTGTCAATATACGGGACACAGCTTTCCGGAAGCTCCTGCAGAAATGCGCTCATAGAATGGTGATATTCACCATTTTCCGGGAAGGCATAGCCAGTATTCATAACTACGATCATTTCCTTCATCTGCCCTTTTGCGATCAGGTTATCCGCGATATTGGCAAGCTTTCCCTGCCAGATCCAGCCAACCTCATTCTCGCCGCCCCCATGTTGTAAATAGAGAACAGGATATCGTTTTTCCAGATGTTCCTCATAACCTGCTGGTGTGTATACATAACACAGCTTGGTTCTCCCGGTACTATTAGATTTGTAATATTCATAATGAACCGTTCCATGTGGCACCTGGCGGATTCTGTATTCTTCAAAATCCTCCTCCGGCATTTCCAGATAGTTCACAGCCTGAAAGCCGCCGTAGCCAACCGGCGCATTGCAGTCCACCGTGTTCGCGCTGTTTACTATATAGTTATAATAGTGGAATCCTTTCTCAATTCCCGTTACCTCTGCTGTCCACCAGCCATCCTCTCCTTCTTCCATAGGATAGCTTTTCATTCCCCACAGATTCAGCTCCACATCATGCGCACCGTCTGCCCGCAGATAAAATCTGGCAGTTCCAGTCTTCCCATCTGTCACCTCTGCGCCCGGATGTTCTTCCCGGTATCTGCCACACGGTCTGCCTTTCTCATCAAATGCATGAATCAGACCTTTGTGGATCGGATCAGACATTAGCATATGCTCTGCAAAAGTCTGACGGTCTAATTGCTCTTTGGATAGCTTTCTCTCTTCATAAGGAAAAACTGGTTCACTTTCATCCTCTGGCTCCTCTTTCTGGAAGACTAAGGATGCAAAGTCCCTAAAGCTCTCTCTCCACACATGCCATTCATGATAGCCCTCATAGCTTCGCTGCCCTCCGGCTGCCCCGAGCTTTTCAAACTGATCCGTATATATTTTCTGTTTTTTATCTAAATCCTTCTCCCCTTTTCCTGCCGTCATAAGAACGGTCTGCATCGGATACTCTGCAAACTGTGCAAGAATCCGTTCTGTCTCTTCATCCCTGACCCCTGAGAATACTCCCAGATGTCCGAACAGATTCTGGAATCTCGATACGATCTGGGTTGCCTGCGCCGACCCAAGGGAAAGTCCCGCCATTGCGCGGTGCATCCGTCCTTTTTTCACGCGAAAAGTATGTTCCATATATGGAATAACATCCTCTGTCAGTTCCCTTCCAAAGTCACCCGGGAAAAAGACAGCCTCCTCATCATCTCTAAACGCGTAACCGCTGCACATAACCACGATCATACCCTTGCATTTTCCTTCTGCAATGAGATTATCCATAATAAAATTCAGTTTGCCGTTCCACAGCCAGCTTGTCTCATCCTCTCCCACTCCATGCTGGATATACATAACCGGATATTTTTGATCTATATTCTCTCTGTAGGAAGGCGGCAGATAGACATAACATTTCTTTATGTGATCATTCTGTGTTGACACGTAAGAATGAATCTGCACATCCCCATGCGGTACATCCTTCAGATACCAGAAATCCTGTCCCTCCCGTGGCATTTCAAAAAAGTTATTTGCCCCGAAACATCCATAAGCAAACGGTGCATGTGGGTTCGTCACCTGTACCCCATCTACAAACCACCTGTGATAATGAAAGCCTGGAAGAATCCCCTTTACATTTTTAGAAAACAGTCCGTTTGCCTGCTTCTCCAGTGCAATTTTCTCCGTTCCAAGCGTTCCTCCAAAACCGGAAACTTCTACCGTCTCTGCTTTTGGTGCTTCCATTGTAAAGGTAACACTTCCATCCTCCTCAACCTTGGTTCCCCAGAAATCTTCCTGATAACAAATACAATCTTTGCCATCTATCTTTTTCATTTCTGCTTTTTTATAAATTGGATCAAAAAAAAGCGGATACATTGTCAGTGCCTGATTGTTTTTCATTTTCATCTCCTCCTTCTGCTCTCTTTAGCTATTTCGTTTTAGCATATTATAAAAATAATAGCGGCAATATATTTCCATATTTTTTACCGCCGCTGTTATTTTGTATTGTTATTTATAATTTTCTTCCTGTTCCAGACCGCTGCTTTCCCGAATCTGATAAATTGGCAGCAGCTCCCTCCGGATTGGAATATCCATCCGGCTCTCTCCTGCCAGAATTAAAATATCTAATGCACTCTTTGCCATTTCCTGTGACGGAATATCCACAGAAGACAATGCTGGTCTATTATACCGGAGTAGTGGAGAGTTCTCAAAAAATATAATCCTCAGATCTTTCGGGACACAGATTCCGACATCCCTGCAATATGCCATTATCCCTGTAGCAAGCCTGCAGTCGGCTACAAGCCACGCGGTCGGAAGTTCCATATTTGAAAGCATCTGTTTCGCTGTCTGATATCCAATCTCATAGGAACTCTTCTCAATCCTTGGATTCCATTCTTCCTTCGCCACAACATCATGACTCCTGCACCCAAACAGGAAACCTGCCTCCATCAGTCTCTCTGCTCTTCCTGTTTTCTCAAATCCCAAAAAGGCGGCAGATTTCACTCCGGAAAGGTTCATACATGCCGCACATTCTTCACCTGTCCGGTAGCTGTCCATCAGCACACTGTGATAGATCTGGCTGTCACGTCCGATAAACACAATCGGAATCGTGATCTCCCTCTCTTCCAGCGCCTTCTGCTCTTCCTCGTTAAGTCCACAGATCATGGCTCCACTGAAGCGGTTGCTTGACAGCATATCCATATATGTCATGAAGTTCCCTGGTTCATATGCCTGGACAACCAGTTCTATCTTCAGCTCTTTCAAATCAATTGTCTGAAAGATGCCTTCCAGGAAACGCCCGAGACGTGAGTTTAGATTGTCACGCCTCCAGAACAGTGCCAAAACATATGGTGCCTCCTCGTTAGCTGCCTGTCTCAATCTTCTCGCATAAATATTGGGCTGATAATTAATCTCTTTCGCCGCATTTAATACTTTCTTCTGCGTCTCTTTTGATATTCTTACCTGGTCTCCTCTGCCATTCAGCACAACAGACACTGTGCTCACGGAAAGTCCCAGTTTATCCGCAATATTCTTAATCTGCATCTTGGACGCTTGTTTTTTACCCATATCAATGCCTTTCATCCTATTTTGAACTATTTTTGCCTTATAACTGAGCCTACCATATCTAAGATTCTTTTGTCAACCCGACAACCGGCTGTTTTTCCTTCGTTTTAGCAATGGCATCCGGCTGTCCTCTCTTTCTGAAAAGACCGGATGCCATTGCTTATTCACTGCTTATCTGTTTGTTTTTTATTTTGCTGCTTTTCTTGCATCGATTACTTTCTGATATTTTTCCATATCAAATTTCACAAGATCATCCCATCCGATACCGGTAAGAGTCTCTTTTAAGTTTTCCCATAATGCATCGAATTCTGCCTGGTCTGCTGCAAAGACCATCTTCCAGGATGCATTTGTAATTTCCTTTCCACACTGACTTCTGATCAGCGCAATATCTGTTGTATCACTTTCAAGAACAACATTTACATTTGCAACCGTCTTTAATAATCCGTTCTCCTCAAAGTATTCTGTCTGTGTATCAGTGCCATATTTTTCTGTCCAGTCAACATATCTCTTGTCCTTCGGTTTTTCAAGATTAGTGCTCCAGTAGCTCATGCTGTAAGGCTCATTATTATTCGGATTAACTGCCATGTTAGATACAATGTACTGGTTCAACTGACATTTTCCATCATTGTAGAGACCGCCGCCCCATTCATCCGGAAGATTCTTCTTACCTGCTACATAAGCTACAGAGTCATCTGTCTGTGCATAGCGTCCTGTTCCTTCTTCAATGGTGTAGTTGACACCAGCAATACCATCCCACATGTAACTGATTCCTTCCGGACTTGCCATCCAGTCAAATAACTGCATAATTTTTTCTTTTGTTGCATCGTCTACGCCAGAACCAATGCCCCATACGCGGCCTGAGCCATAATAAGAATCTGCTACCTGATAAATATTAAGGTCTTCAACAGGAACATTCACAAATCCTTTTCCTGCTGCTTTGTCTTCATCGGAAAGATTGATACCTGCAAGGTTCATTTCCCAGTTGTACCATAATAAGTACTTTCTGTATGCACGAAGCTTCTGCTCGTCTGTTGTGGTCCAGTCCTGAACAGAGGAATCCGGATCGATCAGCCCTCTCTGATTTGCCTTGAAGAAGAACTCAAGCATCTTGTAATATGCACCGTTCTCATCAATCAATGGCATCATACTGTTGTCATTTCCAATTAATACAGACTGATTTACTTCCTGCCCATACCATTTTGCGGTCTGGCAGATATTTTCCATACCGAATCCATCCCAGTCTTTCCAGAGGGAAATCGCATATGCTTTGTCACCAGCATCGTTGGTCGGATGTGCTTTCTGCATCTGCTCTAAAACATCCAGAAGATCATCCAGGTTCTTTAATTCCGGGCATCCAAGTTCTTTGTAGTAGTCCCATGGAAGGCATGGTGCTGAGAACGGAGTCGACTGTGAATATGTCTCTGGTGAAGTATTCGTCATCTCGGTAGGGATTCCCCAAATCTTACTTCCATCTCCAACCTGCGCATTGAACGCCTCAATCTGTGTCTTATACTCTGCTAAGTTTGGATAATTCCAGATATCATCCGTAATATCCATAACAAGTCCTGCTTCTACGCAGTCCAGATAATCTGCATTGTCCAGAAGAATGATATCACCCAGCTTTCCGGAGCTGCATCGCGTCTGATAAAGTGCTGCCGCATCACCGGATGTATTCGGTGCAAAGATATTCAGTTCCAGACCGAACTTCTCTTTCACAAGGTCGCCAAACCAGCCTGCCTGCATGCCCTGATAGTTTGCCGCAACATCATAGACTTCGATGGTTGTCACATCCCCTGATGCCTGTGAGCCTCCCTCTTCTGTTGCAGCTGTCTGGTTCTTGTTGTCCCCTGATGAAGCATTTCCATTTGCTCCGGAATCTCCTCCACAGCCTGCAAGAACTGTACTTGCTGTCATGGCTGCTGCCAGGCCTAAACTAATTGTCCTTCTCCATTTCATAATACATATCCTCCTTTTGTTTTTCTACAATAGCCCCCTATTGTGTGTTGAAGTTTATGAATTTTTTCTCAACCCTTCACTGCGCCGATCATAATTCCTTTTACAAAGAAGCGCTGGAAGAATGGGTATACTAATAGAATTGGTGTTACGACCAGAATAGTTACTGTCATACGGATGGAAGTAGCCGTCTGCGTCGTTGCAAGCATCTGCTGGATTGCTTCACTGGAGGTTCCGGAAGAAACAATCGTTGCAAGTGAGCTTGCCTGGTTAATATACTGGTACAGAATAAACTGTAACGTATATAACTTTGTGTCTGTTACAAGAAGCAGCGTATCCTGGAAAGAATTCCACTGTCCTACTGCCGCAAAAATTGCAACCGTTGCAAGAATCGGTTTAATAATCGGAAGAATAATTGAGAAGAACACCTTCAATGTTCCTGCTCCGTCTACTTCTGCTGCATCCTGCAGCTCCCTCGGAATTGATTCCACATAAGTCTTCGTCAGAATAATATAAAAAGGCGATACCAGCGTCGGCAAAATATATCCGAGGAAATTATTCGTCAGATGCAGATTATTCATTGTAATATACCATGGAATAATTCCTGCATTAAAATACATAGTCAATACTACGAACCGGTACCAGAGTTTCCGTTTCCACATGGTTTCTCTTGTGAACATATAACCGAGGAAGCCGGCTAACAATACCGTACATGCCGTTCCGATCAGCGTTCTTGCAATGGAAATCTGTGCTGCCTGCAGCAGTCCCGGAATCTTGGTTGCATCCAGATAATTTCTGAAATGGATCTGCTGCGGCCAGAAGATAATCTTTCCTTTTTCACTCAGATCGTTAGCACTGATCGTATTGATAAAAATATAGTAAAATGGATAAATACAGATCAGGGAAAACAATGCAAACACAATATAAGTAATCACGCTGATCAGTTTATCAACCGGACCGGCATTTTCTTTTATTTTTCCATTCTGTTTCATGTTCATATCCTCACTTCCATTTAAATAAATCCATCACCACGCAGTACTTTAGATAGCGTATTGGCACCACATAACAAAATGACGCTGATCAGACTCTTAAGCATACTGAGTGCAGTAGATACAGAATAACTTCCACTTCCCATTGCCAGATTGTATACATACAGATCAAGTACCTGGATAGTATCCATATTAAATGCATTCTGGAATACATAGTACTGTTCCATTCCATTGGAAAGGAAATTTGCGATATTAAGCATTAATAATACAAAGTATGTTGGCAGTAAGCTCGGAATCGTAATATTCCAGATCAGTTGCATTCTTGTTGCCCCGTCCACTTTTGCTGCCTCATATAATTCTGCATCAATCCCTGAGATTGCTGCGATATACATGATTGCTGACCATCCAAGGCTCTTCCAGGTACTCCACAGCCACATTTTCAGCCATATATGATTGGAAGACTGCAAGAAAGCGATCGGTTTTTCAAGTACTCCCATCTGTATCAGTAAGCTGTTTGCCATACCTGTACTGTTGAACATACAGTAGCAGATAGAAAATACCAGTACCCAGCTGATGAAGTTTGGAAGTGTCGTCACGGTCTGGACAAATTTCCGGAATGGCATACACTTAATCTCATTCAGAAATACGGCAAAAATCATCGGCAGCCAGGAAAATAAAATGGTCAATCCACTCATTGCAAAGGTGTTTCTCAAAACCATCAGCGTCTGCTTAATCCTCACCGGATTGTCTACCAGATACCGGAACCACTTCAATCCTACAAAGTCATCCATGCTAAGTGCTTTTGGCGGTTTGTAATCAAAAAACGCGTATGCCCATCCATACAGTGGATAATAAGCAAATATCGCAACCAGAATAATGAAAGGCAGAATATAGAGGAATTCCCGATACCCTCTCATCTTTTTCTTATTTGTAAAAACTTTCATTCAGCTACCCCTCCTATTTTCTCCTCAGTCCAATCTGTTTTCTCTCCGTACATTTCTTATGTTGCTATTATATGCTATTTCGTTTTAGCTGTCAATAGCTTATTCATTAGAAACTATTTTCAAACTGCCATCCGGAAGTCTTCTAAACTGTTTTACATAATTCCATCCAAGCTCAGGATCCTTATCTGCTACCTCATGTCCTTTGTCATGCATCATCGCCAGATTATACAGATTCACTGGATGCTCTTCATCCGAGTAAAACCTCTGAACGTCATAGTAATGTTCCGGATGTCTGGCAGAAGGCCGGATTCTCTGCTGAATCTGCCCCGGCACACCGCATCCACTCGGATCAGGTTTGGAAAGATCCGGTGTCTCTTCGATCCGAATATGATTATACGCCTTCCAGAAATCATACTGATGCTGTTGGGAGCAATGATAATAAATCGGATAAGAAATTTCCCGGGAACCATAGGTATACCATACCGGCATCCGGTAATCGTATTCTTTCTTTTTCTCCATCGCAAGACCAAACAGATACTTATCCTGTTCTGTAAGTTCACTGGCACCATTTCTGATTCCCGGCCAATTTGAGTCAATATGACAGATAGCTGCGATCAGTTCCGGGTGGAGCATTGCCACTGCCTGCGCCTGTCCTGCTCCATTGCTGAAGCCTGACAGGTAGACTCTTTCCGGATCAACTGGATAGTGTTCTTTCATATATTGGATCAATGCAACTGTATACCCGATATCATCTGCTCCATCCGGTGCTAAAAAGCTGTTCCACTGTGTTCTGTCTGTTCCCCACGGATACACAGTAATAAAGCCTTCCTTCTCCCCCAGTTCATGAAAACGGCTCATCTGTGCGGCTTCCTCCGGGTTATCCGATCCTCCATGGAAAAAGAGCATAAGTGGTACCCTTCCTGACGTTCCATCTTTCACACCGGAAGGTACATGCACAAACCAGGTATGCTTTACCTTCACCTTTTCCTCTAACCTGTCATCATCCAGATAAAGTTCAAACCCGGCTTTTTTCATGTCCGGTTTTGGTTCCACATCTCCATACACAGAGGTATTGGTGCGCCTGGTCACGGAAAATAGTTCTTCCCATACCCGGTTCACCAGTTCTTTGGAAAGCTGCATATTCTCTGAATTCATGACACACTGAGATGGATTTCTTTTATTTCTTGTCACTGTAATCTGATCTGCCGTCTCTTTCCATTCTGTTTCATTAACAACATTGAAATAATTCTGTGTTTTCCTGTCACTGTCCACCAGAAAAGCCGGTACTGCAGCATTCACCGCCTGATATCTGGCTTCCTCACATAGCCTTCCACCCACTGCAAAAATTGCTGCTATATTCTCTGCCACACAGGCTGCAAGCGTGCATACCATATGCGCTCCGCTTCCGGTACCGACTAGATACCTGGTGTCATTCATCGGATGCCAGACACTCAACATAGCTTCATAAGTTGGAATCCCGTTCGGCCGTGTTGCAAGAGGCTTATCATCTTCCTTTGTCATTGCATCCTGAAAATCATGAAAAGCTGTCAGATCATCTGTCTCTCCGGAAAAATCATAATTCCAGCGCCCGTTTTCCGGATTCGGGAATGAAAGAATGATTTCCTGTTCCTCCGCGAGTTTTTGCATGCCAAGCTCATCTAAAAAATACCGTACGGATGCTTCGTCTTCTCCATCACGTAATATTGTAATGCTGCAGCGTTTGAATGCTGTCCTTCTTTCCTGTTCCGGAAAATACAGATACATACTTCTTCCGATCTTTTCCAGCTTCTTATATACTAACCCCATCTTTTACCTCCTCTGTCTGTGCAGGTTCGCTAAACTATTTTCCGTTTGTAACTGCTAAAACGTCGTAGCTTAACTATAGTTTCTTTTTTCTATTCTGTCAATCTATTTTTTTTGAATATTCATCTGTTTATTTCATCTTTTGCGACTTTTTTCCTGTTTTTCTTCTTTATTTCCATTTCTCTTTGCGTAAGTTTTTTTGCCATTAGAGCTATTTCGTTTTAGCTTTTTATTGACATACTGTATCCGCAATGTTAAGATTGTTTTATCTTAAACAGAATTTTAGTAATAAAGAGGTGATCATCTATGGCTCAGGGTATGAAAAACACAGTCCTGGACCATCTGCCCGCCGGAACAGATGCTGACCTTGCAAAAGGGAAAATTCCTCATACGCTTCCAGACGGCGTAACCAACCGGGCTGTTTATCAGGATATTTTGCAAATTGCCTTACCAGCGAGTGTGGAGCTGATTCTGTCTTCCTTCACATCTATGGCCGATCTGATTATGGTAGGAAATCTTGGTACATGGGCAATCACGGCAGTAGGCCTCACGACACAGCCAAAGTTTATCCTTATGACAATGGTCATGGCGATGAATGTCGGTTCCACCGCACTTGTTGCCCAGTCAAGAGGTTCTGGCAACCGGGAAGCTGCACAGAAGTATGCCAGACAGGCAATGTTGCTCAACCTTACTTTAAGCATCCTGCTTTCTGTCGTCGGTTTTGTGACTGCCAGACCGCTCGTTCTTTTCATGGGTGCAAAGGATGGGCACATTTTAAGTGCCGGAACTGCTTACTTGCAGATTCAGATGGCAGGATTCGTATTCTTTTCCCTGACCTCGACCATCACAGCGCTTCTTCGCGGAATTGGCGATTCCAAAACAGCCATGTACTATAACACAGTCGCCAATCTGGTAAACCTGATTCTGAACTACTTACTGATTAACGGACATTTAGGCTTTCCACGCCTTGAGGTTGCGGGCGCTTCTCTTGCCACCACAATCAGCCAGATTGTATCCTGTATCCTTGCAGTGATCGCCATATCAAAGAAAAGCTGTTATATTCATATGAATCTGCATGATGACTTCAGACCAAGCAGAAAAGAGCTCGCAGAAATCGCAGCCATCGGTCTTCCGGCTGCCCTGGAGCAATTTATGATGCGAATTGGTTCTATGATCTTTTCCAAAGCGGTTGCTTCCCTTGGAACAGTTGAATTCGCTGCACATCAGGTCTGTATGAATATTCAATCCCTTACTATGATGAACGGACAAGTATTCTCCATTTCATCGACCTCGCTAACCGGACAAAGCCTTGGAAAAAAAAGACCTGACATGGCACAGGCGTATACCACACGCTGCAAGCGGTGCGGTATGGCAATTGCCATTACACTCGGTATACTCTTTGTAATATTCGGAAGGCCGCTTTCTGGTCTGTACACGAACGACGCAACCTGTATTACACTATGTATCCAGATTCTCTGGATTGTTGCTTTTATCCAGCCATTCCAATCTTCACAGTTTATCGTGGCAGGTGCACTCCGTGGTGCCGGTGATACAAAGTTTGTTGCAAAGCTGACATTTTTCACTGTCATGCTGCTCCGTCCGGGACTTGCTCTTCTGGCAATCAACGTATTTTCCCTTGGACTTCCCGGTGCCTGGTTTGCTATCCTGACCGATCAGATCATCCGTTCTGCCCTGATTGCATGGCGCTATCAGTCTGGCAGGTGGAAGGAATCCGTGCTGCGTACAAAAGCTGCTGCCTGACACCGGTCAGAAATCCCGTTGTGTATGCAAAGCACCTTAGAAATTTCAAACATTTTTTTATTATAAATTAACACATTTATGAATGGAGGTATCTTTTATGTCTAATGCAAAACAAATTGACCAGCTTTTAGAAGGGTTCTTAAAACGCGGTCTTCCAGGCTGCGGACTGAAAGTCGTCCAGTACGGCAACACCCTTTATGAGGGCTATTTCGGTGTCACTGACATCGACACCAAAACACCTGTCACGAAAGACACACTGTTCCGTCAGGCATCTATGTCCAAAATTCCGCTCTACACAGTTATGATGATGCTCTATGAACGTGGCAAGTTTCTCCTCACAGACCCAATTGGAGATTATCTTCCGGAATGGAAGACAAGTACCCGCTACGACAGGCATCCGAACGGCTATGTCGATATCGTTCCAACCAGCCGTCCAATCAATATCCGTGATGTCATGTCCATGAAATGCGGTCTTCCCTATTGTAATTCTGCTGCTCCAACCCACGATCTTGTCATGACTGGCATGCAGGAGTGTATGCAGCCACTCTGGGAAAAAGGATCTTACACTTTGAAAGAACATTTATCTGCCATGTCCAAAGCACCTCTTGCCTGTGATCCGGGCACGCACTGGATTTACGGATTTTCCAGTGAGCTCGCCGCCGGAATCATTGAGGCTGTCTGCGACAAACCTGTCAACGATGTTTTCAAAGAGATGCTCTTCGATCCTCTTGGCATGAAAGACACTGCCGCGATTTTTCCAGACGAACAGACGAAGAACCGTCTTGTCACACTCTATGCCAAAGATCCTGATGGAAATCTTGTTCCAGGACCTGACTTTTTTGATAAAAAGCATCTCCCTGGAAAAGAAAATGAAGCCGGATGGGCAAGACTTTATTCTTCCGTGGAAGATTATTCCAGACTTTTACAGATGCTTGCCTGCGGTGGTGTCTATGACGGGACAAGGCTCATGAGCAGTACGACAATTGATCTGATGCGCACAAATGGTCTCACCAGAGAGCAGCTTCTCGACTTTCCTGACAAAGGATATGGTTACGGACTTGGTTTCCGGACAGTCATTGACCCTGCTGCCGGAGATTTGAACGGGTCCATCGGTGCTTTCGGATGGACCGGCGGCTTCGGAAGCTGGTGCGAAGCAGATCCTGCGGAAGGGCTCTCTATTGTCTATATGCACAATCTGATCCCGAATGATGAGCAGTACTATCATCCGAGAGTACGGACCGCTTCCTACGGATTACTTTAATCCCGTATTGTTCCCCGCCTTCCGCACAAGATGCGGTGGCATCCAGTTTTTATAAACGCGCATATGCGCAGAAATGAGGTTTTTACATGTCAGATTTCAAAAACTTAGATCGCCTTTTACAGAAATATGTAGATGATGGACTCCCGAACTGCAGTTGTATGATCGCCAAAAAAGGAGAAATCCTATATGAAAATTACTTTGGCTGGGCAGATAAGGAAAATACCGTTCCTCTTACTGCTGATCATGTATTCCGCCAGGCTTCCCTGACCAAAATTGCAATGTATACAACCGGTATGATGCTTTATGAACAAGGTCGTTTCCTAATGTCAGATCCGCTCTATGAATATTTTCCAGAGTTCCGACATTCTACCAAAATCATCCAGCTGCCGAACGGTACGCTCGAAGAAGTTCCTGTTGAGCAT
>OLVU01000843.1_pt1 | contig 24002 bp, 20 predicted proteins | sample 1673321 | NCBI WGS metagenome assembly OLVU01 (sample SAMEA3178942, study PRJEB25190) | human gut metagenome | biome: human gut; feature: human-associated habitat; material: faeces | place: Austria | collected 2013 | reverse complement strand
GACGATTTAGTCCAGGCATTCAAAGCAAAGTTTGGAAGCCAAACAACCCTTGAGTTTCAAGGGACAATCGCGGGCGTTTCACATGATGATAAATTAAACACCCAAAAAGTTAATGAGCTTTATGACAATGTCGCATCTCTTAGAGACGTGACAATCCTGAGCCACAATTTGGAGGGCGAAGGTAAAGCTGTAGAAATCGGCGAAAACGGCGTCAAGCACTCGGCCGGCTTTAAGGGTATTAACGAAGCAGCCTCTATCAGTGTTAAAGACGGCAAGACTCTTGAACTTGTCGGTGAAAAAGGCGAGAACACAAACTTCGTCATGACAGCGGTGAATACCGTTGTTGACGGACTTTCCAAACTTGTGTTCGGCTCCAAGGGTTTAAACGAAACCTATTCCGGAAAGGCTGCTGAGATACAGCTTACCGAGACAAACGCTTCCCTGCTGGCTGCTGCCGGAATGTATGAAGTCCAAAAAGTTTCCGGCTCGGGATCGGTGGAAGTTGACCAAGGCGCAAAACTGACCGTAAATGGTGCAGAACATAGCGGTGATCTGAATGTTAAAGGGAACCTGAGCGTTCAAGGAGAGGCAAACTTTGGTCATGCACAGTTAGCGTCCGGCTCTGTTTTGGACAACTCCTCTGCCCTCCACTTTGCCTCTATTGCAGAGACGAACGGTGCTGTTTATAACCAGACCGGAGGCACTATTGCCTCCGACTCGGGCTGGTTTGAAAACGCCACGCTTAATATCAGCGGCGGCCGCTTAGACGGTTCCCTGATTAAAGATTTAGAAGGCAATGCTGCTGGGTTAGGCAATAACACCATCAACATCAGCGGCTCCGGCAAAAACCCGATTATCGTCACGACTGATCCGGCTGAAAGTAAAAGAGGTTGGAAGGATCATTTGACGGTTGTCTATGCCCCTGAATTGACGAGTGAAACTAAGGTCAATGTTTTTGAAGGCGGTGTACTGCAAGCGGACAAATTAAGTTTTGACGGTACAACTGAAAATTCTGTTGTCCTTGCCGGCGGTGCGCTGGAAACCAAGCTCGATCAAGTATTCAACGACGTTAAACGAGACCTACTCACCATCGACGGAACCGATTCCAGCGGCCAAATCGGAGTTCCGACACACGTACTGGGTGCGACCAGTGTCGGCTCTTTGAAGGAGGACGTTAAAACTGCTGTTCAGGGCGGCAGCGGCCTTGTCGTTTTCAACGATGAATACCTGAAGATGAGCGGTGTCGTTCAGGCCATGCAGCACTTCGCTGCGGAAGCAGAAAATCCCGGAGCAATCAATCCTGATGACCCAAGCTCTCCGGCCGATACGTCCGGTGCGCTCTATTTAGCCTTTACCGGCCAAGTTGACGGGAAACTGACGGTTGATTTAGCAAATCAGTTTGACACCGAGCAAACCGAAGGAGGCGCTTTAACCGGTGTCGTCTTGAGTCACACCAAGCTGTATAACGAATCTGCCGGGGATCCAGACGGAAAAAATACAGACTTGGTTATCGGCTTTAATGAACACCATCACGAGAACTCAAACGTTATTGATGTCAATAACGGCATCGGGTTCCTCAGTGTCGAAGGCGCGAACGAAGTCCATATTGAAAACGGCAAAGAGTTTTCTTTGGTCGGCCATCACGATGATGACGATATAAGAACCGATGAGGAACGCAACAATGTCCATAGTGTGCCGGACAGCGTTCTCTTTAACGAAAACACGGCGCTGATTAAAAATGACAACAATGACGGCGGTCATGTTGAAGTCTCCGGCAAATTCACTTACGGAAGCTTCGCATCTCACACCCCAACCATTGGATGGATCGGCAGCATTCTTGTTCACGAAAGCGGAAACGTTGAAGCTAAGAATGGTGAATATGCGGTATGGGATATTGAAAACAACGGTTTAATCCATGTTGATAAAGGATCGATCCTTCACTCTCATAACTACACCGGAACCGGAGACTGGCTAAACGAAGGTCAGATTTGGCTGGGAAATTCTCACTCCGGACAGGTAGCCGATAAAGACCATATCCCGTTTGACATCAAAGGTAAGTTTGAAAATGCTGAAGGAGCTATTTTCAGCTCTGCTAATAAAACTAACCTCATTGTCAGCAACGAACTTTTGAATAAAGGCACCGGACTTTATTCAGTCCTGACGGTTGCCAAAGACGGTTCTTCACACAATAAAGGAGAGGAAAGCGGAAAAGCCATTGAGGTCCAAGAAGGAGGAAAACACGTTAACGAAGGAACCTCCTTCTTTAAGAAGGTTTCCGTTGCCGGGCTGATCCAGAACTTCAAAGACTTCATCATTGGCAGCGACTCATCAACTTCCACATTAGCTGATCCGGATACGGATGCGGATGCCGATCAGAAAGCTTTTGAAGTAGCTGCCGGAGGGCGATTCGAAAACAAGGGCAATTTAGCTGCGTCCGGTATTCAAACCTCTCAAATTGCCGGTGAGTTAGACAACACCGGAGTAGCTAATTACAACGACATGGTTATTGCTGATTCCGGTTCTTCCACCACCTCAAATTATGAGAAAGGTGAGTGGCTCACGGTTAACGGCTCTCACAGCAACAGCAAGGTCTCTATTTGGAACCGCATTGATGTTGCAAAGACCGGTAAACAAGAAAACTCCGGTTCTCTGGATGTGGGTTCGAGCTTTAACGTGGCAGGAGAATTTATCAATACTGCCACCGGGACGCTTGATGCATCCAAGGTTGAGAATACTGAGGTCAGCGGTACTTTGACCAACGCCGGTCAGGCTCAGTACAAAGACATGACAATTCATGCCGGTGGAAATTCAATTAACAGCGGCTATGAAAAAGGAGAATGGCTCAAGATTGAAGAAGGAGGCACTCACTCCAATTCCGGCATATCCATTTGGAACAAACTCAATATTGCCGGCAGCTTCACCAACGAAAAAGGCGGCAATCTGGACGCCACAAAAGTCGAAAACACGGAAGTCACCGGAAATCTGACGAACAACGGAATCGCCAATTACGACGATATGACCATCAAAGACGGCGGTGTCTCAGACAACAAAGTCTATGAAAAAGGTGATATTAAGACGGTCGGCGAAGGCGGTACTCATAAGAACTCCGGCATTTCAATCTGGAACGAAATCACGATTGAGGGCGGTGATTTTGAAAACACCGGGAAGACCGATACCGACAAATTGATTATTGACGACGGAAAAGTCGAGATCGGGGGCGGAGAACTGAATGCCAAAGACACCGAGCTAAACGGCGGTGATCTGGTTATCGGCAACGATAAGCCGTTAGCCGATGAAAACAAGGCTCAGGTCGAATTTAAGACCGACAGCAAACCGATTGATACAAACATTTATGTGAAGAATAACGGTGATCTGGGTTTAGGTGAAGACGCTTTAGAGTTTGCCGATGTCGTTCAAGCTTTAAGAATCCCGGATGTGCCATCTCGCCTCGTCGTGACCGAACCGGTTGTGACCGGCCCCGGAGGCGGTATTGCCGTCGGACCGGAAGTATGGACAAGCGAAGATGATCATGTTCAGATCGGTAACGGTGATTTGTTTTTTGCTGACGGCAGCTACACGGTTATTAAAGCTCCGGTCGCAGCAAATACTCCCATCTTTACGACCACAAGCGACATAGCCAAAGTTACGGTGGAACCGGGCGCAACTCTAGTGCTCGGCGCTCTCGAAGAACCGGGAGACTACTCTATTGTCAGCGGCTTCATTACCGCAGGCAATGAAGACGACAACGGCTGGATCGGCGGTTGGATCGCTAAAGAAAATCTTCAGGCATTAGCTCAACCCGGTACCGGGTTGGAGTGGATTTTGACACTGCACAATGATCCGAAGAACATTTGGGTCAACGCGCAGCTCGCTGACGTCAGAACCTTGTATCCGGACATTGTTATTCCAAACAATGTGAATAAAGCACTCAACGGCCCCTGCAACGGGGGCCCCGATGAACAGCTGATCTGCAAGATCCTCAAGGACAAAACTGCCAGCCGCGGCATGAAGACAAAGCTACTGAATTCAGTAGTGATGATCGGACAAGCGAGCGGGGCTCTGTCTATCACGAACGACCTAGCAGACAATGCAACGGATTCGATAGAAAAGCACTTGTCTTTCCGTGATTACGGCTACTCCAACGGTTATCTGAAGGATTACTCAGGTCTGCATTTGTGGGCTGATATTCTGGGAACACATCTGAAGACGAAGTCTTTAGACGGAGCCGGGAATATGACCGGTGGATATAAGGCCGATGCAGGCGGACTGATCCTCGGTGGCGATCATCAGTTTGAAGGGATGCCTTCAATCCGGGCCGGCCTTGCCGCTTCCTTCCAGAAAGGAAAGGCAGACTCCCTCGGTGACTACATCGACACCAAGAACAAGTTCAGTCAATGGATGCTGCACGGCTATGTTGCTAAAGACTTTGGCAATAGCCTCAATTGGATTAGTTCTGTCAATGTCGGCCAGAACATCAGCAAGGCCTCTCAAGGTTTGCCCTCTTGGTCCGGTTTCAGCAAAGCGGACGCGCGAATCAAGAATACGGTAGCTAATGTTGCCACAAAGCTTGAAAAGAACCTGAAAGTCTCGGACAACTTCCAAGTGATTCCTCATATCGGCGCCCGCTGGCTGCGCACCCACACGCAGGGATACAGCACCAAGCTCGATGGTAAGAAGGCTTTTAACTATGGCCAGACTTCTACGAACTTGCTCCAACTTCCGGTTGGTATCGGACTGCAAGGGGAAGTCTATTTCGGAAGCTGGACAGTCCGTCCGCAAGCTGATCTGACCTTCACCTACAACATTGGGAATCTGAAGAACACGACCAAGGTCTCCGGTGTTTCTATCGGTGAAATGGACTCAATCACCAATGAGTTTGCCGGACGTTTCGCGTCCAAGGTTCATGCTGGCTTCCAAGTTGAAAAAGGCAATGCCACAGCTGGTCTTCAGTTCGGTTTAACTAAAGGTTCAGCCGGGAAATTGGATACCGGTATCAAGCTTGAAGGCAGATACCGCTTCTAAAGAAATCAAAAAACAAACGCGGGCTCCGAAAGGGGTCCGCACAACCCCGATGAATGAAGGATTCATCGGTGAGCGCTCCAAGTGGGCGCTGACCAATGAGTCTCAACCCAAGAGAAAAAAATGAAGAGAACTTTAAACAGTTTTAATTTGCGGCGCGACTATAGGTCTGAGCTCGATTCCCAGTGCAGACAGAATTTTAGTTACTGTCCCAAATTTGGGATTCCCAGCCGGGCCAAGCGCTTTATAAAGACCTTCTCTGGTCAAGCCGCTCTCCCGAGCTACTTCGGCCATACCTTTAGCCTTAGCTATGTCAAGGATGGCAGACTTAATCAGAGAGCCGTCGCCGGGATCGTCTTCAAAGCAAGATTGAAGGTACAAGGCATAATCCTCTTTGCTTTCAAGATAATCAACCGGGTCATAAGGCTTGCAAAGCTTGATCTTGTTCATAGATTAAATCTCCACTTTCAAAAGTATCTCTTTTGCTCTTTCGATGTCTTTGGACTGAGTTTTTTTAGAACCTCCAAGCAGAAGCAAAACAATGACCTTTCCGCGCCGAGCGAAATAAATTCTGTAGCCCGGTCCGAAATCAATTTTGCTCTCTATGACACCTTCACCAACAGGGCGTGTCTGGCCAAAATGACCGTTGGTCATATTCCTCAGCCGGGCATTGATTCTCTGAAGAGCAACCCGATCATTGGCTTTAAAGGAATCCAACCACTTTTGAAACTCCTCTGTCGGATAAAGAGTGAGATCCTCAGTTTCCTCAAACATAATGTTTCGTACATTCCTGTGAACTATAGTTTACATTATACAGTTATCGCTGCCTTGTCTCTTTTGCTCTATACGGGCATTAGCTTCGCCGATGATTTTGGAGAGTTGGCCAAACGCTGCGCACCGGAGGTTTCTGAAGACACTTTGCGCGCATTGGTGAGAACCGAATCCAGTTTTAATCCGTATGCCATAGGCATTGTCGGCGGAGGCTCCCGGCAGCCGAAAGCATTCCATGAGGCGATGGCAATCATTGCGCAGCTGGAACTTGAAGGAAAAAACTATTCGGTCGGTTTGGCACAAATCAATAAGAAGAATTTTTCCAAGCTCGGCATCAATGCCGCCGGGGCACTGGATGCGTGTACCAATCTAAAAGCAGCGTCAAAAATCCTTTCCGACTGCTACCAAAGAGCGCAGAAGAACAGCGGCAGCAACTCGCTGCACGATGCCTTGAGCTGCTACTACTCAGGAAACTTTCAGACCGGCTACCGGCACAGCTACGTGGATAAAGTGCGCGCTAATGCCGGAATCAACGTCAATGTACAGACCGTCCCGTCCATCCGGGAAGCTGAAACGAAATCAAAAGAATCTTCAACCCTTGTCGCTACCGGCGACAACTCATTAACCGGATTGATTTTTTAATCCGACTAACTTTAGGAGTTTAACCATGAAAAAATCCAACCTCTTATTCCCCGCTCTTCTGGCCGCTTTGATGCTGTGCGACCCTGCACTTGCTGCTTCCGGAACCCAAGCCCTAAACAATACGCTACAAACAATTTTGGGAATATTACAAGGCTGCTCTTTGGTTGTCGTCACGATCGCTATTGGCTGGGCGGGTTACAAAATTCTATTTACTCCCGCCGGCATTCAACAAGTTTGGGGGCCTGTCCTAGGTGCCTGCTTGATTGCATCTGCCCCTTGGCTGGCCGAATTGCTGGTGGGCTAAATGGAAACATCAAGCCCGCTATTTAAAGGCGCGACGCGACCGGCTTGCATCGGGGGCGTCCCGCTCAAGGTTTTTGTTTTGAACATCGGCGTCATTGCGCTTTTGGCAGTATGGGTTTGGATTCCTTTGATTCTGATCGCACCGATAACGCATTTTTATTTGAAGTCTGTAGCGGATCAGGATGAACAGATTTTTTCTCAGCTGCTCTCCTACATTCGCATCAACCTCATTCAAACCAAAAATCGACAGTTTTGGGGAAACGTCACAAGTTTGAGTCCCAAACAAGAAAGAAAAGAGCTTTTTGTATTTGAAAAAAGCAAGGAGTAAACAATGTTTGCCCAAAGAAAATCGCTGGATAATTCCGAGAAAAGTCTATCGCAGTTCATTCCTTTTTCGGCGGTCATTGCGCCCGGCGTTGTGATCTGCCGGGAAGGAGATTTGGTTGCGACTGTAAAGATTTCCGGAAAGGTTTTTGAGGCGGTTTCCAACGAAGCGCTCCAAAGAGATGCGGAGCGCCAAAACAACTTTTTAAAAGTGATGGCAAGCGCGTCCTCCACGGATGAAATGTCTCTCAAGGTGCATAGAATCCGACGCGTGGTTCACGACCAACTCTCCGTACCGGACGAGAATTTGAGCAGCCGTTTTGTCAGAGACTTTGTTCGCGCCTACAACAGTGAAATCTCGGAAAATAACCTGATGGCGACCGAACTTTATGTGTCGTTGGTCAGCCATAAAGCGACGGCATTGAAGAGGGATAAGTACAAAGAATCGGAAATCCGGGAGGAACTTAAAGAGCGCTTGGAGGTTTTCGGAAAAGTCTTCGATCAGCTGGTAAGTTCACTTAGGGATTACGAGCCCGCAGTGCTTGGAGAATATTCGGACGAGCAAGGAATTATTTTTTCTCATCAGCTCTCCTTCTACAACTACCTGCTGACCGGGCAATGGCAGAAAGTCCGTGTGCCCTGCATGCCGCTAAACGAAGCACTGGGGAACGTTCAGGTTTTCGGCGGAGCCGATACCCTTGAATTTCAAACTGCATTGGGAAAGTCCTATGTGCAGTCGATAGAGCTTAAAGATTATCCGATGGCAACGTATTCCCGGCTGCTTGACGGACTGCTCTACAACACTAATTTCGATCAGAGTTCATACCCCTTTATCGAAACGCAGACCTTTACGGCCCTATCCAAAAACAAGGGACTCAAGGCTCTGAAGTTGCAGCAAAACCAATTAAGGTCGGCTCAAGACGATGCCGTTTCGCAAATGCAGCTGCTGTCATTGGCACGCGATATGGTCGCCAACGGTCAGATTGTCATCGGCGACTACAGCTATTCGCTTCTTGTGTTCGGCAGCGAAGATACCGTTGTTGCCAATGCGAATGACTCGGTAAAAAAATTGCAGGACGCGGGATTTTTACCGATCAAATCCACTCTGGCGCTGGTTACGTCTTATCTGCATCAGCTTCCCGGGCGAAAGGATCGTCCGAGAGTGGCAAAAATATCGAGCATGAATTTTGCCCATCTAGCCAGTTTTCATAATTTTCCGTCCGGAAAACGCGACCGTAACCCTTGGGGCGAAGCCGTCGCGTTAATGAAAATGCCGAGCGATCAGCCGTATTACTTTAATTTTCATTACACCGATCCCGAAAAGGATTCTTTGGGAGACGTCCCGCTGGGAAACACGGCAATCCTCGGAGCCTCCGGCGCGGGCAAGACGGTATTGCTGAATTTCCTTTTGTGCTCGGCGCAAAAGTATCGCGATAAAGACCATCAGCTCTCGGTCATCTTATTCGACAAGGACAAAGGTGCCGAGCTAGCCATTAAAGCGATGGGCGGCGGATATTTGGCAATTGAAAACGGGAAACCTTCCGGCATCAATCCCTTCCAGTTGGAGCCGACAACAGAAAACATCCAGTTTTTGATCGGATGGACAAAGCGGCTGATCGGACGCGACGGACTCCAGATCACTCCGTTGGATGAGCAGAGGATCGCAACAGCAGTTGAGACGGTCATGTCCATGCCCGCAAAATATCGGAGACTGGCGGTGCTTCCGCAAAGCCTTCAGACGGGTGACCGGGTTGAAGACGCGCAGAACTCGCTTACGATGCGCCTGTCTAAGTGGATTGAGACCGGGCCTCTTGCATGGGCCTTTGACAATGAAATCAACACGCTTGATCTCAATGAATTTCCCAACTTCGGAATTGACGGTACGGACTTTTTGGAAAATGAGGATGTCCGCGGCCCGATTACGGAAATTCTCCTTTATCTGATTGAAACTCAGGTAATGAAGGACAAGAGACGAACCATCATTGTGATGGATGAGTTCTGGAAGTATCTCTCCGACCCGGCTACGGCTCAGTTTGCGTTCGACAAGCTCAAGACGATTCGTAAACAGAACGGTATTTTTGTGTTTGCTTCTCAGTCTCCCGAGGATGTTCTGAAAAGCGAAAGAGGTTCCGCGTTTGTGGACAACACGGCTACAAAAATCTACCTGCCCAATCCCTACGCGAATGAAAAGGATTACACGGAAGGGTTCAAGTGTACGAAGGACGAGTTTTCGATCATCAAGAGCCTCGATACACAAAGCCGTCTGATGCTGATTAAGCAGGGGCCTGTGTCCGTGATGATTCGGCTTGATCTCGGAAATTTCAAACGTGCTCTGAAGATTTTTTCCGGGACTGCCGGAACCACCAAGTTCGGAGAAAAACTATTTTCTCTCGTGGGAGACGACCCTGAAGTTTGGATTCCTTATTTCTTCGGGGACAAACCGCTGCCTACGCAGCCAAGGGAAGAAGTATGAGTCAAGATAAAAAAACTATTCCCGCAACAGAGAGACTTCCTATAGTCAATTCTGTTTTTAGAAGCGACTTTGAGTTTCCCGGAATAAAGACTCTTTTTCGTGTTTCTCACTCTAACGGCGATTATTTGATCAGTTTAGCTGCGGTTCTCGATGTTTTATATCACGTACTAGAAGCTGATCTTCAGACTCAATGGAACATCATTCCTCCGATAAAACCGGAGTGGTGGAAATTCTTAGGTTGCAGCCCGGAAAAATTCTTCTGCTTGGATTATTGCCACGAAGGGCATTGTCTTCTCGGAATAAGTTCTCGATACCTGGACAGCAACTATTTCCTCATTGAACTCGTTTTTTCAAGCAGAAGACGGCATACGAGATCATGTGAGTGTTTTCTGAGCATTTTGTATGCTGCCTCTAAAAAGGAACTGGTGCCGGTTCCTGAACCGACTGAACAAATTAAAAAGATTAATCCTCGCAACTGGTTTGAACTGGCGCGGTGCCATTTCAGACTGCCGATTATGAATTTCATGAACTCCTCGGAGGGAACTTCACTCTATCAAGCAGATAGAGGTTCCTACGAAGTGATTGCAAGTGAGTATTTTCGAACTGAGGATTTGAAGAATGGGTAAGGTTGTAAAAATAATCGGGCTTTATTTCCAAAGTCTTGGAAAAAAGAATCTCATTAGAAGGAAAAGTTTCGGAAGCAATTTCCTTTTTAAACCAACAATCCATCTTTTTGGCCACAATGAATTTGATGGTTTCCCGAACGTCCTTCCCTGTGGAATACGAGCGGTGATGGATTGCACAAAATCCCAAACTGGAAAACCCGTCGTGCTCAATAATATTTTCATTTCTTTCGTTAAATTCAACACCCTTAATTTTCTTAATTTTTTCTCTAAGGTCACCTTCTTTAAGCTCGCATTTCCACAAAGAATGAAAATTCGAGCAGTAAAGAAGCATCCAAGGGACATTGAGCAGAGATATTTCAGGGTGCAGCCAGCCTCGGTAACCGACAAAATCTTTAAGGATGGTTTCTTTGGCTTGCCAAGACAACTTAAACGGGAGGTCTCGCTCAAGAATGTAGAAGATCCTATCCAGCTGAGTCCAAAACAATTCAATAACCATAGAGGAAATTATTCCGGGAGTCCGGTTCGTGTATCGACAGTTCTTAGGCTTGGATTCCGGATCGGAATAAGGACAGTTTCTATAAGCGATTTCATCCTGAATTGCATCCAATTCGGGAATCTCAGCGAGTGTGTGTTTTGCGTAAGGGTCAGGTGTATTTTTTCAACTCCGTCCTGATTCCGAGGATTTGAACCGCATTAAGGCAAGCAGGACAAACCGCATAGTTCCTGTAGTTGAACGTAAAAGGCGGCTTGCTCAGCGTATCTGCCTCAAACGCTTCACGAGTCAACCTAAAGGGCTGTCTGTTTTTCTTTCCAAAGCAAATCCATTTCATGGTTTTGTACCTGTTTATGACTATTCCCAATGGTAGATGATTATGAAATATAAAAAAATCGTTTTAACAATCGCTCTGTCCGCCGGTTTGTGCTCCGGCACTTCCGCTTTAGCGTCCGGCATTCCTACCGTGGATGCGGCTGCCATTGCCCAGATGGTGCAGCAGCTCACGCAGATGCAGCAGATGTACTCGAACATGGTTCAGCAGTACAACACGGCGGTCAACACGCTTCAGAATTTCACCGGAACTCGCGGATTGGGACTGGTGGATTACAACCTGAATCTGAGAAGTCTGATACCAACCTCCGCCCGCAGTCGGCTGAACGGAATTATGAACGGCACGTCGTCTCTTAGCAGTTTAGGGCGGGATATTTTTAACCGGCTAAAGCTCGGAGACGCGTGCAGCAATCTTGACGGAGAAGTCAAACAAAACTGTTTGAGGGCCCGTGAATTTGAAGCGGAGCAACAGGCCGTACTGGAAGAAGCGGCCAATACTGCCAATCAGCGTCTTCAAAACATCGAATCGCTTATGAGTCGGATCAACACTGCAACGGATGCCAAATCCATTGCCGATCTTTCTGCGCGTATTCAGGCTGAACAGGTTGCGCTTCAATCCTCTCAGTTGGCTGCACAGTTCCAACAGGCTCAGATGGATAAGCAAAACGAGCTGGTACGTCAACAGGCTGAAAGAGAAGCGCATCAAAAAATGTTCCCCAGAATGACGCAAGCGGATATTCAACGGGCCATTCGTCCGCCGAAGAACTAAAAGGAGAATCCTATGGCGGGTACTTTTGAAGCGTTCGGTAATGAGGTCAGAAGCACGATGGCTGGATTTGCCGAATCGGTTTCTGGCGAAATCATCTCGAGCATCAGCCCGATTATTTACACCGGCATCATGATCTACTTTTTTGCCCGGGCCTATCAAATCACGACAGGCCGGGCGGAAGGCGCGATACCCGACTTGATCACACAATGCGTAAAGATTGTATTGGTCGCTTTTTTCGGACTGAATGCCGCAAATTTCGTAACTTATGTTATCCCGGCGGTCTATGGCATCGAAAACCTGCTGTTGAATGCAATATCCCACGCAACGACCGGAGGTGGCATCAGTAATGCATGGGGTGCAGCAGATCAAACGTGGGAAACTTTTATGAGCGGATTTCAGGCCATTTACAACATTTGGTCGAACAGCTCTTGGAGTGTTTGGTCCATCGGAGAAAGCATTGCTACGAGCCTTTTCATCATTTTGCTCATGGTGCTTATGCTGGTGGTATCCATTTATTTCATGTTCCTTGCAGTCGGCTACTTGCTGCTTTACGAAATCTTCCTTGTTATGGGATTAGCCTTCGGGCCGCTGTTTATCTGCACATTGATGTTCACCGTAACGAGGACGTGGTTTGACGGTTGGCTCAGAGCCGTGGTTTGCTGGGCATTTACTCTGGTTGCGGTGGCTGGGACCCTCATGTTAATTAACGGGATATTTCTAGAACGTGTTCAACAAGTTTCAGATTTTGCTTCGGCAGCTGAGGGTGGAAAAGATTACGGTGTCCTGCTTGTGAACCTTGGCGTTTTTGCCGTTGTCGTTCTCGCCATTGCGACCGTTGTGAAATCCATTCCCTCTTTCGCCGCCGGTCTTACCGGAGGTGTTGCGCTTCAGGCTGCCTCGGTGGCAGGTATGCTGCAAAGTTTCGGCAGAACGATGGCTGCCGTCACGGGCGGTGCTATGCTGGGTTACGCGGGCGGTATGTACGGACGCACTAATGCTCAGGATACCGATTACGCTAAAGAAAATCGAGATGCTCTGAAGTCTCAAGCCCAGCACCTCCTTGGAAGCGGCGGCCTTACTAATCCCGGTTCATTTGCAGCAGCGACTGCCGGTTACGCGGCAGGTGCAGTCAGACAGTTCTTCACCGACCCGGACAAATTAAGAACTCCGACAAACGCTGGTTCCGACGGTTCTTCCGGTCCGACAGGAGGAAACAGCTCGGGCTCGCAATCCGGTTCTTCAAGCGCTCCTGCCCCTGCATTTACCGGCCCGGCAAACATGAACCAGACGCCACAGCAGGAAAAGGTGGCGGCAGCCAATGCTGCGGCGCTCGGTGCTGCATACGGAGCACAACCGTCTTCCGTTGCACCGTCGATATCTCCTTCAGGAACGACGGCAGCAGTCGGTTCTGTGCCCGCTCAAGGTGCGGCCCCGCAAAGCACCGGTTCTTTTGGAGCGGCTTCAGGTGCGTCCACTTCAGCAGCGTCCGGCAATTCCGGCGCAGCAGATCCGGCGTTTGATTTCTCAACGGATCATTCGCAGTTTGACCAAAGAGCTCAATTCAATACTCCGACCCCTGAACAAAACATTCCTCAGCCGTCTCAGAGTTCTGGGTCTTCAGAACAAGTGAATGAAGCGCAAAGCCGGGAAAACGAACGGATCGCCGATGAAATCTTAAAAAACAGAAGTAAAGAAGAGTGAACCATGCAATCAAAAAAACTTCTCTATTCAATCTTAACCGGCGCTTTTACAGCCTTTGTTCTAACCGGCTGCGGCGCCACAAAACCACCGACACCTTCCGGCATTCGCGTCCCTGTAACTGAATTTGCACAGCAAAGGCAAAAGGAAGCAATGCAGAAAAAAGAGGAAGCAAAACTTCAATTTGGAAAAGACCGGGCTACACGTAATTTCAGTTTCGGTTATGAGGAGACGGAGCAATGAAAACCTTACACCTCTATTCCGAGAATGGCTGCAAGCTTGCCCAAAACTTCATCAACAACATACTGAGGAGCGGTCTCAATGAAAGTAGCTTCCCTTGCTCGGATGTCCATCGTGCGAAGCTGATCACAAATAATGACACCGGTCGTTTGCAGTCCCGTTCCAATGAGAGGAACGACGAGACCGTACTTCCGATTAAAACCCGCACCGTTACTGATGGCCGCAACAATAACGCGGTTAGAAAGAGCGTTCACCGGCTGAACGCTGACTACAAGCGCCGGACGAACGCCTTGCTGTTCCTGTCCCAGCGAGGGATCGAAAGCAATACGTATGATGTCACCTTGCTGAAGTACCTTTTTCATAATAATTCGGTGCCCTTACGTTTATCTTTTCCCCAAATTTCATACTCTTCTTCCAGCAAGGGCATGATCTGTTTGTGCTCCTCGAGGAGTTGGCTGAGATCATATTTCGGAAGTTTTCTGCGTTTCTTTTGTTTGGACTCAATAATCAGCTTGCCGTCGTCAAACGTATATTCAACGGTGTCGCCTTCTGTTGCGTTCAAAAGTTCAAGTAAAGCCTTGGGAAATGTGGCTACTACCGATCCCCCGACTCTTCGTAATGTCAAAGAAGCCATATCTTTCTCCTAAAAGATAATTTTTAGATAACGAATATTATACAGATAGGAAACAATATGTTTTTCAAGAAAAAGAAACCAACGCCCCAAGCAGAAGCCGCTCCTTCAGCTGCAAAAGAAACCGTGAACAAACCGGCTTATCCTTATCACGAAGCTCTGGATTGGACCGTTGAGCGTATGGCGCTGAAGGAAAAACAGGCCAAAGCCGGTTGGACAGCCGCCAAGATTATGGGGTGCCTATTAGTGCTGGTGAGCATTATCTGCATTGTGATCGCGGTGAAAAAGGAGGCTTATCCCTTTATCGTCGAGCTGGATAAGAGCAACGGCACTACCCGGGTGATCGACATCCGTGATCCGCAAAACATCCCGGTCGATGAAATGATGGACAAGTATTGGCTTAACCTCTACACCCAGAGCCACGAGAGCTATGACTATCGCACGCTGGAAAACGATCATGCCCGAGTTCGCCTGATGAGCGTTCCTGAAGTATTCAATCCCTATGACCACCAATATGGGCTCGACAATAAGAAATCCCTGCAGAACCTTCTCAAAGACAAAAAGAAAATCATTTGCAATGTTGAGTCCGTCGTCCCTAACGGAAACGGAATCGCAACAGTCCGCTTTACCAAACGCCTTGTTGATACGTACAGCAACAATGAAGAAGCCAAAAACTCTTGGCGTGCAACCATCGGATATGAATACCACCCGAATTATTCGATGGACGAAGCACAGAGGCTTGTTAATCCGTTTGGCTTTACGGTCACGAGCTACCGTGTTGACCCGATTATTGAAGGAGCTGCGCCATGAGAAAACATCTTTGCTGTCTTTTGCTGACTGCATCTTTCCTCGGCTGCGGGCTCTCAGTTAACGCGTTGGAGCGTCCGACGGCAAGTCAATATGACGCCAGAGTGATGTACACCGATTACAAACCCGGTCAGGTTTATCCGATCCGGGCCGCAAACGGGCTGATTACAACCATCACATTTTCTCCCGGAGAAAAGATTCGTGATTTCGGTTCCGGGTATTCAACCGCTTGGGAGTTTCAGGCCCGAGGCAATAATTTCTTCCTGAAGCCCAAAGACTTCGACGGAGCGACCAATCTTGTGATTGTGACGGATAAACATACGTACCTCTTTGATGTGCATCCGGGTTCCAGAGCCAAGGCAACCTACAGCCTGACCTTCCGGTATCCGCTGGAAGAGGCCGCCAAAGCTCAGGAAAATGCGAATAAGAAGACCGTTGACTCGCTGCTGAATCAGTCCGATAAAGAGATCACCGATAAGACCGATTCCGAGAACCGATCCGAAGTTAATAAGTTTTACAGCGAAAATTTCGGCTCTTCTCCTCTTTCCAAGGAAATCGCTCCTTTGGAAGTGTTTGACAATGGAAGGTTCACGTACCTGAAGTTTGATCGGCACACAGACTTCCCGGCGGTTTACAGAGTCTCTGAGAACGAAGAAGAAACACTGCTTAACTCTCACATCAAAGGCGACTGGCTCGTTGTTCACGGTGTTTACCGAGAACTGAGGCTTAGAGCCGGACAAGCTGTCGTCGGCATTTATAACGAAACCTACAGCGGGGGAGGAGCTCCGAACGACTCGGGTGTATCGGTGCCCGGACTGAAACGAGAACTTGTCAAAGAGGTGAACTAAATGAATGAAAACACAACACCGCAGATTTCCGGTTCTCAACCCAATCCTACTGAAATCGGAATCCCGAGCGTTGCCGGAAAAAAATCATCCCCGGCAAAAAACAGAAACTTAGCCTTGATGGCGGCGTTAGTCGTGCTCATGCTGATTTGCATTGCCTTCGGTTTCTATCAGAAGCATTCTTCGAGAAACGCGCAGCCTAAGCAGCAGGAGCAGGCAACTCCGATACTTTCCGGACGCACGCTCACGCTTCCTCCTCTCTCGCAGATTCAGCCGCCGGAGGCGCCGCCCACAGCCGTGGTGATAAAGGAACCGGCTGAGCCGAAACCGGAAAAAGAGGCTGGGCTGATTCAGGAGCCTCCGGCAATACAGACGCAGCAAGCTGCAAGCAGTCCGATGGTCAACAGCACCAAAGAAAAACCTGAACCGACACTCGCTGAAAAGAGAAACATGGCCCCCATGATGGCCGAGGGAGGAGCTTTAAAGGGAGTGGAAGAAAGCGAGGGAAAGGGATTTGCAGCCACTCTTCGGGATGAAGGCTACGACTCCGGTTCCGGGCGATCTTCAGGCGGAAAATTAGGCGGACTGCTCTCAAGCGTTTCAACTCCTCCAACCAGTGCAGCCATGATGCCGGACAGAAATCTGTTGTTGCCCAAAGGCACGTTCATAGACTGCGTGTTAGAAACCAAGCTTGATACGACGGTTCCCGGCATGACTTCGTGCGTCATCCCCCGTGACGTTTACAGCGCAAACGGTCGGGTGCTCCTGATTGAGCGCGGTTCAAAAGCTATCGGAGAATACAAAGGTGCCGTTGAAAACGGATTGAACCGAATTTTCGTTCTGTGGACGCAAATTCAGACGCCTAAAGGCGTGCGTGTCAATATCGACAGTCCGGCAACCGATGCTCTTGGAGGTTCGGGCATGGCCGGAGAAATTGACTTCCATTGGTGGGCTCGCTTCGGAAACGCACTGCTCTTTACTCTGATTCAAGACGGTTTTGACTTCGCTATGACCAAACAAACGGAAAACAACGGCGGCGTTAATTACTATCAGAACAGTGAAGACGGTATGAATCAAATCATTCAGGAAGCTATGCGTCAGTCAGGCAACATTCCTCCGACGCTCACAAAGAATCAGGGCGAACGTGTCGGCATCTTTGTTGCCAGAGACGTGGACTTTTCCAAGGTTTATCAGCTGAAGCCCATAAGCCGATAAAAACTCAAACATAGAAACACTTGAGCCCCGCAGCTTTCGCTTTGGGGCTCTTTACCTAAGTGCCTAGCAAGCCAGCAACAAAAGCAACGCAATGACTAATTTGAGTATGCTAAGCAAACGCGATTTTGAGAGTTGTAAAACAACGCGATTCTGAGAGTAAAAAAATTATCAAATAGAGAAGGTAAAAAATTTAGGTAACTTTACTTTTCGAATGTCGTTTGGGAGGGGGAATGTCGTGGAGCGTAGCGGAACGGCATTCCCCCTCCCAAAGAAATTATTTCCCGGTGCTTACCTCCTCTGCCGCTCTGAGCATTTCCTCCTTGAGATCCAAGGCTTTTCTGGCTTTCTCCAGTCGTTTATTTATCCAATATGCTCTGCGGTCTAGCTCCCTGCGACTTATCTCATCTAATCGATGATCTATAGTCTTGGGTGTTTCTTCGTACGGTTCAAAAGTGGCCACTTGATCCCTTGTCGTTACCTTGAATGGCAACAGCTTCTCTTCATAGACCACTTCCAGCTCTCCGTCGCCGTAATCAACAATTTGAATTTCTTTTCCTTGCAATTTGTACCTTGAAGCTCCCTGTATCTGAATAATTAAATTTTTGTACCCGAACGTTAGTTGCTTGGATAAAACTCGTGTCTCCCACGGAGTACATATGCGTCTTACTCCTCTTGCTCCCAGACCTTTGGGCAATGGAATATGCGCGTCCTCCGTATTAAACGGTTTAACGCCGAATTCCTCGTTAAATTCATTGATGAATTCTTTAATGTGCTGATTTGCCGTTGTAATATCCCCGATACCTCTTAGCTTGAATTCTTTCGGCCATCTCCCTTGTAGAGTTTGGTTTAAACGCTCTACGCGACCTTTTGCCTGAGGCGTTAAAGCAAGGATAGATTCAATTCCTAAGAGGCTGCACACCCTTTGAAATTGTGTCACTATTGGTTGTCTGTTCTCCCTGGGGCTCGCCGCGAATATGCTATGTCTATCGCTGTAGAAAGCGAGCGGGATGCCGTAGTGAAGCACGTGCTCTTGTATCAGGTGTAGATATCCTTCCGTCGTTTCTGTAGGAAAAAATCCCGCTGCGGTGATTTTGCCGCTGGCATCATCTATGAACGTCAGTAAAGAACAGGGGTCTTTGTCTTCGCCGAACCATCGATGAGGACTTCCGTCAATCTGGATCAACTCGCCAAAGCGGTTTCTGCGTCTTCGCAGCGGATGATGTTCTTCAAGCCCATTGTTGGCCCTTTCTCCTTCGTTACTCTTGATGATCCTTCGTATAAATTCTTCTGAGACAGAGATTCCCTCATCACGAAATAGGTATTTGCACACTAACGCCGGCTGAAAGTCTCGGTACTTTGTGCCCATCAAGCGAATGATTTGCATCCTTTGAGACTCTTCCATCCTGTTGTAGGGCTTCTTCCCCGTGTTGCCATGACGTAACCTTGCAACCCCGCCCTCACTGAGCTTGCTCAGATAACGAAACAAGGTAGCCGGTGAAATTCCCAAAATCTGACATGCCGTGCCCTGCGTGATTAATCGAAGTTCATATTGTCTGAGCACATCGGCTTTCTGGTCCGGCGTGAACTTCTTAGCCGCAGGCTTTTTTAGTCATATATCTCCTTCATAGGAAAATCTCAGAGCGTATAAGAAATTGGGGGTCATAAACTCTCAAATTCGCGTAGGAAGTTACTCTCAGAATCGTGTTGGAATTTGCGATCATTATTGCGTTGGAATTAACTCTCAGAATCGCGTTGGAAATCACTCTCAGAGTCGCGTTTGCTTAACACAGGCGATGTCAATCTTGAATACAAGATTGTGCTTGTTCTGGTGTTGTGGGCTGTAATCCGCACGAAGCTCTAAGAGCAGAAAAGAGGCCGATTCCGTAAGGGGTCGGCCTTGTGCGTTTCAGAGATTAAGCAGCAAACCGATTCTTCCAACAAGTCCGCTAAAAACGTGAAATAATTAACAAGATAAAGTTTGACAATTAGTTCGTAAACGTCTGCACAAGAAGTCCCGCCAAGATTTTTTGATTTAAGCGTTATGAACTTCGTTAATGCAGCTGGACTCCATGCCTGTCGGGAAGTCCCGCAGGTCATCCTGTCATTTCCCTATTCTAAAAAACTTCTCTTTTCTGCCGTAAAAGCCGTCACGAGCCTCAGAACCTCTTGCCCGGAGGTGTCCTATGGACTTTAACTTAAAAGCGTTAGGAGCGGAGACGGTCATGGTTGACAGACGGCTTGCCGCTAGACTCGTTGAAGCGGAACTTCTTCTGAGAGACGGTGAAAAACTGCCATATGCAGAGGAACTAAATCAGTTTATCCGTCAAAACAGCTTTATCGGCGTTAATCCTTCAGAGCGTTTATTCGCTAAATGTGCCGTCACCGGAAAAAATGCTGAATGCATTGGAGTTATGGTTAAGCCGAGAGAGATAGTGCTTGCCGAAGAGGTCTATTACCGACTGCAAGAACTGGAAACAGCAGAAAGCATTCAAAAGGAATACTTAAGAAAATCCAAAGACGGCACTCCTGTCAGGCCTTTGTATGAGGTTCGCGCCGATTATGCGGACAATCCTTCTCTCTCTGAAGAAGAAAACCGCTTTATAGATAGAATCCGACCTCGAGAATATTGCTTTGAAGCCTTGAACGCTTCTGAAGCAACAAGAATTCTGGGAGGTCATGAATATGCCTTTTTCAGCCGAGTCCATCAATTTCTTAAAGAAGAAAAAGAAGCGGGAATTATTGAAGACATCAGCTCCCGCGCAGTCTCCATACCGGGATTTTCGGATTTCTGCGGTGTTCGGTACGGTAATTTATTTATAAAGACTGATTTCATTAAGAATCCCGTTAAGTCGTGCGTTTACGAAAAAGATAAAAAGGCATGGAACTTAACGCTAGAACCGAAAAAACTTTTGAAGTACGACCTAGGGGCAATACAGAAAAACGTCGAAAATCTTCTTGAAATCGGTTATCGTCGCCTGACAAAAATCGAAAGTTTCTGGACAACAGAGGCATTGCCGGAAGTAAAGAAATTCTTCGACAGCTTTAAGACTGATTCCGTCAATCTTCAGGTTGGTGAGAAAGACAGCTCTCTTGAAACCGTCATTCTCAATAACTGCGACCAAAAGGTTTTTGACAAACTTCCCTTAGAGGAAAAAATCGGGATTGACTCTCTCCGTTTTCATCCGAAATTAAATTCCGACGAGATTGAACCTCAGTCTTTGGACGATAAACCCGATTGTGTTCTGAAGGTTGGTTTTTCATTAAATGAAAAGGAAGCTGCGAAGCTGCCGGAAGCAGTAAGAGAATTGGTTAAAAGAATCTCGGATGTGGAGGTCAGGCATACCGTCGAAGACGATAACGGGGTACGGTCATTTGTCAACCATGACAAACAGCTGCTTCAGGAATTGTTTACTGAAGCTGCCGAAAAACAAGGGGTCGGCACGAAGGGTTTAGACCTTTTTTCCGGGAGCAATCCGGTATTGAAAGAAAAACTCGAAATTTCTTACGGGTCAATGTCTTTGCCTCTGGATAACCTTTCAAAGCCTCCGATTTCAATTTCCGGCATTCAGACATTCAACGAAGAAAAAGGCTGTTATGAAGCCGAATATATTCCCCGTCATCTTTATGGCACCAAAGCCTTAAGAGATGCATTTAAACAACTGGGAATGGACGACGGCAAACCCTTCCCGTTTTCTGATACGGCACTTAAATCCGGCCTTGACAGGAAGGTATTGGAAGAAGCCGCAGAAATGGTCAGGAAAACCGTCAAAGAAGACATCGAAGACTTCAGGTTTTCCTTTGAGAGTCAAAAACTCTTTATTCCAAAAGGCGCCAAAGATTTTACGGATGCGCTGCGCTTCACCGTCGAAGTCAAATCTGTCGAGCTCGCTAAAGAGATGCTGGAACGAAAAAAGGAAGCCCCTCTGAGAAAGGAGCACAGGGAAAGCATTGAAAAGATTGTCGGCAGTTTTTCTCGATCTAAGGAATTTCAGGAGCATCCGCAACTGTCGGAAGCTCTGAAAAACAGGCTGGAAGAAAAATTCAAAGCAGCAGAAAAAGCAGGTATCCGACTCGATCTGCGGCACTTGGACGAGCCAAAGAAGCAATCCCAAGATCTCGAACGTTAAAGGTTAAACAAAATGAACTACGAAGAAAAAATCGAATATGCAGAACCGGTCGTTATTGAAAAGCGGCTCATGCAGCAGCTGATCGACCCCAGCGCCGACGTCCGCCCTCTCGACACCGAGGCAGCCGAAAAGTTTCTCGCCGAGTATGAGGTGCTGAGATTTGAGAATCCGCTGGAAACTCAAATTTGCAAACCTTTCGGCGGAGAAAAAGAAACCGAATGCGTCACGGCTTCGGCAGTGAAGAAGGAAACCATCAAAGAGATTGATGCGTTTGAGCACGATTTGGACGAAGCAAGACAGAACCGGCTGCGAGCCGAATACCTTCAAGAATGTAAGTCAGGGAAGGAAATCAAACCTCTTTTCGGCGTCGATATCGAGTATGAAAACATTCCGTGGAACAACCCGCTCGATGAAGAGGAAATGGATTATTTGACTCAGATAACGCCGACGTCCTTTGTACTCGATCCGAAAGCCGAACCGAACAGAGTGGATATGCTGGACTCGGCTCTGGTAACAAAGTTCGGAGCATTTCTCAATAAGAAAAACGGAGAAATTGAGGACGACAAATATTACTGCGCGCCGGAATTTCGCAGAAATGAGGTGTGTTATTACGGCACTTTAAGACTTCGCCTCTACGAGGCCGGAGATCAAGTGAAATCGTTTGGAAATTGGATTGAACAAACGAAGTCTTGGACCGGCGTTTTTGATCTTTCTCAATTGAATTTTGATGACAAGAAAGACATTGAGTACGCTCTGAAGGATCTTCCCGAAAAACTGTTGCGGGAGAAAGTTTTTCAGGGCGCCAAGGAGGACGAACTTTTCTGGCGGGAAAACGTCACTGCTCCGATTGAGCAAACTCTGAATCTGCTTAAAGAACCGAATAAAGCAATCAGGCTTCAAGTTAAAGAGAAGGATCAAAGCATGGCGGATGTTTTGGAGAGGGACATCCGGGAAAAAGCCGAGGAGCGGTGGAAAGCTATTGAGACCGAGCGCAACCAGTCAAAGGAAGTTTTAACACCGGAAAACCGAAGGGTTTTCGACGTTCTGTTCAGCGCTTATGTCGCCACCGAAGACCTTCAAAACCACCCTAGGCTGCAAATGGCACTGGAAAAGCGGCTGCTCGGTATGTTTGTTGCAGCTCAGAAAAAAGGCGTTTCCCTCGGCCTCAATGAATACTCAATGGACGCTCCGAGCAGAAATCAAACGATCATTCAGGTCAAGCAGCCCGCCCGAGACCGGGAAAAACAATAAGAATAGGAGGAGAAGATGGCAATCAGTTTTAAAGAACAAATTGACAACTTCAGCAACGATTTTTATATCAACACGGCCTACATTCCCTACATCGTCAACGGGCCGGAATGCGCAGACGGTCTGTCTGCGGATGAACAGAAAAAGATTGATGACTTTCTTGATAAATGGTCATACGTCGATTGTTCGGAAGAAATGCTCGACTCCCCGGATTTTGGAGAATGCCGTATCTGCGGTATGCAAGCTGCTGTCACAAGGGCCACTTTTATCAATAAAGAGGCCGTCCGGGAAGAAGAGCAGCGGAGAGAAACCGATGAAAAATTGTCGGAGCTGTCCTCGGAAAACGCTAAAAACTTTAAGCAGGTCTATGAATCCCACGTTTCGCGTCCCGAATTTCAACAGCATCCCCGCATGAAGGAAATCTTCCGGGCAAAACTTGCCGACGTCTTTGTGGACGCCGAGCGCCGAGGGATTGTTTTAAAACCCGAGGAACGCGCTATTGATTCAAATCGCGATAAACCTAACGGGAACGACAGGGAGAGATAATATGGCCCGATTATTACCCGAACAGCTTGAATTTGATTTTTTCGCGCCTCCTGCCCCGGAACAAGTTAAGAAACCGGAGAAAATAGCTGTATCAGCTGCATTTAAGGATGCAGATATTCTGAAATTTCAATTAAACAAAGACGGCAGCCGAAAACTGGAAGACTTCGGAGAAGACCTTAACAATACCCGCAAAGGCCGGAGCAGAACTAACTCAGATATCGACCGATTCCTCGAACTGCCTGAAAGTGACCTTCAGAAACGGCTCGGCTCAGAACCTCTTGAAAAAGTGTGGCCGAAGGCTGCCATTCAGGCGCTGGCTAAAGATAATCCAGAAGCAGGAGCTTGTCTTTGGCTCGTCCGGCAGGAGCTCGGAGACGTCCGTCCGCGCCAAAATTCCATTAAATACCGAAGGTACATGGCGACCGCCAAGGCCGCCATTGAACTTCACCGCCAAGCTGCAATCGGAGAGCTGGCTCCGGAAGTTCAGACGGCAGCGTTTGACAGTTTCTATGCTGTCCGGGACAACTATAAGTATCTGTCAGCGATTGATCCTAAATATTGGCCGATGCTCGGACACCACTACTTCAAAGATGTCGCTGACATTTGCAAATACAATGACTATCGGCTAAGCAACGATCGTCAACTAAACGAGTATGCCTACCTTACGACGCTGCCTTATTCTCAACATCCTGAAATCTATGACTTCTATCTTATTAACAGCAGCGGAAGCCGAGTTTGCTACAACCTTGCCGGAGGTAAGTCTTGGGAAGAATTCAAAGAGAACATCAATCAGCAGCTTGAAAAAGAGTTTCAAGTTCGGAAGAAGGAGGAAGAAAACCCACAGAAGACCGCCGCCTCCCGGCCTAGTGTGCCTAAACCGATTGAACTCTTC
>OLVU01000836.1_pt1 | contig 24152 bp, 18 predicted proteins | sample 1673321 | NCBI WGS metagenome assembly OLVU01 (sample SAMEA3178942, study PRJEB25190) | human gut metagenome | biome: human gut; feature: human-associated habitat; material: faeces | place: Austria | collected 2013 | reverse complement strand
CATCTGCCGCACCTCGCTTGCCGTATCGGCACTTAGAATTATGCGGTATTGCCTTAGCTTATATCAGCTTTCAAATTTTATTTCTTTGCCCCAAAGGATGTGTTACTACTGGCAAAAAATTCAACTTTACCAAAACTTACCCGCAATGGGCGGTTGTTTCTCGGCGGTGCCCTGCTGGGGGTACTGGTGTTTGTGCTGGTGTTCGGGGTCAGCACACTGGATGTAACCAACGATGCCTTTTGCCGCGGTGGGTATATTGAAAAGGACATCCAGCAGCATTATGCCGGGTGGCTGTTTTACCGCCAAAGCTCCGCTGGCTGGCCGCTTTGCATTGCCCGCGGCATCAACTACCCGGATGGGCTGAGCGTTGCTTATACCGACTCTATCCCGCTGGTGGCTGCCCTGTTAAAGCCGGTTGCCAACCTTGTGGGCGGAACGTTCGAGTATATGGGGTGGTTCACGCTGGTCTGCTTTGCGTTGCAGGGCGGGTTTGGCGCGCTGCTGGCAGGGCTGCTCCTGCCGGGGTGCGCGGCACCGCTTGCGGCGGACCTGCTGTTTGTTACCAGCCCGGTTTTGTTTGAGCGTGTGTTCCGGCATACCTCGCTGGGGGCACAGTTTTTTGTGCTGGCTGCACTCTATTTTTATTTTGCTGCACGGCGCAAAGGGCAGTATGCCTCCCGCGGGCTGTTTGCGCTGAACGTGCTGGCAGTAGGCATCCACCCCTACTTTCTGCCGATGACCTATGCCATCACGCTGGCGCTGCTGCTGGAATATGCACTGCACAACCGCCAGCTTGCGGGGCCCGGCCTGTACCTTGCCGCCAACTTTGGCGGCACGGCACTGCTGGGCTGGGCACTGGGGCTGCTATACGGCAGTGCTTCCAGCGGCGGGCAGGCATTGTATGGCTATTTCTGCATGAACCTGAATGCGCTGTGGAACCCTGTGGGGGTAAACGGCGTGCTGTACAGCCGGGTGCTGCCCGCACAGAACCAGGTTTACGGCAATTATGATGCCTTTGCCTACCTGGGGCTGGGCGTGCTGATTGCCCTGCCCATTGCGGTGGTTTTGCTGCGGCGGCAACTGGGCGGCATGCTGCGCCGCCACTGGGCATTGGCCTGCTGCTGCGCGGTTTTAACGGTGTTTGCCATCAGCAATGTGATTACCGCAAACGGCGCAACGCTTGCCACGCTGCCACTGCCCGCTTCGCTGATCAAACTGTTTTCCATCTTCCGTTCCAGTGGGCGGCTGTTCTGGCCAATCTATTACCTGCTGATGTTGCTAACCCTTGTGGGCCTTGCCCGGCTGAAAGGCCGCTGGCTGCTGGCGGGTGCTGCCCTGCTGGCTGTGGTACAGGTTTGGGATGTAAGCCCCGGCATGGTGCAGCGCAGTGCGGCAATGCAGCAGGCCATGCAGACCGATGCGTTCCCCACCGAGATGGAGAGCGATTTCTGGCAGGCAGCGCAGCAGTATACGGCGGTTGTCTCGATGGATGAAATTCAAGATGACGCGTTGCATCTAGCCCTGTTTGCCGCGGACAACGGCATGGCGACCAACGACCCGTTTGCCGCCCGCTATGATGAAACGGCACTGGTCGCCCAACGGGAAACGCTGCTGGCGGAACTTGCCGACGGAACCGTGCGGGAGGATACGCTGTACCTGTTTGCAGAGGAAGGTGCCTTTTTGCAGGCCGTGGAACCGGTGAAGGACAATGCCTGGTGCGGCAGGGTAACGAGTACGGACGGCACATGCAGCTGGTATGTGATTGCACCGGGGCTGCAGGGGCAGAACTTTGATGCGCTGTGCACCCCCTATGACGAAAATTATCCCCTGCGCCTTGCGGATTACACTGACGCCCTGTGGAACTGCGGTGTGCTGGACGAAACGAAACAGACGGTATGCTTTGCAGATTCCCCCTTTGTGCGCCGCAAGCTGGAACATGCCAGTGTGCTGTGCGCCGATGGGAAAGAATACACAATTAAAACGATTGACGACCACGATGCAGGCTGGCTGATGGTGACACTGGATATCCCGGACGCGACCGTTTTGTGGGATAAAGAATTGGAGAGTAAATAATGCAGGAACTACATGTAAAAAGCCTTTTGCCCGTGCGGCTGGACAAATACCTGATGGAGCAGTTCCCTGCCCTGGGGCTGGGGCGGCTGAACAAGGCGCTGCGGGAAAACAAAATTAAGCTGAACGGCAAAAAGCAGCCCCTTGCCACCCGTGTGCAGAACGGCGATGTGATCCGCGTTTACCTGCTGGACGACCAACTTGGACTGACCTCCCAGGAGGGGCCGGAGTTTTTGCAGGCACGCGCCCCGGCGGAATTTATTTATGAAAACGATGATTTGATCGTGGCCAACAAGCCCGCGGGTATCCCGGTGGATGGCGACGAATCTGACACCCTGCTGAACCGCGTACTGCGCCGCCTGTATGAGGAAAAGCGGTGGGACGCCGCCCATGAGCCGCGCCTGTGCCACCGGCTGGACACCGGCACCAGCGGCCTTGTGCTGCTGGCAAAGACCGCGGCGGCGGAAGAATTTTTGGTAAACGCCATCAAAGAGCGGTTGATTCGCAAAACTTACCTGTGCGTAACCTTTGGCCGCCCGGTACCACCCGCTGCCACGCTGCACAGCTTTTTAACGAAAGATTCTGTGCATGGCATTGTACGCATTCTGGATGAGCCGAAATCCGGTGCAAAAGAGATCATTACCGCATATGATACCATTGCCGTCAGCGGACGTTTGGCGCTATTACGGGTGGAGCTGGTAACGGGCCGCACCCACCAGATCCGCGCTCATCTGGCCAGCATTGGCTGCCCGATTTTGGGCGATTCCAAGTATGGCAACAATGCCGCCAACCGGGAGCTGAAGCTGAAATATCAGGCTCTGTGCGCCTGGGAGCTGGCGTTCCCCAAAAAGATCAGCGACCCACAGTTTGCCGCTTTGGCTGGCAAGGTGTTCCGCGCACCCAAGCCATGGTATTACCAGCAGGTACTGGATGGAACGCTGAAATAAGCGTTATGCGCCAGGGGATTGATTTTTCGCATCCTGCATGCTTTTACTGCTTTATGATTGCTGCCTTGCAAATTTAATCACAAGCTCTAACCACATTTTCCTATATTCCTGATGGCAGCAATAAGCACAGACACGGAATAGAACAAATAGAAAACCAGCCGCCGGCTTCAGGGATTTTCCCCTGCCCGGCGGCTGGTTTTGGTTTATTTTGCTTTATCCTGCCCGGATAAATATCAGCGGGTCAGCCCGCCTTTGCCGATAAACAGCAGGCGATCAGGCGATGACAAAGTGGTAGATCAGCGACACAGCAATGATGAGCGCACAGACCACTGCGGTGATGGGCGGTGCCCAATGGATGATACGCTCGGCCATTACATCGTCCTCGCTCTCCTCGTCATCGTCCGCATAACGGCCACGGCGGGGTTCTTCGTCATCGTCGCTTTCCTCTTCCTCATCATCGAACATGCGGGTATGCTCGTCCTCTTCATCCTCTTCATCGGCAAACAGATGGCCTTGGGGGACATAGCGGCGCACGCGGTCCATTTCGGCGTTGGTTGCTTCGTCGTCCTCGTCCTCTTCTTCCGGTTCCTGGGCCGGGGCGGGCGGGGTGAACTGTGCGGTGGGCTCCTGGCTGATGGCTGCCTGAGCCGCGGCGGCGGTGGCAGCGGCCTGAGCTTCCTGGGCTGCCTGGGCTGCTGCGGGGTCAACGCCATTGGCCACGGCGTTGATTTCGCGCTGCTGCTGTTCGGCGGCCTGCCGGGCTTCCTCCAGGATGCGGGTCAGGGTTGCCTTGATGTAAGCGCGGTCGCCGCCGCACTCGCTGCAGACGGAAGCAGCTTCCTCGTTGGGGTGGAACGCGCCGCAGGCGCAGAACCAGCCGTTTTCGGTATCCTGCGGGACGCAGGTCAGCTTCTTATTGTTGGTGCGGGTCTGAAGTGTGCGGGCAATAGAGCCAGGCAGCACGCGGGGGGCCTGCAGGCGGACACGCTTATAATTACGCAGATCCACTCCACGGCCGTTCAGGAAAGCACGGTCCTGCTCAATTTCCACGCTGGAAACCGGCGTATCGCTGACAAACACAGCGTCATCGGCACCAAACAATTCGCCGGGCTGCACATTGAGCTGCTCATAATAGAAATCATCCTCGCACAGGATCTGACCAGAAGCATCTTTGCACTTGAAGTGGATGATAAAGCCGGTCAGCGGTTCTGTACCAACATTCTTAAAGGTCAGGCAGACCGCAACTTCACCCGTGACATCCCCTTTCAGCAGCTCAACACGGACAAACTGAACCGGGCTGCCGGCAGTGTAATAATTGGCACGGGATTGCGCCATCAGGGAAAAATTTTGATCCATTGTGTTTCACCTTGCCTCAATTTTCATCAGACGGTTCGGAGGGCTGTTCCGGAGCGGCGGGCTGCTCTGCCGATGCAGGGGCTGCGGCAGGCGCGGGGGTATCCAGCCCAAAGGGTGCCAGGTTTTCGCCTTTCATCAGGGCGTCAAACTCTTCGCCGCTGATCTTTTCGCGTTCCATCAGCACACCGGCCACACGGTGCAGCTCAGTCATGTGCTCGGTCAAAATGCGGCGGGCCGTCTCGTAAGATTCATCCATGATATCACGGATCTCATTATCAATTTCGGACGCCGTATTTTCGGAATAGCCCTTGCCCTGGCCAAAGTCTCGGCCAAGGAAGGTTTCGCCAGGGTCGGTGCCATAAACCACCGGGCCCATGCGCTCCGAGAAGCCATAGCGGGTCACCATGGCGCGGGCGGTATCCGTGGCACGCTGCAGGTCGTTGGAAGCACCGGTGGAGATATCATCCAGCACCAGCTGCTCCGCCACACGGCCGCCCAACAGGCAGACAATGTTCTCGTTCATGGCGGTCTTGGTCACATAGCTGGGGTCTTTTTCCGGCAGATACATGGTAAAGCCGCCTGCCGAACCACGCGGGATAATGCTGATCTGGTGCACGGGATCATGCGTTTTGCAGAAATAGCCGGTAATGGCATGGCCGGCCTCGTGGTAAGAGGTCAGGCGCTTTTCGGCATCGGTCACAACGCGGCTCTTCTTTTCGGGGCCAGCCACAACCTTGATGGAAGCTTCCTCGATTTCGGGTTCGGTGATGGCCTTTTTGCCCTTGCGCGCAGCCAGCAGGGCGGCTTCGTTGACAAGGTTTTCCAGGTCGGCACCGGAGAAGCCCGCGGTGGACTTGGCGATGGTTTTCAGGCTGACATCGGGGCCAAGGGGCTTGTTCTTGGTGTGAACGCGCAGAATCTCCTCGCGGCCCTTCACATCCGGCAGACCAACATAAACCTGACGGTCAAAACGGCCGGGACGCAGCAGAGCCTTATCCAGAATATCGGCGCGGTTGGTGGCAGCCATCACGATAACGCCGTCGTTGGCGTCAAAGCCGTCCATCTCAACCAGCAGCTGGTTCAGGGTCTGCTCGCGCTCGTCATGCCCGCCGCCAAGGCCGGCACCACGCTGACGGCCCACGGCATCGATCTCATCAATAAAGATGATGGAGGGCATTGTCTTTTTGGCTTTTTCAAACAAATCGCGCACACGGGATGCGCCGACGCCGACATACATTTCCACAAAGTCGGAACCGGAGATGGCATAGAACGGAACGCCGGCCTCGCCTGCACAGGCACGGGCCAGCAGCGTTTTGCCGGTGCCCGGAGGGCCGACAAGCAGAACGCCGTGGGGAATGCGCGCCCCCAGGGAGTTGAACTTTTCCGGTGCTTTCAGGAACTGAACCACTTCCTGGAGTTCAGCCTTTTCTTCATCCGCACCGGCAACATCGGCAAAGGTTGCCTTGCGCTGGCCTTCCTGCTGGTCCTTGACCTTGGCACGGCCAACATTCATCAGGCCGCCGCCACCGGCACCGCCGCGGTACATGGACATGAAGAGCAGCACCACGCTGCCGATCATAAAGGCGTACAGGATGATCTCAAACCAGGGCACGTTGGTCTTAACGGCGACCATATCGTACTGCATGGGCGTATCCGGGTTGGCTGCATTATACTGGTCGATATAATCCTTGAGGTAGAATTGCAGGAAATAAGAAGGATATGGCAGCTTGTAGGTAATGACCGTTGCCCCGCCGTTCTTGGGGGCGTAAGCATCGGTGTCATCGCCGTAAATTTCTGCAAGCAGGCCGTTGGATGTTTCGCTGGACGTGCCGGATTCCGGCAGCGGATGTTCACCTTCTTTCACGCTCATCTCGATAACGCCGGTGTTCAGGTCCAGGTTAAAGTAGGTGACCTGATTGGATTCAAAGTACCCCATGGCTTCGGACAACATCATGGTGCTCTTGCTGGAGGCAAACAGGCTGGAATAGCTGGAGATCATCACGAGTGCTGCCACCATCAGGACAGCGGCAATGATAATGCCGCTGAAACGCGGTTTGTGCTGCAAAAAATCAACTCCCTGTCAAAATCCGCCAAAACGGCGGGCGATTGGTTATTCTGCCAAGACAGAATTTTATTTGGAATATACTTCCGGTTTTAACACGCCGACATACGGCAGGTTGCGGTACTTTTCGTCATAGTCAAGGCCATAGCCCACAACAAATTCATCGGGCACTTCAAAACCGCAGTAGTCCGGCTCAATATCCACCTTGCGGCGGCTGGGCTTGCTGAGGATGGTGCACAGGCGCACGCTGTTGGGGCGGCGCAATTTCAGCATGGGCACCAAGTGAGACAACGTGACGCCAGTATCCAGAATATCCTCCACGATCAGAACATCCTTGCCGGAAAGATCCTGATCCAGGTCCTTGACGATCTTGACAAGGCCCGTAGAAGTGGTGTTGGCACCGCCATAGCTGGAAACCACCATAAAGTCAATGCTGCAGGGTTCCGTGATGGCGCGCATCAAATCGGCCATGAACACCACGGAGCCTTTCAGGATAGACACCAGCAACAAATCTTTGCCCTCGTAATCGCGGCTGATCTGTGCCCCCAATTCAGCCACCTTGGCCTGCAACTGCTCTTCCGAAATCAAAACCTTGGCGATATCATTGTTCATATCATGCATGATCTGTTCCTCCAATATTATGATCTTGTTCCTGCTCCGGGGCCGCAGGCTGGCGGCTTTGCCGAATCAACAGGATCTGCTTTGTCCCATCATCCGGGGACAAACCGTCCGCAAAGCCTGCCCCCCACAGCCAAAGCACCTGGCTGCCGCAGGCCAGCAGCGGCATCAGCGTCCGTTCAGCCACAGGAACTTTTGCCTCATTCAGATATTTTTTGAGCGTTTTGCCAACGTGACGTCCCGCCGGGCGGAACGTATCGCCGGGTTGGCGGGTCCTCACAAAAATATTCTTATTTATTTTAGCATAATCTGCACAATAGGTGTAGTCTTTTTTCAAAAATGATGGATTTTTCAAAAAAACTTCATAATTTAGTTGTTGAATCTCCAGCTCATAGCCCCCTGGCAGGCAGTAAACGCCGGTTTTTAGCAGCTGGTGCGGCGCGGGAATGGCTTCCGGCTGCATTTTTAGCACTGAGCGGCAGTACAAAATGCCGTTTGCCGCGGTCCAGCAGGCATCCGGCGTCAGCTGTACCGCACCGCTGCCCTGCCGAACAATGGCCGCAAGGGCCTGCACATATTTTTCTTCAGGGTCACGCGCGCGGGCTGCCAGCATGCGCAGGGCAGCAGCCAGCACCGGGGCATCCGCCGCGGCAAGAATCGGGATGCTGTACCCGCCCCCGCAGGCAGCCTGCGCCAGCAGTTTTTCGGCCAGGTTTTCCAGCCAGATGTTCAGCTCCTGCAGCTGGTTGCACAGCCGCCCCACGGCCCGCTCTGCCGCCGGATTGATGGTTTGCAGCGCCGGAACAGCATAATGGCGGATACGGTTGCGGGCATAGGCATCGCTGAAATTGCTTTCGTCCTGAACATAGTGTTGCCCAAGGGCGGCGCAGTATGCCGTGGTATCGCTCCTTGTCAGGCACAAAAATGGCCGGCGGTACACGCCCCGTACCGCCGGAATACCCGCCATGCCGTGCAGGCCGGTACCGCGCGCCATGCGGAACAACACCGTTTCCGCCTGGTCAGATAACGTATGCGCTGTGGCAATGCAGGCATGCTGCTGTGCGGCCAGCGCATCAAACCAGGTATAGCGCAGGCTGCGCGCCCAGTTCTCGCTGGGGTTTGGGGGAATCTGCACCCCGCTGGCAGCGGCATCGTACAAAAAGAACGGCACATGATGCGTGCGGCAGAACTCCGCCACAAAGCGGGCATCCGCATGGGCAGCTTCGCCCCGGATTCCGTGGTCCACATGGGCCGCCATGACGGTGATGCCAAGTTCCGCTTTGCAGCGCAGCAGAAACCAGAGCAGCGCCATCGAATCCGCTCCGCCGGAGCAGGCAACGATGACACGGTCCCCCAACCGAAACAAACCCTGCCGGCGGCAATAGGCCAGCAAGGTTTGTTCCATCGTGTTTACTGGGTTTTGCAATGAATTGTCTGCGTCAGTACTGTTCATGGATCTCGTCCAGATTGCTGAACCGGGTATGGGCGCCATCCCAGCCAAGGCGGACCACACTGGTTTCGCCATGGCGGTTTTTGGCCACGATACATTCGGCTTCGTTTTCGTTCGCCTGTTCGGTTTCGCCGTTCTGGGAATTGTAATAGGCAGCGCGGTACAGGAAGAGCACCACGTCCGCATCCTGTTCGATAGAGCCGGAATCACGCAGGTCTGAAAGCTGGGGGCGGTGGTCCGAGCGACCCGCTGTTTTTTCGGCAGCACGGGAAAGCTGGGACAGCGCAATGACAGGAACGTTCAGTTCCTTGGCCATAATTTTCAGGTTCCGGGTGATATCGCTGATTTCCTGCACGCGGCTTTCGGTGCGCTTGGCGGACTGCATCAACTGCAAATAGTCGATGATGACCAGACCGATCTTATCCCGTTTGGGGTCCTGGTTGATCTGGCGGATTTTTGCCTTGATTTCCGGCACCGAAATACCGGAGGAATCATCCATGTAAATGGGAACGTTATACAACAGTGACGTTGCATTGGCAAAGTCGTTCCAGTCGGAGTTGTTCAGGCGGCCGGTGCGGAATGCCTGGCTGTCAATGCCTGCGGTGCTGGAAAGGATGCGGTCGGTCAGCTGTTCGCAGGTCATTTCCAAGCTGAAAATGACGGTCGGTATCTTTTGCAGGCGGGCCACATTGGTAGCAATGTTCAGCGCAAAACTGGTTTTGCCCATACCGGGGCGGGCCGCCAGAATAATCAGGTCCGAACGGCCAAGGCCGGTCAGGATATTATCCAGATAGTTGAAGCCTGTGGGGATACCGGCAAATTTATCGCGGTCCGCACCGGACAGCTTTTGCATGGTATCAATAACTTCCAGGATAGACTCCTGAATGGTTTTAACGCCGGAGCGGTCCTGGCCGTTGCGGATATCGTACAGCTTTTGCTCGGCGCTTTCCAGCAGCAGGTCAGAATCGGATTCCTCGCTGGACTGCTGCAGGATATCGCGGGCTGCTTCGATCAGACGGCGGGTTTGATATTTTTCCTTGACGATCTTGATGTAAGAATCGACGTTGGAAATCGCCGGGACGGTTTCCGCAATGCGGGTAATGTATACTTTGGCATCATCTGCGCCCTTGAACACACCGTTCTGAGCCAGAGAGTCCACCAGAGTGATAATGTCCACCGCTTCGCTTTCGCTGAACAGGCGGCGCATTTCCTCATAGACGGCCCGGTTCTGCTCCGAATAGAACATATCGGGGTCCATCTCGGTGATCAGGCGGTTCAGGATGGTTTCATCCATCAGCGCTGCGCCAAGCACGCTTTGTTCCGCCTGCATGTTATACGGCAGCTGAATGCCCAGGCTGGACAAGCTTAATTCATTGTTTGCCATTCAGGCACCTCCCTGCCGTTTTTGTTGGAATGTAATTACAAGACCCCCTGCCAATTACAGCGGAGCCTCCTCGACCTTGACCTTGAACGCGGCCACAACACCCACATGCAGGCGGACTTTGGCATCATAACTGCCAAACTCTTTGATGCTGGCGGGCATTTCGATTTTTTTCTTGTCGATTTCGGTGCCGGTCAGCTTGTACAACTGTTCGGCAACTTCCTTTGCGGTCACTTTGCCATGCAGCTTGCCGGAAGCGCCCCCCTTGACCTTGACAGAAACAATCTGGCCCTTGATCTTGGCAGCCAGTTCTTCAGCAGCAGCCTTAGCTTCGGCTTCATGGTGGGCTTTGGCTTCGCTCTTGGTGCGGGCGGTGTTCACAGCGTCAGCATCGGCCACTGCAGCCAGACCGCGCGGGAACAGGAAGTTGCGGGCGTAACCGTCCGACACTTCATGGATTTCATCCTTTTTACCAATGCTCTTGACATCCTGTTTGAGAATAACTTTCATCGTGGTGGTTCCCCTCTCTATGTAGTAATTGATATAATTTTCTGCCATTGGCAGGGATTCGCTGATAATCTAATTTGTTAAACTGCACCCACCAGTTCTTCCTGGCATTCCTGGTTGGCGCGGTATTCGTCGATCTGCGCGCGGATGCGGGCTTCGGCTTCCTTTACGGTACAATCACGCAGCTGGGCACCGGCCATCGTCAGGTGGCCGCCGCCGCCCAAGGGCTCCAGAATGACCTGTACGTTCAGCGCACCCATGCTGCGGGCGGAGATGTTGACACCGCCGTTTTTGGCGATTGCCACAAAGCTGGCATCCACGCCGTTGATGGTCAGCAGGTCATTGGCTGCCATGGGCAGAACCACACTCATGGCGGGGTCAAGCTCATCCGAAGTGGCGATAGCGCAGCCTTTGTAGAGGTAAGCGCCCTCCACAATAGCGGCGCGGGCTTCATATTCTTCTTTGGAAATATTGAACAGGCTCTTGGTCGCGGCGGTTTCGGCCCCGCGGCTGCGCAGCCAGGCGGCAGCCTCAAAGGTACGCACGCCGACATGCAGCGCAAAACTGCGGGTATCCAGCATGATGCCAGACAGCAGCGCCTGGGCTTCCAACTGAGTGATGTTGTTTTGGGCGGGCATGAATTGCAGCAGTTCACACACCAGTTCGCTGGCGCTGGAAGCAAAGGGTTCATGATACAAAAGGATCGGGTTATCAATATGCCCTACCGCCATGCGGTGATGGTCGATAACAACCACGCGGCTGCATTTTTCGTAAATCTTTTGGTCTTCCAGCAGGCGCTTTTGGTATGTATCGGTTACAATCAGCAGGGTTTTGGGGGTAATGAGCTTATAGGTTTCTTCCGGTTCAATAAAGTTGTGGTCCTCCCCCGCCTTGTTGAACACATCCAGCAGCTGGCCCGCCAGCGTTGCCTTGCTGCGCACTGCGATGACCGAAGGCACATCGCACATTTTGCACATGCGCAGCAAACCGATGGCGGAGCCGATGGCATCCAAATCGCTCTGGCGGTGGCCCATGATAATGACGCTGTCGCTCTGGCGGATCTGGTCTGCCAGGGCGTTGGCAATGATGCGGCTGCGCACATGGCTGCGCTTTTCGACACCATGGGAAATGCCGCCGAAGAACTCAAAGCCATCGACTGTTTTCACGGCAGCCTGGTCGCCGCCGCGGCCCAAGGCAATATCAATGCTTTCGCGGGCCATCTCCTGGCATTCCTGCATAGTAGCGCCGCCATGGCCTACGCCGATGGAAAGGGTAAGCATTCCGCCGGGGTGCAACGCACGCACTTTATCCAGAATATCAAAGCGTTCTTCCATCATCCAGCGGATATCCCGCTCTTCCACCACCGCAATATAGCGGCTGTTGGACACCTTGCGCAGAAAACCGGTCGTGCGGCCGATGTATTCTTCCAGCAGGGTGTTGATGGCCTCCAGCTCGTGCGCCTGCTCGGAGTCCTTCATATCGTTGAACAGCTCGTCATAGCTGTCCACCCCAATGATCAGGTAAGCCGGGCGGCTGGCAGTGTATTCATCCAGCGTGTTTTTGTAGAACGTATCGTTGACCAAAAACAGCAATGTGCCCGTTTTGCTGCTGCGGCTGGTTGTGGCGTAGGCCGTGTAGCGGTTTTCGTCAATGGTCAGGTCCTGGCCGTGGGCACGGGCGCAGACGGAAAGGTCAATGCCGGTCATCAGGCGGTCCGGTGCAGCCAGCAGGGCATCCTGCCCCGCCAGGATCTGCTCCCGGAAGGCCGGATTATACCACACCACGGAGCCTTCGGTAATCAGGGCAGTGGGGATGGAAAAATCCGCCAGCGAATACTGGGTCTTGCTGCCCTCAAAGTTGGTCCCGCACAGCATATCGGCCACAAAGCGCCGCAGCCGGCGGATGCCAAGCACCGCCACCACCAACGCAAACACTACAAGCAGCGCCGGTGCCAGCAGCCAGCGCGGGTTGCTGAACGCCAGCGGCACAGCCAGAGCGATGCACGCAACGAGCAGCAAAAAGATAATGACAAAGATATCACGTCTCAGCTTGTTTTTCATCATCGTTCCTCGGTGCCTGCAATGTGGGGCAGGCGGTCACGGTCAGATATGGTTTGGATCAAACTTCCATCAGAATGGGCAGAATCATGGGGCTGCGCTTGGTTTTGCGGTAGATATAGCTGGAAAGCGCCTCCCGCACGCGGGATTTCACGCTGGCCCAGTCGTGCATGTTATCCGCCATACTGCGGTCAAGGGCCATTTCAACCTGCACGCGGGCACCGTCCATCAGCTCCTCGCTTTCCCGCACATAGACAAAGCCGCGGGAAACCAGGTCCGGGCCGGAAAGCAGCTGGCCGGTGCTGCCATCCACAGCTGCGGTAACGATAATGATACCGTCCTCCGACAGGTGGTGGCGGTCACGCAGGACCACATTGCCCACATCGCCCACGCCATAGCCATCCACCATCACGGCACCGGCGGGCACAGTGCCCTCCACTGCCATGCCATCGCGGGAAAGGCGGATGTTCTGGCCATTTTCAGCAATATAAATATTCTGCTTGGGGATATAGCCCAGGTGCTCCGCCGTTTCGGCGTGGCGCTTGAGCTGCTTGAACTCGCCGTGAACCGGCAGGAAATACTGCGGGTGGGCAAGGGTCAGCATCAGCTTCTGCTCTTCCTGGCAGGCGTGGCCGGAAACATGGGTATCGTACATGTTTTCGTAAATGACCTCTGCGCCCAGGGCCAGAAGGCCGTTGACCACCTTGGTCACGGTCTTTTCGTTGCCGGGGATGGGGCGGGCCGAGATAATGATAAAGTCAGTGGGGCCGACCTTGACGGTACGGTGGCTGGCCTGCGCCATACGGGACAGCGCGGACAGCGGTTCGCCCTGGCTGCCGGTGGTGATAAGGACAACCTTTTCCGGCGGGTATTTGTTGATCTCCTCGATATCGATCAGCACATTATCCGGCGCATGCAGATACCCCAGCTCCCGCGCCATTTCGGTGTTGGAAACCATGCTGCGGCCATTGACGGCTACCTTGCGGCCATACTCAATGGCCAGGTCAATGATCTGCTGGATGCGGTAGATGTTGGAAGCAAAGGTTGCCACGATAATGCGGCGGTTTTTGGCGCGGGCAAACAGGCTGCGCACCCCTTCGGCCACAGTCTGCTCGGTTGCCGTAAAGCCGGGGCGCTCCGCGTTGGTAGAATCCGCCAGCAAAGCCAGCACGCCGCGGCGGCCATACTCCGCAATGGTGGAAAGGTCGGTAACGGCATCGCCGGAAAGCGGCGTGTAGTCGATCTTGAAGTCGCCGGTATGCAGCACGATGCCTGCCGGGCAGTCAATGGCAAACGCCAGAGAATCCGGGATGGAGTGGTTGACATGGATGGGCTCCACCGTAAAGCAGCCAAGGCGCACTTTCTGGCGGGGACGGATCTCATGGAACTCTGCACTGGAGGCAAGACCGTGCTCCTCCAGCTTGTTTTTGATCAGGCCAATGGTCAAACGTGCAGTGTAAATGGGCACGTTGAACTTTTTGAGCAGATACGGCAGGCTGCCGATATGGTCTTCGTGGCCATGGGTAATGAACAGGCCCTTGATGCGGTCCTTATTTTCCAATACATAGGTGAAATCCGGAATGACAAGGTCCACGCCGAACATATCGGAATCCGGGAACACCAGGCCGCAGTCCACCAGGATCATATCGCCCTGGCATTCATACAGGGTGATGTTTTTGCCAACTTCGCCCAGGCCGCCCAGCGGGCAGATGTGCATGGGAACAGCCGGGGTGGAAGCATCATAATAATGCTGCTTATAGCTGCGGCGCTGCGGGCTGCGGGGGCGCTGCACCGGGGCCGGAGCTGCTGCATTCACCGCATTGCCCGCTGCAGCCTGCTGGGGCTGCGGGGCACGGCGGCGCTGCGGCTTGCGGTGCTGGGGCTGTGGTTTTTCCGCCGCTGCCTGCGGGGCGCTGGCCGCGGGGGCAGGCGCACCGGGTTTGCGGTTCTGGTTATTATTATTTGCGCGCGGGGCACGGCGGGTGTAATTGCTGCGGCCCTGCTGGCGGGGGCGTTTTTCGTTGTTGTGATCTTCCATTGCATAACCTCCATATTGTATTCGGCCAGGGTTGGTGGTTACACACACGGTAAGCACCGTACCCCGGACGTGATGTTTTGTCGCATGTAAAATTTGTACGGCACTGTGCCGATTTACTGAATCAAGGTTGGACGCGAAGAGTTCAGCCGAAAGGCTGCAACCGGGTCCTGAATCAAACTACGACATTGCAATTAAATCTATTATAAGGCGCAGCGGGGGCATTGTCAAATAGTATGCCGGACGCATTTATGGACAAATTACACAAAAGCTTGCAGGGCTGGGCAAAATCGCGTATAATTATTTTTATAGTAAAGCGGCAGGGTTCCGGGCATTGCGGCTGGCCGATAAGGTACAGCGAAAAGCAAAGAAAAGGATGCCATTTTCCGGCACGCCCTGATTCCAGTATTGCCGCAGCAAAACGAGGGTAACATGAAACACATCGAAATTTATACCGACGGTGCCTGCAGCGGCAACCCCGGCCCCGGCGGTTGGGGCGCGATCCTGCGCTTCCGTACCGGAGAAAAGGTGTATGAGAAAGAGATTTCCGGCGGCGAGGCCGGAACCACCAACAACCGCATGGAGCTGACCGGCCTGCTGGAAGCCCTGCGCCAGCTGAAAGAGCCCTGTGACATTGACCTGTACAGCGACAGCCAGTATGTGATCAACGGGCTGGAAAAGGGCTGGGCCAAGGGCTGGCGCAAGCGCGGCTGGAAAAAGGCAGACAAATCCCCCGCCTTGAACCCCGACCTTTGGGCACCGCTGCTGGAAGAAAGCGAGAAGCATGTGATCCACTACCACTGGCTGAAAGGCCACGCAGGCCACCCCGAAAACGAGCGTTGCGACCGCTTGGCCGTGGAGCAAAGCAAAAAATACGGCGGAAAGCAGGCCTGACGCACTGCGCACCGCTGATACAGGAGGATATTATGGACGGAGCACTGGGTTTTAATACATTTGAAAAGCAGGATAAGGTTCTTGTTGGGCTGAACGGCGGCATGGACGCTACCGTTACTGTGCGCATTTTGCAGGAGCAGGGCTTTGCCGTACAGGCCGCACTGGTGCATTTTGCCGGGATGGCCGATGATGCCGTGGAGACCGCGCAGAACGCCGCCAAGGCGCTGGATGTCCCCCTGCACGTGATTGAAGCAGCGGACACTGCCGCGGACGAACTGCTGAAGTTCCAGCTGCTGATGCAGACGGCTGATAAGCTCGACTACCGTTTTATCTCCACCGGCCATTATGCCCGCGTGGAGCAAGACGCCGATGAGTGCCGCCTGTGCGCCCCAGAGCACGCAGAGTGCGACCAGACCGCCCTGCTGGAAGTTCTGCCACAGGAAATTCTGGCACGGCTGATCCTGCCGCTGGGTGAATTCGACAAGGAATCCGTGCAAGAAATTGCGCAGGATATCGGCTGCGCGGAATAAATTGCCGCAAACGAACGCAGATGTTTGGATAGAAATGCAGAGCTGCGGATTCCAATGGTTCAGAGATTATGAAAAAGGCATGTGCTTGAATAATAGCACATGCCTTTTTGTTTTTCTATTCTTTTGTTCTCTGTTCTTTATGAGATGAGCGTCTGAGAAAAGCAACGGAAATCAAGTGCCCCAAAGCCATCTTATTTCTTTTTGTTTTTCTTTTCCTGGCGCTCCTGCTCTTTGATCAGGCGCTTGCGCTTCTGCTTTTCGGTTTCCACGCGGGGCCAGGGGTTCCAGGTGCCCTCGTTTTCGTGCATCCAGTGGGCGAAGGGATACAAAAGGATGGCCAAACCGCCCAGCAGAATCAGCAGGTAGATGGCGGTGGACAGATTGACCGCCATATCCAGCGCGCCAAGGGCCGCCATCAAAAAGCCGGCATACATGGCGAACTGCCCATTATAGCGGACATAGCGGTTCCAGTTTTCTTCTTTTATGGCGTCCCGCCCCTGGTCCCCCCAGATGCGGGGATTTTTGGTAACGGCATAGCCGTAATACGCCAGCACAAGGCCGACAACAAGCATAAACTGGAACATAGCGTCTCCTCACTTTGGGCTGTATATTACAGGCCCATTTTTTTGTAGAATGGGGTAAAATCAAAGGTAGCAAAATAGTCTGCCGGGGTCTCGGCGCGGCGGATCAGTTGGTGGGAGCCATCCTCGCACAGCAGCACTTCGGCGCTGCGCAGCTTGCCGTTGTAGTTATATCCCATCGAGAAGCCATGGGCACCGGTATCGTGGATGACCAGCACATCGCCCATATCGATCTTGGGCAGCATACGGTCAATGGCAAACTTATCATTGTTCTCGCACAGACCGCCGACCACATCGTATTTATGGTCGCAGGGGGCGTTTTCTTTGCCCAGCACGGTGATGTGGTGGTAGGAACCGTACATGGCCGGGCGCATCAGGTTGGCAGCGCAGGCATCCAGGCCGATATACTCTTTATAAATGTGCTTTTCGTGGATGGCTGTGGCAACCAGGCAGCCATACGGAGCCAGCATAAAGCGCCCCATCTCGGTAAAGATGGCAACGTCACCCATACCGGCGGGCACCAGGATCTCCTCAAACTTTTTGCGGACACCCTCGCCAATGGCCAGGATATCATTTGAGCGCTGCTCCGGCTTGTAGGCAACGCCGACGCCGCCGGACAGGTTGATGAACTTGATGTGTGCACCGGTCTTTTGGTGCAGACGCACAGCCAGGTTGAACAGGATACCGGCCAGTTCCGGGTAATAATCATCGGTAACGGTATTGCTGGCCAGGAAAGCATGGATGCCGAAGTTCTTTGCACCCAGTGCCATCAGGCGGGTATAAGCTTCGGTCATCTGCTCTTCGGACATGCCGTACTTGGAATCGCCGGGGTTATCCATGATGCCGTTGCCCAGGTCAAAGGTTCCGCCGGGGTTAAAGCGGCAGCAGATCGTTTCGGGGATACCTGCCACATTCTTGAGGAAATCCACATGGGTCAGGTCGTCCAGGTTAATGTAAGCGCCCAGGTCATACGCCTTCTTCATGTCCTGCACCGGCGTTTCGTTGGAGGAGAACATGATATCGCTGCCGCTGAAGCCACAGGCTTCGCTCAGCAGCAGTTCGGTGTAGCTGGAGCAGTCCACGCCGCAGCCTTCCTCTTTCAGGATGCGCAGCAGGTACGGGTTGGGGGTTGCCTTAACGGCAAAATACTCCTTAAAACCTTTGTTCCATGCAAAAGCTTTGTTGACAAGGCGTGCATTGGCGCGGATGCCTTTTTCGTCATAAAGATGGAACGGGGTAGGCACATCGGCAATAATTTCCTGTGCCTGCTCAAGGGTGATGAACGGTTTCTTTTCCGGCATAATAATACTTCCTTCCCTCTTGTTGTGCGGCGCGGCACTTCCCCTGCCCTTTTTTGCACATACAGGGCGTATGCGGCCCGCTGGGGCGTACCGTAAAGCAAACGTGGTGAAAATATTCCACCCGCTTGTTTGCTTATTCGATACGCTCTGACCCTCTATGAATAAATATACAGTTATTATATTGCTTTTGCCGCCGCAGGGCAAGAGCTTTTTGAAAAAATGCCGGAATGGTGCAAAAATGCCCCGCATACCGCAGGGCATGCAGGGCAAAAGCATGGATCGTGATAAAAATTCAGGGGGTCAATCCCCTACCGCGCTGTGCTGCATGGCAAGGTGGCCGGCAAGCAGGCGGTTTTCCAGGTGTTTGACCGTCCACAGGTAAGCCGGGTACAGGAACAGGCAGGCCGCCACCCAGGCTACCGGGTTGGACAGCTCTGCGCCAAAATAGCCCAGCACCGGAATCAGCACCAGGGCGATAACGGTACGCGCCACCATTTCGGCCACACCGGCCATCATGGCAAGTGTGGAATAGCCCAGCCCCTGAATGGTATAGCGCCATACGATGAGCGCGCCGAGCGGGATAAAGAACAGACTGTTCCAGAACATATAATCCCGCGCCATCGCCACGATCTCAACCTCGGTCTTGGTATTCAGGAAGAGGCCGATGATCACGACATCGCCAAAGTGCAGGGCAATAAAAGCAAGGACGGAATAGGCAACCACCATAATGTAGGAGCTTTTTACACCGCTGCGCACACGGTCCAGCCGGGCCGCGCCAAGGTTCTGGCCCGCATAGGTTGCCATAGCGGTGCCGATGCTTTCCAACGCACAGGAGAGCAAGTTTTGGGTTTTGCCCGCAGCCGTAATGGCGGCAACCACAGAGCTGCCCAGCCCGTTGACGGCCCACTGCATTATAACGCTGCCCACGGCCGTGATGGTACACTGCAGGCCCATGGGCAGGCCCATAGCAGACAGGCGGCGGCAGGTAGAGCGGCTGTATTTCCATTCATCCCGCGTCATATGCAGGATCTTGAACTTTTTGATCAGATAGATCAGGCTGATCACGCCGGAGATTGCCTGCGAAACATCGGTTGCCACAGCGGCACCCAAAACACCCATATTAAAGTTGATGATGAGCACCAGATCCAGCACAATGTTGACAGCGCTGGTCAGCACCAGGAAGTAAAGCGGGGTTTTGCTGTCGCCCAAAGCGCGCATGATGGCCGAAACCATATTATAGAGAAAAACAAAGGGAATTCCCGCAAAGATCCAGCCAATGTAGGTGCTGGCACCATCAATAATGTCCGCCGGGGTCTGCATCAGCTCCATAATGGGGCGGGTCAGCGCCACCGTGACAACGGTAAGCACAACACCCCAGGCAATGCACAGCCAGGTTGCATTGGCCACATGGCGGCGCAGGTCGCTGTCATCATGGGCACCAAACAGCTGTGCGATGGGGATAGCAAAGCCGTTGCACATGCCAATAACAAAACCCAGAATCAGATAGTTGACCGAGCCGGTAGCGCCAACTGCCGCCAGCGCATTGACACCGACAAAACGGCCCACAATGATGGTATCTGCCAAGCTGTAAAACTGCTGGAACAGGTTGCCCAGCATCAGCGGCAGGGTGAACAACAGGATGATTTTGAACGGATTTCCGCTCGTTAAATCTTTGGTCATATGCGTTCCCTCAACAAGATCATTTTTCCACACAAAACAACGCGCAAAAGTAAAAAAGAGAGTGGTTGGCACCCTGTTTTGCTCAAGCGCGGAGTTAATTATACTATAACAAAACAAAAAATCAAGTGGGCTGCAAAGAAAAATATATTTCCCCAAAGCAGCGGCTGAATTGTATGCTTTTACAGCGCCACTGGAGCTCACGCCGAACAGCCAACAAGAAAAGCCGCACACCCGAAGATGTACGGCTTACCTTGGCAGGGGTAGAAGGATTCGAACCCTCGGCACGCGGTTTTGGAGACCGCTGCTCTACCAACTGAGCTATGCCCCTATGTAAAAAGCCCACAGTAGCTAACGTGCTGTGGGCTTTGCTATGGAGCTGTTAGGCAGATTCGAACTGCCGACCTCATCCTTACCAAGGATGCGCTCTACCGACTGAGCTATAACAGCATGTGGCGACCCGGATCAGGCTCGAACTGACGACCTCTAGCGTGACAGGCTAGCGTTCTAACCAACTGAACTACCGGGCCAAGCCCTTTCGCGCTTTGCATCAGGCGTTACCTGACCGCTGCAACATGAATGATTATACTGGATTATACCCCAACTGTCAAGCACTTTTTTGATTTTTTTGCCATTTTTCTTGTGTTTCGCGCATCAGCGTCAATAAAGTTTTGGGCGGGTGCTCTTGTGCTTTCCTCTGCTGACCACGGCCATGCCGCAGCGTTAATTTGCAGTTGCTCTTTCCCGACTACAACATTTTTTGTTACAGCGTTAATGTGCAGAAAGCCGCCGCGTCATCATCGCACAAGGCCACAAGAGCTCTTTCGTTATTTTCAAAATCGTTTGGCTCCATCTTCTCTGCCCCAAAAATGCTGCTGCTTTCCATGGGCAGCCTGCTGCAAAAGCGATGGTCCCATCCCTCAGTTCATGGCCGGGTGCCATTACGATAATTTTCTCCAACTTATTCTCCTTGAAACCCTTCGGATTTTAACGAATCGAACCGCAAACAAAAAGCACAGCAGTTTTTCGATACATCTGTATCACAACTGCTGTGCTTTTGGCAGGGGTAGAAGGATTCGAACCCTCGGCACGCGGTTTTGGAGACCGCTGCTCTACCAACTGAGCTATGCCCCTATGTAAAAAGCCCACAGTAGCTAACGTGCTGTGGGCTTTGCTATGGAGCTGTTAGGCAGATTCGAACTGCCGACCTCATCCTTACCAAGGATGCGCTCTACCGACTGAGCTATAACAGCATGTGGCGACCCGGATCAGGCTCGAACTGACGACCTCTAGCGTGACAGGCTAGCGTTCTAACCAACTGAACTACCGGGCCAAACCCTTCGCGCTTTGCATCAGGCTACCGCCTGACCGCCGCGACGCATATTATTATAGCAATCAGGGCGGCCTGTGTCAAGCATATTTTCAAAAAAAATCCAAAAATCTTTTTGCTCTTTTTCTTTTGTCAAAATCGTCCGTTATGCGTTATTTTTATTTCCTTGCTGTCTTAAAAGAACTCTATTGTACAAAAAATATCCTCTGTTCTTTTCAAGTTCACAGTTCTATGTTATACTGACTAACAAACAGCGTTCCCTTTGTTCGTATCGCCATTTCTGCTGTTGCGCAGGCGGCACGGCAAAAGGATCCGCTTGCAACCCACAAAACAGGAGGTACAAATTATGTGGACCCGTTCCCTTTTGAAGTCCAACGCCAAACAGGCGTTGCAAGAGCGGTACTGGCGCAGCGTGGGACTGTGCCTACTTCTTTCCCTGTTGGGCATTGGCTATTCTTTCCCCCGCCTTACGGCGCAATACCGCGTAACGTCTTCCCAACTGAACGGTATGATGGGCGGCCCGGTGTGGCAGGGCAACGCCGGCGGTGGATACACCAGCGGCAATGAGGAGTATCTTTTGCAGGCATTGGCCCCCTTTGCCGGGGTGGTGATTATCGTAATGTTGATCGCTGCCGCAATCAGCCTATGCTGGGCAGCGTTCCTCATCAACCCGCTGACAGTCGGCCGCAACCGCTATTTTATGGAAAGCCGCCAGTCGGCAACACCGTTCAGCACCGTCACTTCGATCTTCCGCACCCCGTATCTGAATGTTGTTAAAGTTATGCTGCTGACCAACCTGAAAATTGCGCTGGGTTCCCTTTTGATCATTCCTGGCATTTACTGGTCTTATTGCTACATGCAGGTCGGCTACCTGATGGCCGAAAACCCCTACCTGACCACCTGCCGCGCCATGGAGCTGAGCAAGCAGATGATGGACGGTGAAAAGTGGAACACCTTTGTGCTCCAGCTTTCCTTTATTGGCTGGTACTTGTTGTGCAGCATTACCTTTGGCATTGGTTTCATCTTCCTGGAGCCTTATGTACAGGCCACTTTCGCAGAACTTTACGCTGCGCTGCGCGCCAAGGCGCTTGCCAACGGATACACCAATGAGTATGAACTGGGCGGCTTCGTGCGCCACTGATTATAAACAATAAAACAATAAAAAACAAATCCGGACTGTGGATCATTTCCATAGCCCGGATTTGTTTACTTGTGCAATTTTGACGGTATATAACTCAAGCTTTGCCTGATTCATTCACAGCCGCTGCGCTGGGGTGATCAGAAGGATGCTTGGCAAACAGCGTCTTCAGGGCAAGCGGAGTGGCAACAGAAGATACGATGATCAGCAGAATAACAGCGGTAAAGTAGACAGCGTCCACCATGCCGACTGCAAGGCCCTTTTGTGCCACAATCAAAGCAACCTCGCCGCGGGTCATCATGCCAACGCCAACCTTGAGGGAATCTGCCCAGTTGAACTTGCAGATCTTTGCTGCAAAACCGCAGCCAATGATCTTGGTGATAAGTGCCACAATGACAAAGCAGACACAGAACAGCAGGATATCGGGAGTCAGGCCGCTGATATCGGTTTTGAGGCCGATGGAAGCAAAGAACACCGGAGCAAACATCATATAGTTGCTGATTTCGACACGGCGCTCCACATAGGGTGCATCATGAATGTTGCACAGCACGATACCAGCAATGTAAGCACCGGTAATATCGGCAATGCCAAAGTACTGCTCTGCAATGTAAGCCATGGCAAAGCAGAAGCCAAGGCTGGCAATGGTAATGCGCTGGGTGTGGGGGTTACGGTTATCCAGCCAGGTCATGGCCTTGTACAGCACAAAACCGACAATGACCGCCACCACAAAGAACAGCACCGTGTTGATCAACACCTGGCTGATGCTGGTACCGCCTTCTTCGCCGCTGCCGGCCCCCAGAACGCAGGTAAGCACCACAATGCCGATAACGTCATCAATCACGGCTGCACTGACGATGGTGGTGCCCAGGAAGCCTTTCAGCTGGCCAAGCTCCTGCAGGGTTGCCACCGTGATGGAAACGCTGGTTGCCGTCATAATGGTGCCGATGAACAATGCTTTATAAAACTCCGGACTGCCGATAGCACCCAGACCATAGAACGCACCATACAGCAGCGTACCGCCCACCAAGGGAACAAAAACACCCACGCAGGCAACCAGAGTTGCAATGGGGCCGGCTTTCATCAACTGCTTCAGGTTGGTGCCAAGGCCGGTGGAGAACATCAGCAAAATAACGCCGATTTCCGCAAAGACCGAGATGGTATCGCTGAGCTGAACAACCCCCAGCAAAGAGGGGCCAATCAGCAAACCGGCGATGATCTCGCCCACCACTTGGGGTGCCTTGAGTTTGCGGGCAATCAGGCCAAAAAACTTAGCTGCAATCAATATGATTGCAAGATCCCGGAAGAATAGATACATAATGATAGAGCCTCCTTTTCAGCACGGCATAGCTGATATGGCTTTTTGGTTCATACAGTGGTACTTGCCATCCGCCCAGCCTCCCCAGCCAAAAGGTACCGGAGCCGTGTTCTCTTATGTTTTACCACGCTGTTCATATTTTTTCAAGATCTTTGTCACAGAAATGTCAATTTTCATCTGTATGCACAAATGTCTTGCACAAACGGGGCGTTTGCGGGGCAGTTCATGCCATATTGTGGTTGCGGCAAAAAGGGCATGTGCTTGTACCCTCCTTTGGATTTCAGATCATTTTTGCAAAAAACTTCTACCATATGTTCTTTTTTTCTTTTTTAAAATTTATTTGAAAAAAATTGATTTTTTTCAAAATATTGCTTGACAATCCCAGATGTGCTTGCTATAATATAACACGTCGTCAGGTGAGGCGATACAACAGAATAGATGGAAAGATGGCTGAGCTGGTCTAAGGCGCACGACTGGAAATCGTGTAGGGCCCATAAAGCCCTCAAGGGTTCGAATCCCTTTCTTTCCGCCATAAGCCCATGACAAAAAAGATGTCATGGGCTTTTTTCTTTGTTGTATCGCACAAAATCAGCAAAGTTGACAACCGATTTTCAAAGTGCGTTTTATAGAGATGTCCAACCGTTTTAAGGCGGTTGGACTTTTTTGTTGGGTGATTTGGGGAGGGTTTGCTCTCCCCTGCCGTCCTGTTTTGCAGTTTTTCAGCGAAAATTTCAACTTTTTTCTGCTGTTTTCAGAATGTTTTCAATTTCCTCGCAGCCAATTTTCCGTTGGCTGCGGGGATTTTTTGTTTTTCCCGGCAGTTTTCAGTTTCTTTTCAGGTTTTCCATTTTATACCTATTATAATAAGGAGGATTTCCACTATGAGTATTATTATCGGCATTG
>OLVU01000831.1_pt1 | contig 24244 bp, 28 predicted proteins | sample 1673321 | NCBI WGS metagenome assembly OLVU01 (sample SAMEA3178942, study PRJEB25190) | human gut metagenome | biome: human gut; feature: human-associated habitat; material: faeces | place: Austria | collected 2013 | reverse complement strand
ATCTGACGGTGATTTTAGTGTCCCACAGCATGGAAGATGTGGCGAGGTATGTAGAACGTCTTATTGTGATGAATCACGGAACGGTGGCGTTTGACGCAACACCGGGAGAAGTATTTTCTCATTATAAAGAGTTAGAGAAAATTGGATTGATGGCACCGCAGGTGACATATGTGATGGAAGGACTGGCAAGGCGTGGTGTTACGTTGCCGCACAATGCAATAACTGTGCAGGAAGCAGTCGACAGTATTTTACAGGCAAGATAAGAAAAGGGGATTGAATTATGTTACGTGATATGACAATCGGACAATTTTATCCGGCTGAGTCGGTGATTCACCGTCTGGACCCTCGTGTGAAAGTGGTCGGGGTACTTGCTTATTTGATTTCACTTTTTTTGTTTCGCGGTTTTGTAGGATATGCTGTTGTTACCGTATTTCTAGGAACGGTGATTGCACTTTCCAAAGTCCCGTTCCGCTACATTGTACGCGGTATGAAGCCGATTCTGTTTCTGCTTATTGTGACGGCATTGTTTAACTTGTTTGGAACAAGCGGCGATGTGGTATTTCACTGGAAATTTATCACCATTACATGGCAGGGAATCCGAAAGGCTGTCTTTATGTCCATGCGTTTGAGTTACCTGATTGTCGGATCCTCGATGATGACATATACGACGACGCCAAATCAGTTGACAGATGCGATAGAAAAATTGTTAAAGCCGTTAGAAAAGATAAAGGTGCCGGTTCACGATTTTGCGATGATGATGTCCTTGGCGCTGCGTTTTATCCCGATTCTTCTCGAAGAGGCGAACCGGATTATCAATGCACAGAGTGCACGCGGTGCGGATTTTGAAGAGGGCAGATTGTGGCAGCGTATGCGTGCCATGGTATCGATTCTGGTGCCGCTTTTAGTATCTGCGACCAGACGTGCTTATGAACTTGCCAACGCAATGGAGGCAAGGTGTTATCACGGCGGAGAAGGCCGTACAAAGATGAAACCGCTTAAGTACCGGGCGGTTGACCGGATTTCGTATGGGGTTCTTCTCGGTTATCTGGTTTGTGTGATTGGCATTACTCATTTTATTCCATGGTAGGAGGAGAAAATGCGGAGAATACGATTGATTGTTTCTTATGATGGAACAAATTACTGTGGGTGGCAGATTCAGGAAAATGCGGTGACTGTGGAGGGAACGCTTACAGACGCATTGCGAAAATGGCTGAAAGAAGACATAGAGATAATCGGAGCGAGCCGCACGGATTCCGGTGTGCATGCGTATGGAAATATCGCAGTGTTTGACACAAACAGCCGGATTCCGGCGGAGAAATTTGCAATTGGTCTCAATCATTATCTGCCGGAAGATATCCGGGTGCAGAAGTCAGATGAGGTGGAATCGGATTACCATCCAAGATACCGCAATACAGAAAAAACGTATGAGTATACAATTTTAAATACGAAAATCAATCTCCCCATATACAGCCGGTATTCGTATCATGTATATCATCCTTTGGATTTTGAGGCAATGAAAGAGGCGGCAGCCCTTCTTGTCGGTGAACATGATTTTTCAGCTTTTTGTTCGGCGGGCAGTCAGGTGAAATCAAAAGTTCGTACTATTTACGAGGTATCCCTTGATAAGCAAAAGGCAATGGGGTGCAATGGCGGTGAAGTGATTCGAATTCGTGTGCGCGGGAATGGCTTTTTATATAATATGGTTCGGATTATTGCCGGTACGCTTGTTGAAGTTGGTGAGGCGAGAAGAAGCTTGGCGGATGTAAAACAGGCACTTTCTACCGGAGAGCGTAAAAAAGCGGGGCCTACGGCCCCGCCGGAAGGATTGGTACTTGTGGAAATCCGTGAAGTACCTTAAATAAAGATTTTATTTCCATGTTTGCATATCGTAAGCATGGATTTTTTTTGCGTTGTCAACGACATAGAAGTAATTGCCGATTCGTATACCTCGTGTGTTTGACATTTCCTTAATTGGAACATTTAATACCTGTTTAAATTCAGTTCCATCAAAATGATAGAGCTTGTAGCGCAGTGTGGTGTCAGCTATCGTGGCAAAGCCGACAAGCTTCCTCTCCTCATCAATGAAAACCGATTTGTGGTTACTGCCTGCTTCCGTTTCGCTGTATTTTGGCAGGAGCAGTTTTGTCTGTTCGGTCACAGAACCATTTTCTCCTAAGGCAAAGAGAGAAATTTTTACTTTGTCATCATCACCACCTGCCATTCCAACGCCAATCAGTTGGTTTTCACCGAAGGAATGAAGGTAAGAGGAGAAGCCCGGCAGTTTTAATTTTGCTTTGACAACCGGCTTTTTCGGATTGCTGATGTCGACGGCAAATACCGGATCTGTCTGGCGGTAGGTGACAAAGTATGCCATAGAACCAATGTAATACGATGCATAAATGGTTTCGTCGTTACCTAAATTATCAATTTTGCCAAGAGTATTCATGTTTTTGTCTAAAATGCAGATACCATTGGTCGATGTTTCGTTTCTCCAGTCGGTGTAGACGAAAGCAAAATTTCCTTTATATTCATGCATATAATAGGAATCATTAATTTGGCCTTTTACCTTTTTGGTTGTCAGGTAGGAAAATGCACCGTCTTTATATTCAAATTTGCTGATGGCGGTTTTTGTGCTGCTGTTCCATAAAAATTGTTCGTAAATGGTGTTGGCAAGGTATAAATGGGATGTGCTCATGTAGTACGTGGTGTAATCCGAGAGCACGGCTGCGGTGTCGGAGAAATCATCCGGTTTGGCAAGATTTACACTTGTCATGACAACATAACTATTTACAGGGTCATCTACAATTTTTTGTATCTTATTTTCCTTCATTGTTTTGCCGTTTACGGAAGGAATATATTCAGATATCTCTTTTTCATTTTTGCATTCACCCATGATTAGGTGGGCAGAAAAGGTGTAGAGATATCCATTTGTAAAGCGGGAAGTTTTATAAATTCCGCTTTGCGACAGGCTTTTGATTTTTTTTGCATTTTGCGGTGTACTGACATCGTAAATATCTATATAGGTGGTTTCATTCAAAGTAATGCAATCATCAGCAACGCCGCAAGTGGCATTTGAGTTATCTTCAATGCTGTCTGAGGAAAGTATAATTAATTTACTGTTTTCTAAATACAATTCCTCTACCCATCTTTTTTTTAGGGTAAATTGCTTAACTAATTCTATAGTTTTTCCCTCCACAGAATATATGCGGATTTTGGCACAATTGTTGTTATTTAACATGGTATAGATAAAGGAACCGTCTGTTTTGACGATGTCGCCTTCCATGACATCTTTTACCTGAAGATCCGTTTCTGAATAGTCGGGGGTGGCTGTTGTGTCTTCGGCTCCTGTCGAGGATTTTGCTCCGGTGGATGCTGAATCTTCTGCGGCAATATCGGACATGGATTGCTCGTCATGATATTTTTGAATCAGGCTATAAATTTCTGAATAACTGGTATTGCCGACAAACTCGTGTCGGTCCGAGATGGTTTGCTTCGAATTGGCAACAGGGGTTCCTTTTTCTGATTGCTGTCCGGTGTTAAAGTAATAAGCTGTGCCGGCAATAAGAAGCGCAAGACAAGCAGCTGCCGCAGTAATGCCGGCATACAATTTTTTGTGGGTGCGTTTTTTAGGAACTTCCATTTTTTTATCTATCATTTCTTCTATTTTTGCAGGGTGCAGAGAATCCGGAACCGGAATGGAATCCGCTTCTTCGCGCCAATGTTTTTTGAGTTTTTCTTCAAAATTTTTATCGCTCATAATTGACCTCCTTATGTTTATAAGTCCGCATTTTTCTCGCGGAGTTTTGCAAGTGCCCGGCTTTTGATGGAACGGATGGAGCCTTCCCGTTTTTTTAGGATGCCCGCGATTTCTCTGCTGGTATAGCCGCCAAACACGGATAAGGTGATGACGCGCCGTTCCGGCTCACTTAGCTGTGAAAGTTCGTCCTGAATTTCCGGTGTCAGGTAGCCATCTTCGGCGGCAGCCGGTTCCTGCCATGACGCATCGCTCAAATAAATGGATTTTTGTTTTAATAATTTTTTACATTCGTTTGCCGTAATCTGGAACAGCCAGCTCTTGAACGCATCGTTTTTCCGCAGTTTATGTAATTGCTCAAATGCTTTTAAAACGGCTGAACTGACGGCGTCCTCGGCAGTTATGCTGTCCTTCGTATAATAAAGGGCAAAATGGTATAAGTCTTTGTAATAGATTTCGTAAAGTCTGGCAAAAGCATGGGAATCGCCCTTTTTTGCCTGCTGTACGAAAATCCAGTCTGTCTTTGTCACGGGTGCCTCCAATCTGCACATTTGTGCGAATATACTGTATACAGTTCTCTGTGAAATCCCTCACAGCTAATAATTAGATTGATTTTGGTGTCAAAGTGTTGCATTTATTTCATTTTTTTATACTGTTTTTATTATGGCCTTAAGAAATGGTCTGCGTCAAGAAAAAAATCTTGACAGAGGCACTTTGGTATCGTATACTATACGAGTATGGCGTGTTTTGTCGTTCCATGCCCCGGTAACGAGAATACGCATGTAACAAGGAAAACAGCCGAACCAGTTTTGTTTTGCAAAACCTAGTAAGCAAGAACTAAATAAGGAGGATTCCAAGGATGAAAAGTTTTATGGCAAGTCCATCCACAGTGGAAAGAAAATGGTATGTTGTAGACGCTGAAGGAAAAACTTTGGGACGTCTTGCATCAGAAGTTGCGAATGTATTAAGAGGTAAAAACAAACCAACTTACACACCGCACATTGACACAGGCGATTATGTAATCGTAGTAAATGCAGAGAAGATTCAGGTTACAGGTAAGAAACTGGATCAGAAGATTTACTATCATCACTCTGAATATGTAGGCGGAATGAAAGAAGCTACATTGAGAGAAATGATGCAGAAGAAACCGGAATTTGTAATTACTCACGCTGTAAAGGGTATGCTTCCAAAGGGACCTTTGGGACGCCAGATGCTTAAGAAACTGCACGTATATGCAGGACCGGAGCACAACCATGCAGCACAGAAACCGGAAACATTGGACATTTAATGAGGTGTAGAAAGGAGAGATAACATTGGCTAGTTCAACATTTTACGGAACAGGAAGAAGAAAATCCAGTATCGCTCGTGTATACCTTACACCAGGTACCGGTAAAGTGACAATTAATAAAAAAGATATTGACGATTATTTTGGTCTTGAGACTTTGAAAATCATCGCTCGTCAGCCTTTGGAAGCTACAAACACTGCTGACAAATACGATGTAAAAGTTACTGTTAAAGGTGGCGGTTTCACAGGTCAGGCAGGCGCTATCCGTCATGGTATCGCTCGTGCATTGAATGAAGCAGATGCTGATTTCAGACCGATTCTTAAAAAGGCCGGATTCCTTACTCGTGATTCACGTATGAAGGAAAGAAAGAAATACGGCTTGAAGAAAGCTCGTCGTGCACCACAGTTCTCAAAACGTTAGTTTTTGGAAACAAGATTATTACAACATCGGGAACAGAATTGTTCCCGGTGTTTTTCTATATTTTGGTCTTAGGTGACTTAGATTCTAATTTTCTGTATTACGGTCAACCATTTTGGATGGATGGGGTGACTGGAATTTGAGTATTTGCGATGGCGGTCAACCATTTTTGGGGGAGTGGGTGACTTAAAATTGTGTATTTGCGATAGCGGTCAACTTTTGAATGTAAAATGGTTGACTGGAATCATATTTTTTCCCAAACAAGTCATTTTAGTTAACAAAATAGTTGACTAAAATAATAGAAAAGCGAAAAAAGGTCAACAAAAATAGATATATGAGTTGACTGGATTTAAGTATTTTGTAAATAAAGTCATATGAAAGAGGTGGATAAATGCAAGGATTGAAAAAATTGTTATTAAAGGAGCAAAAAGAATTAGAAATGATTTGCAGCAAGGTAGAGAACGAATTGAAATCTGTACCGGAAGGAAATCTGCGGATATCGAAAGACAAAAATAAGGTTCGATATTACCATTGTGTAGAAGATAATGAAGGAACTTATATTTCAAAAATAGATTCCGAACTGCCAAAGCTGCATACACAAAGGCAGTTATTAGTTACACCAATTGAGCCAATATGGGAGAAAGAACTTGCTCGGTGGTATGACAGCGAATATCATGGCAAAGAATTTTACGAGGGAACCGCTGAAATTGTGACAGAAAAAGGTGAGCGTGTCAGGTCAAAGTCAGAGAAGATTCTTGCGGATTATTTCTACAGAAACAACATTTTATATCAGTATGAAAAACCCCTATATTTGAAAGGATATGGTACGATATACCCGGATTTTACATTTTTATCGAAGAAAACGCGAAAAGAAATTTATTGGGAACACGAAGGAATGATGGATAAACCGGAGTATGCCAAATCTGCAGTGAAGAAAATAGAATCTTATCAGAGAAATGGAATTCATCTGGGAGAACGTCTGATACTTACTTTTGAAACAGAGTTGACAGTTTTGAATTCTCAGATTGTTGAAGAACTGGTGGAAAGATATTTGGTGTAGAGGTAGTTTTATTCTTGACTCAATATGCTTGGTATGCTACTTTAATTAAAAATAGTAATAAAGACAATAACTGGAGGGTGATAGTGTGACGGCAAAACTAAGAAATATGACATCATTGTACATTTTTAAAGGTGATAAGGCGCTGCTTTTGTATCGACAGGGCAGCAGAGTTGTTAACGATATGTGGATAGGCTCTGCTGGAGGACATTTTGAACCGGAAGAATTAAATGATGCAAAAGCATGCGTGTTGCGGGAATTAAATGAAGAATTAGAACTTGCGGAAAAAGATTTATCTCATCTGGAACTGCGGTATGTAACATTACGAAGATGTAACGGAGAAATCAGACAGAATTATTATTTTTTTGCAGACCTTAAAGACGAAGTTGATGTCAATTTTCATTCGAGTGAAGGAATCAGCAGGTGGTTTGACTTGTCAGAATTGAATTCTTTAGAAATGCCATTTACATCAAAGTATGTGGTAAAACATTATTTAGAAATTGGCTGTAAAAATCATGATATATATGCAGGAATTGCTGATGGAGAAAAAATAGTATTTGTTAATATGCCAGAATTTTAGATGAAAACAGCAATTTAGAAACAGCAAACGCTAGCAATTTGTTTTATAGTATAACTACCACGTGGAATGGAAGGTGATGGTTATGAATCAAATCATACAGTATATTGAAGAACATCTTGAAGAGGACTTGAGTGTAAAGCAGTTGGCGGATGCAGTAGGATATTCCGAATGTCATTTTATTCGTATTTTCAAATCCTATACAAATCAAACGGTAATGGATTATATTTGCAGGAGGAGGCTGATTAAATCATGCGATGATATTAGTTCCGGAATGCGTCTCATTGATGTAGCTGTGAAATACGGATGGAAGTCACATAGCGCTTTTACACAATCATTTCGTAGAGAGTTTGGTTTCCCACCATCACTTCTTAGAGCAATGAAATTACAATTTAAATGTCTAGGAGGTAGTTATATGGAGCCGATTTTCTTGAAAACAACAGAGGTAGGAACCTCTAAAGAAAAGCTATTTGAGGTATTAAAAGAAACGATAGAAAAAAATGATATTGAAATTGAAGATAAGGTATTACATGATGTTTATTTGACGGCATGCAAGGCGTATAATGGGAAAAGAAGATATTCGGGAGAGGAATACGTTACACACCCTATAAATGTTGCAATACTGTTAGCAGAATTAGGTGCTGAGCGTGATACGGTTCTGGCAGGATTGTTTTGTGATGTGAAGGAAAAAGGAAATGATACTAATTTGGCAAATGAGTTGCCGAATGGCGTATTAAAAATAGTCCGACAGATTGAACACAAAAATACAGAGGAAGCCATTCTTATCAAACTCGCAGAAAGACTTCATAATATGCGGACGATTGATTATATTGATGAGAGCAAGAAAGCACAGAAGGCGAGAGAGACTATAGAAATTTATTTACCATTAGCCAGACGGGTGAATAATCAGAAATTGACAGACGAACTTAATGATTTGGCAAGAAAGTGGGATATATAAAAGTGCCTCAAGTTGTTAGCCCCCCTCACTCCCCTATCTGGCACAGCACAGAAGCGTAAAACATCCCATCCTTTGCCTCGAACCGGCATATGCCGCCATGCTGGTTCACAATATTTTTCACGGAGCGGGTTCCAAGCCCAAGCCCTTTATGTTTGGTGGAAACAAGATTCCCATCTGGGGTATGTGCAAGCGTTCCGGTGAAAGTGTTATCTACGGTGATACAGAGTGAGCCGCCGTCAGTATTTGCGCGGACGATGATTTTTTTGTCCGGTGTTTGTTCCGATTTGCAGGCATCTACAGCGTTTTCCAATAGGTTGCCGAGGAGAACCGAAATGTCGGTTTCCGGAATGTTGATTTTTTCCGGAATTTCTGTTTTTACGAGATAGGTAATACCCTGCTCTTTGGCCTGTTGTGCAAAATATACAAGTACGGCATTGGCGGCAGGATTTGCGCAGAACTGTACCGGCGTATCGTCTGGTAAACTCATTCTGTACTGTTTTAGATACTCACTTAGAGCAGTATAGTTTCTCGTATTCAGGTATTCCTGCATAAGTGTGATATGGTGGCGGACATCGTGCTTGGCTCGGCGCACCTCTGTGATTTTCTCCTGCAAATTTTCGTATTGTACCGTCTGCATGGTCAATTCATGGTTGCGTTCAGTCAGCAGGAGGGTTTTGGCCTGCTCCAAAATCAGGCGTGTAACGACATAGTAAATGAAAATGGCACCGACATTGATAATAAATAAAAACAGCGTATTTTTCGGACGCAGGGCAATTTCAAGACTTGATTTGGAAGCATTTCCGTAGAACGCATAATACCACATCACATAAAAGGTGGCAGGAATTACCCACAAATACCGCCACTCAAAGCCGGATGGCTCCTTTTCTACTGCCGGTGTATACACTTTTTTCATATAGAAAAACAGAGGAATAGCAAGAATTATTTCTACCACAGCAAGCATGAGAGAAAAAGACCAGCGGTAACTTTGTACGGCGAGGTCAGGGAAGAAAAGATTTTCTATGGTCTTTGATGAAATTACAGCGAGGTTCGCAAGATTTGAAATCATTAAAAGTGTAAAAAACGTTTTGCCAAAGTGTTTTTTTATGGCAAGAAAATAAAAAGCAGCATACAGGATGGTGCTTACTGCACTGATGGTTCCGGTGTTGTTTCCGGGAGCAAAGGCAGCCCATGCACCGAGAAAAAGTTGCAAAATTGTCACAAGAACAATCAAAAAAAATGTTGTTTTTATCGAAAAACGAAGACTGTGCCGGAACGGATAAAGTGCCAGGGCAAGAAAAGGAAGAAAATTCAGCAGGGAATAAATGGCGACTTCCGCCAATCGATAAAAAGACAGCATCATTTGCCACCTCCATTTCGTAACATTTCAAACCGGAACGTAAAATAGGCATCTAAAACTTCTTTGGATTTACGTCTGCTAATTGGGATACTTTTTCCGTCGCTCATGATAAAAACATCATTGGTCTGGGAAGCAACTTCATAAAAATTAATCAACATACCTTTTGTCGGGCTGGAAAAATACGGATAGGCACATAAGAGCGATTCAATTTCGGAAAAAGAAGTCCGCACAATTGTGTCAACGTCGTATTTGCAGTGAAGGGTGACCCGGTGTGAAGAAAAATCAACATAAATAATATTGCGCAGGATGGCACTGGTGCCATCGGGAAGTTTTACCGTACGCATCTTCTCAATTTCTGCGAGGTTAAGCCGGTCTAACATAACCTTTACTTTGTCGCGCCCAAATGGTTTGCGCAGATAATAGCAGGCATTTACCTCATAACTTTCACTGGCAAATTCATTGCTCGTTGTACTGAAAACAATTTTTACGTTGCTGTCTCGTTCCCTGATTTTACGGGCAACATCCACGCCGGTCAGTTTGTCCATAAAAATATCTAAAATAATAAGGTCAAAATCCGCAGTCTCCCAAGCGGTCAGAAACTCTTCGCCACTTCGATAATCCGATATTTCTGAAGAATCTCCGAGAAATTCATTTAACAAAGTGCTCAGTTGTTCACACATTTGTATATCATCATCCACAATCGCAATTCTCAAAGTTAATCTCCTTATAATTCAAAAGTTTTACAAATTTTCCTTATTGTAGCATATTTTGACACAAAAACAAAGAAGCATAAAAGAATATTTTTACCGTTTGTGTAATTTTTTTACCGCTTGTGCCAAAGTGGTTGTTATTTGTAAAGAGTTCGGGTAAGATTTGTGTTACGGCTAAAGACATAATAGGAGGATATGTGAACACAAGGGTAAACACGAAAGGGAAAGACGAAGGCAAACAGAGAGGGAAAGCAAACGGCAGTCTGTAATGGGCTGCCGTTTGGCATGCAAAGAATACTTGACCTTGACGTCACGCACATAACATTCTATGATAAAAGAAGAAATATTAATAGAAAAAGGAGAGTGCTTGACTTATGAAAAAAATAATCACATATGTTATGATATTTACGATGTTAATTACAACGGCTGCAGTTTCTATGGCGGTTCCTGCATCGGCGGCGGTGAAAAAGCAGAGCAAAAGACAGGTGACATTGATTCGAAGCTACAATAAAATATACCGCAAATGCAAAAAGAACTTTAAGTATGATGGTCCGCAGCTTGAAATGAATCAAGATTCTTACAAAGAATTCAAAATCTGGGACAAAGAACTCAATCGTGTATACAAACTGCTTTATAAAGGGTTGTCGGCAAAGCAGAAAAAAGTGTTAAAGAAAAAACAGATTCGTTGGATAAAGAAAAAAGAAAAGGAAGCAGCCAAGGAAGCGGCACAATGGGCTGGCGGAAGCGGACAGCCATTAGCACGTAATATGGTGTTGATTACAGAGACCAAGAAGCGCTTACGCTGGCTGATTCGAACTTACGCATAAGAAGGAGCACATAGAAACGATGGCAAACATAATTAAGATTGCGGATTTTTCAGATGAGGCACTTGATTTTTATGCGCGTGAAAAAGAGGCGCAGTTAAAACACCGCCCGGCGCATGGCAGGGGGATGTTTATTGCGGAGAGTCCGATTGTCATTGAGAGAGCACTGGCAGCAGGGTATGAGCCGGTATCATTTCTCATGGAAGAGGCGCACATCGAAAAGCAGGGGCGGAAATTTATCGAAAAATACCCGGAGATTCCAATTTTTACAGCACCGTTTGATGTGTTGACAAAAATCACAGGATTCAAACTCACGAGAGGGATGCTTTGTGCGATGTATCGCAAAGAACTTCCATCGATTGAAAGTGTGTGCCGGATGGCAAGACGGATAGCAGTTCTGGAAAACGTTGTGAATCCGACGAATGTGGGGGCGATTTTCCGTTCGGCAGCAGCGCTTTCAATGGATGCTGTCCTGCTTACCCCGGATTGCAGCGACCCCTTATACCGCCGTGCAATACGAGTGAGTATGGGAACCGTATTTCAGATTCCGTGGACTTTTCTACCGGATGATGAAACGTATGTGAGCAGGCTGCATAAACTTGGCTATAAAACGGCGGCAATGGCACTGTGTGAGGATACGGTTTCAATTGCGGATGAGAAACTGAAAGAAGAAGAAAAACTTGCCATCATTTTAGGAACCGAAGGAGAAGGTCTCATGCCGCAGACAATAAAACAAAGTGATTACACCATCAAAATACCGATGGCACATGGCGTTGATTCGCTGAATGTAGCGGCGGCTAGCGCAGTCGCTTTTTGGGAGTTAGGAAATAAGGAGGCAGAACGATGATAAGACATATTTTATTTTGGAATTACACGGAGAAAGTGAAAGAGGAGCATACACAGGAGGAATCCCTTCGTTTTATGCAGCAGTCAGTGGCTACGATGAATGGAAATATAGAGGGACTTTTGCATGCAGAGATAAACCGCAATTTTGCCGGTGGCTATGACCTTGTTTTTTATGCAGAATTTGCAGATGAGGAATCGTTAAAGAAGTTTATGAACCACCCACTTCATGTGGCACATAGAGAGAAATGCAAGGAAATTGTGACTGACCGGTTATGTGGTGATATCGTCAGTGAATAGAGAAGACGACACGTAAGAAGGAAAATCAAAAGAACATAACATGCTTTTCCGAACTTGCATAAAAGGTATCGATTCGCTATAATGGGGACAATGACGTTTGAAAGGAGAATTTAGTAACATGAAAAAGAAATTTAGTTTTCTGCTTGTATTGGCAGTTCTTGTAATGGGGCTTAGTGCGTGTGGAAGTTCAAAATCTGACACAACGAGCGAGACAAAGGCGACAAAGGCACCAAAAGCTACGGAGACAGCCGAGGCAACAAAAAAGCCGGAATCAAAAACAACGGATACAAAAGGAAAGCATCACGCAAAAATTAAAGTGAAAGATTATGGCACGATTGAGGTGGAGTTAGACGGTGATACGGCACCGATTACGGTTGCAAACTTTATCAAATTGGTGAATGAAAAGTTTTATGATGGTTTGACATTTCACCGCATTATGTCCGGTTTTATGATTCAGGGCGGTGATCCGTTAGGAAACGGAACCGGTGGTTCAGATGAGACGATTAAAGGTGAATTTTCTTCCAATGGAGTAGAGAATAACATATCTCATAAAAGAGGTGTGATTTCCATGGCGCGTTCGTCAGACCCGGACAGCGCAAGTTCCCAGTTCTTCATTATGCATCAGGATTCAACCTATTTGGATGGTGAGTATGCTGCTTTTGGAAAAGTGACAAAGGGAATGAAAGTTGTCGATAAGATTTGTGAAGATGCCACTCCGACTGACGGTAACGGCACGATTGAAAAAGCAGACCAGCCGGTCATTGAAAGTATTCGTATGGTGGATTAAATAAAATCGTGTCTATTGAATAACGATGGAAGCACAGGTTAAGTCTTCCGAAAGATTGTAAACAATGCCGCTCTTTAGTCCTACGACGGTGGGACGAAGGACGGCATTTGGTTTATTTTCGACAACGCGGGCTTGTTCGCCATTGCTCAGTGAAACCGTTGTATCAACCGGATAGAGAATGACGCTCTCCATGAAACTGCGCATGGCAGTGATATCTAACTCGGCGGTCATTGACATAATCATTTCCACGGCGGTGCGCTGGGAAAATGATTTTTTGTAAGGACGCTCGGTTACTAGAGCGTCGTAAACGTCCGCAATGGACAGAATTTTTGCATAAGGTACAATTTTATCGGAAGCGTATCCAAATGGATATCCGGTTCCGTTCATTTTTTCATGATGCTGCAGCACGGCAAGCGAAATGGCACCGTGAAATTCTTTTTTCTCTTTTAATATGTTATAGCCAAGCTCGGAGTGCTGTTTCATAATAGCAAATTCTTCGTCGGTTAAGCGAGCCGGCTTGTTTAAAATCTCAGATGGAATTTTTGATTTTCCCATATCGTGTAAAAGTCCGGCGATACCGATATTATAAACATCTTTGCTTGACATGCCTAAGTTTCTGGCAATAATCATGGAGATGGTAGCGACATCCACACTGTGCTTAAACGTATATTCATCGCTTGTTTTGAGCGCACTGATATCAACCGCCAAAGCGTCGTTGTGGTCAATGGCGTGAATCAAGTCATTTGTTATTTTTGCGGAAGTGTTTGTGAATTCCGGTGAGTCTGAATTGTTATATAAATACTGGATTCCCTCGGACACGCGTTTTTTAACACTCTCTGATAAATGAACTTTTCTTGGGTCTTCTGTGCGGTATTTTTCGATTTTATTGCGTACAAAAGGGGTGAGTGTTTCTTCCTTCGGTTTTTCCTCCGGGTCTTCCTCACCTGTCTTTATGTATACTCCGTGTACGCCTCGGTTTTTCAGGCCTTCAATCAAATAAGCATCCAAAATAGAGCCGCGGGCAATGAGTGTACGGTCCAATCGGTCCTTGATGGCCTGATCAATCTGCATGCCTTCTTCTAGTTTGGAAGTTGGTACATAAAATCGCTTAATCAATGAAATCCAATCTCCTTTAATGTTTCTGTAAATAGTATAACATAAGTTGGAGCTTGTTCCAACCATTTGCTTAGAGAAACTTAAAAAAATATAAAGTGAAAAAAATTCATTTCAAAAATGAACAAAATTAAACATTTTCGCTTTACATTTGTTTTTCCTACGATATAATAGGATATGCTGGGTCAAAACGTTATTGAGAAAATTTTGCACCCAATGGATGAAGGATAGAAGGAGATTTGAGAACGATGAAGAACGGTATCGAAATCAGATGGCACGGCCGCGGCGGCCAGGGTGCCAAGACGGCAGCACTTTTGCTTGCGGATGTAGCGTTCAAAACGGGTCAGAACGTGCAGGGATTTCCGGAATATGGTCCGGAGCGTATGGGAGCACCGATTACGGCGTACAACCGCATCAGTTCCGATGTGATTCGCGTACATTCAAACATTTACCACCCGGATTATGTGGTAGTTGTAGATGAGACGCTTTTGGATTCGGTTGATGTGACAGCCGGTTTGAAGGAAACCGGTGCAATTATTATTAACACACCGAAAAAGAGAGAGGACATGATTCCGAAACTCAATGGCTACAAAGGTCGTGTTTATGCGATTGATGCCAGACATATTTCCGTGGAGACATTAGGAAAGAATTTTCCGAATTCACCGATGTTAGCAGCTACGGTAGCGGTCAGTGAAGTAATGGAAAAAGAGACTTTTATTCATGAAATGAGAGCTTCTTATGAACATAAATTTGCAAAGAAACCGGAAGTAATTGACGGTAATATGGAAGCGTTGGAGCGTGCCTTTGACGTTGTTTCCATCGATATTCAGAAAGATAAGGAGGCAATGGCGTGAGAACAGATGTTACAAAAATCAACGAAAAAACACCACATCAGGATTTGACAGAAGGCTTGATGGTTTTTGCGGGTGGCACTTCAAAACTTTTTAATACCGGTGAGTGGCGCACGAATACCCCGATTTATGTTGCAGATAAATGTAAACAATGCCTACTCTGCACCCCGGTTTGCCCGGACTGCAGTATTCCGGTTAAAGATGGAAAGCGTGGCGAATTTGACTATGACCATTGTAAGGGCTGCGGCATTTGTGCTAAAGTATGCCCATTTGGCGCAATTGAGATGAAGGAGGGAAATATCTAATGGCAATTAAAGAACGTATGTCAGGAAATGAAGCGGTATCGTATGCAATCCGCCAGATTAATCCGGATGTCATGCCGGCATTTCCAATTACTCCTTCGACGGAGATTCCACAGATGGTTTCTACCTATATTGCAAATGGTGAGATGGATACCGAGTTTATCCCGGTGGAGAGTGAACATTCTTCCATGAGTGCAACAATTGGTGCCGAGGCAGCAGGTGCGAGAAGTCTGACGGCTACTTCCTCTGCGGGACTCGCACTTATGTGGGAAGAACTTCTTCTTGCCGCATCGAACCGTCTGCCACTTGTTATGGCGTTGGTAAACCGTACATTATCCGGTCCGATTAATATTAACTGCGACCACTCCGATGGTATGGGCGCAAGAGATACCGGCTGGATTCAGATTTATGCAGAAAATAATCAGGAAGCGTATGACAATTTTATTCAGGCGTATCCAATTGCGGAAGACACCAGAGTACATTTGCCGACAACATGGTTATGGCATTTAACATCGCTGAAAATAAAGATGTTATGCTTCCAATTATGATTTGTCAGGATGGATTTATTACAAGCCACGCCGTGGAAAATATTACGCTTTTGGAAGATGAAGCGGTCAAAGATTTTGTTGGTGAGTATCATCCGGAAGAATTTTTGTTAAATCCCGGCAAACCAATTGCGGTAGGACCGTATTCCATTTCCAATTATGCGATGGAAGCAAAGAAAAATCAGGAAGTGGCTCTTGAAAATTCAAAAGAAGTTATCAAGGAAGTTGCCAAAAAATACAAAGAGCTGACCGGACGTGGTTTTGAGCTTTTCGAGGAATATAAAACAGAAGATGCCGATTACATTATGTTGATTATGGGTTCGGCAGCAGGAACTGCGAAAGAGGCTGTGGATGAACTTCGGGCAGAAGGAAAAAAAGTCGGTGTACTCAAACTTCGTGTATTCCGTCCATTCCCTTCAGAGGAAATTGCAAAAGCTTTAGCAAATTGCAAAGCAGTTGCCGTTATGGACCGTTGTGAGAGCTACAATGGCAATGGCGGACCACTTGGCAGTGAAGTGCCGGCAGCTTTGTTTAAAAATAAGGTAATGATTGAAGCAGTGAATTATATATACGGTCTGGCCGGACGCGATTTTACCATCAAAGATGTAAAAGATGTATTCGCGGAATTAGAGGATATGATTGAAAATGGCAAGACAGTAGAACAGTACCAGTATATCAGACTGAGAGGATAAACGGAGGATAGTATGAGTGATTATCGTTTAAAAACTATGATGGAAAAACCAGAGAGATTGGCTCCGGGACATCGTATGTGTGCCGGCTGTGGTGCAACAATCGCTGTACGTGCCGTACTTCGTGCTCTGCATGAGGGAGACCACGCAGTCATTGGTAATGCGACCGGATGTCTGGAAGTTTCTTCTTTTATGTATCCATACACCGCATGGGAGGACAGTTACATACATAATGCATTTGAGAATGCAGGTGCCACATTAAGTGGTGTTGAGACTGCTTACCGTGCCTTGAAAAAACGCGGCAGACTGCCGGAAGACGAAACTTTTAAATTTATTACTTTTGGTGGAGACGGCATATAATGTCTTAAAGAAAAAAGGCAAGGTCAAGGACAACTTCAAGTTCATCACCTTCGGCGGGGACGGGGGAACCTACGACATCGGGTTCCAGTCCCTCTCCGGGGCCATGGAGCGGGGCCACGACCTCACCTACGTCTGCTACGACAACGAGGCCTATATGAACACCGGTATCCAGCGTTCTTCGGCAACTCCGATGTATGCAGATACAACGACAACGCCGGTTGGCAAGCAGTCCGTAGGTAAAATGCAGAACCGCAAAGACTTGGCAAGCATCATTGCAGACCATGACGTTGCTTATGTTGCACAGACAACAATGACAACGGATTTTAAAGATTTGCATCGTAAATCCGAAAAAGCCATCTACACAGAAGGCGCAAGCTTTCTGAATGTAATGACACCATGCCCACGTGGCTGGCGTTACGACACAGCAGATATCATGAACATCTGTAAACTTGCCGTAGAAACCTGCTACTGGCCGCTCTTTGAGGTAGACCATGGCAAATGGATTCTTTCTTATGAGCCAAAGAAGAAACTCCCAATCGAAGACTTCCTTCGTGTTCAGGGACGTTTCAAACACCTCTTCAAAAAAGGCAACGAACACCTAATCGAACAATTCCAGGCAGAAGTAGACCGCCGCTGGGAAGACCTACAGTATAAATGTGCACGTTAGGCTTAAGCCGTGCAAAATTAAAAAACAGTGATTCCACCCATTTGTGCTTGCACAAAATGGTGGGAGCGCTGTTTTTTTATTTTATAGGGCGCAGCCCGTGAGCGCCTATCGCGAAGAGATAGGCGCTGCACGGTTTAAGAAGGATCGTTTCATCTAGCACAGGGCGCAGCCCGTGATAAGGGATATCGCAAAGCGATATCCCTTATGCGGCTTAAGTCACCGAACAGGTGGCGCAGCCCGTGAGCGCCTATCGCGAAGAGATAGGCGCTGCACGGCTTAAGAAGGATTCTGGCGGTCATTACAAGGCATGTTCGCTGGAAGAAGGGCTGGCAACTTGCTAAAACAACGCTAACTTGCTCCAAAGCCCAAAAACGTTGCATATTCACCCCCATTTTGTCGGATTTATCTCAATTTTTCCGAGAAAAACAACGCTTTTTTATGGATTTTTAAGAAAGAGTTGCATGAAATAGAAAAATAGTTGTAAGCAAAGCAACCATAAGGCAGAAAGTTTGGGAAAAGCGTTGCTTTGGGGGGAGAATTGTCTTGCAGGAATGTTTGACATAAATATAATTTGATGCTAATATAGTGATAGAAAATGTGCTACCGCATATAGACGGTTAGCCTGATTTTTTGGTTACAAGAGTAACTGCCAAAGTTTGCAGACCAGGCGGTTACTCTTGTGTTTTATTATTGCTCTTGGAACCAACGGTATAACCAAGAGCAAAGCAAGTAATACATAAGCTGATTATGGCTATAAAGAGTTCCGTTGTAAGCATAAGCACAATCCTCCTCATGAGATTTCCGCAAAGGATTTCTATGTAAACGCAAGCTAATACTCTTGCGACGAAGGCGAACCGCCTACCGAATAGGGTAGCACTGACAATATTTTATCAAACATGTGAATAAAAATCAATCCTTTGTGTGATTCTATTTATAATATGAGATAACTGTAGCTTGCGACGAAAATGAAGTAATAATTGACGTTACTGTTAAAAATCGTTAATATAGTAGTATAAAAATCGAGTAAAGCGAAAGAACACGTGAGGAGGAAAATATGTTACCAGCAGTAGTAAAAAATAAAATTGAGCAAATATGGCTTGATGTCATTGCGGGAGGAGTATCACAGCCGACCGAAGTCATTGAGCAGTTAACATATCTTATGTTTGCAAAACAACTTGATGAGCGCGAGGCAGATATTGAAACTGCTGAACTGCTTTCAGGAGAACCACAGAAACATATTTTTGGAGATTCTAAAGAAGAACAAGCGTTGCGATGGAGAAATTTTAAAGGAATGGAAGCCAGAGAACTCCACAAGCATTTTGTTGAACATGTCTTTATTTTTTTAATTAATTTGAATCAGGATGAAAATTCTGCGTTTTCAAGATATTTGAAACATGCAACATTTAAAATCAATGAACCACTGGCATTACAAAAAGTTATTATTGGACTGGACGACCTTTTTGAAAATGACATTAAAGGTTTAGATATGCAGGGAGATTTATACGAGCATATGCTTGGTAAATTAAATTCTGCTGGGCGGCTTGGTGCATTTCGAACACCAAAACATATTCGTGATATGATGGTAAATCTTATGCAGCCAACACCGGATATGAAAATTTGTGACCCGGCGTGTGGTACGGCAGGTTTTTTGATTTCTTCGGCAGAATACATACGAACTCACTATGGAAATAAAATGACCGAGGAGCAATGGAAAAAATACGCAACGGAAACATTTACGGGATTTGATACGGATGAAACTATGTGTCGTTTGTCCTGCATGAATCTGATGCTTCATTCGGTTACGAATCCACAGTTGAATAAGCAGGATAGTGTGTCAAAAGATTACATGGTGAAAGATACCTACGATTTAGTCCTTGCCAACCCACCTTTTAAGGGAACATTAAACAAGGAAAATATTAGTGAATCACTGTCTGCAATTACTAGTACAACGAAGACTGAATTGTTGTTTGTTGCACTGTTTATTCGTCTGCTTCGGGTAGGTGGCAGATGTGCCTGCATTGTGCCAGATGGTGTTTTGTTTGGTTCTTCAAAGGCTCATAAAAATCTACGTAAAGAATTGGTGGAAAATCAATACTTGGAAGGTGTTATTTCCATGCCATCCGGTGTATTTAAGCCGTATGCAGGGGTGTCTACCGCCATTTTGATTTTTACGAAAACAAATGCCGGGGGTACCGAAAAAGTTTGGTTTTACGATATGAAAGCAGATGGTCATTCATTGGATGATAAGCGTCAGCCAATTGAGGAAAATGATATTCCGGATATTATTGAGCGGTTCCATCATAAAGAAAATGAGGAAACTCGCGAAAGAACGGAGCAGAGCTTCTTGGTTGACAAGCAGGAAATTGCCGACAATGATTATGATTTATCGATTAATAAATATAAGAAAATTGAGTATATCCCAGTGGAATATCCGCCTACAGAGGAGATTCTTACTGAGATTGAACAGTTGAATGAGCAGATTGCGAAAGAAACAAAAGAATTGCGTGAAATGCTCGCAAAATAAGAAAGAAAGGACCTCACAAATTGAGGTTTGCAGTGCTACGAGTAGTTATCAAAAAAGTTAAAAAACAGAATACATGTTTGACATAAAAGCGGTTAGATGCTAATATAATCATAGAGGTGCTACCGATAGATGGTTAGCCCAATATCAATTTGGTTTTATAAAAATAACCGCCAAAGTTTACTGGACTGGGCGGTTATTTTTGTGTTTTATCATTGCTTTTACAACCAACGGTATAACCAAGGGCAAAGCAAGTGATACATAAGCTGATGATGGCTATAAAAAGTTCCGTTGTAAGCATAATAAAATCCTCCTTTGGTAGATTTCTGTAAAAAGATTTCTATGTAATCAGAGGTCACAGTCCTCTGCAAAAGGACTAACCGCCTACCGTAAAGGTAGCACCAATTACATTATAGCAAACATATGTTCTACATGCAATACAATTTGATAAAACGGTAAAGAATATTGTTCGTAGCCTGTAGAGGCATGAGGAAGATGAAATTAATAGCATTAAAAGATGTGTGCAAAATAAATATGGGGCAGTCACCCAATTCGTCGAATTATAATGATTATGGAGATGGCATGCCATTCTTTCAAGGAAATGCGGATTTTGGCGAAAGATATCCTATTACAAGAGTGTGGTGTAATACTCCAACAAAAATAGCTCAGGCAGAGGATATTCTAATTTCAGTTAGAGCCCCGATAGGTGCATTAAATTATGCTAAGGAGGAATGCTGCATTGGTCGTGGGCTTGCGGCGATAACACCAGATAGGAATAAAGTTTCACAGGATTTTATTTATTGGGCACTTAAAGGCAAAAAAGCCGAATTAAATGACAAAGGAAATGGAAGTACATTTAAAGCAATCAGCCGAAAGATTCTTGAACAAACAATGATTCCAGATATTAATTTTGAACAGCAACATAAATGCGCAGAGAATCTAGAAAAGATATATGGTATAATTCAAAATCGTAGAAAAGAATTATTGGCTCTTGACGACCTTATCAAAGCCCGATTTGTCGAGATGTTTGGTGACCCTGTTTCTAATCCTAAAGGATGGGACATGGTTGAACTTGGTGAGTTAACTGGAATTGGCTCAAGTAAACGAATTTTCGAAAAAGAGTATGTTTCAGAAGGAATACCTTTTTACCGAACTAAGGAAATTGTAGAACTTTCAAAAGGTAATAGCATTTCTACAGAATTGTATATTACTGAAGAAAGATTTGCTGAAATTAAAGAACAGTATGGTGTTCCCAAAGCAGGAGATTTGCTTATTTCAGCAGTTGGTACTATTGGTATTATATGGATAGTTGACGGAAAGAATGATTTCTATTTCAAAGATGGAAATCTTATTAGAGTAGATAGCTCTGATAAATTTGATTCAGTGTATATGAAGAATCTTTTGGAAAATCTAATAGTTGAGTACAAGAAACAGATGTCATCAGGCACGGCTTATGCAGCTTTGACTATTTCTGGATTGACGAAAATGAAAGTATATGACGTCCCAATGGAGTTACAAAACCAATTCGCCGACTTCGTTCGCCAAGTCGACAAATCAAAAGTTGCAGTGCAAAAGGCATTGGATGAAACGCAAACATTGTTTGATTCATTAATGCAGGAATACTTTGGCTGAGTATAAGAAAATAAAATAGTTAAATTCTGGAATTATGCAAGTGTGTTAATATTATTTGTAATATTAGCACATTTGTTTTTTCTGGATACTTGACCTTCGTGCTTATATTGCGCATAATATAAGCGCAAAACATGGAATTTTAAATATGAATTGTAAGTGCAGGGGATGGATGTGGGTACCAAAATAAGGAGGTACCAATATGGAAGAGAAAGTAGTTACAATTTTAAATGAGATGTCGGAGTATCTATCGATACCGCAGATGAAAAAGCTGCAGGAAGTAATGGTTAACACATTTGCGGAAAATCAAGCAGACACCAAGAAAATTGAGAACAAAGAATTTTTGCAGATGTTTTTGGATGCAAAAAAGATTGAGGGATGTTCAGAGCGGACAATTCAATACTATCGTGTGACGGTGGAGCATATGTTGTCTTGCATTGAAACAGAAGTGCGTAAAATAACAACAGAAGAAATAAGAGCGTATCTGGCAGATTATCAGCGGTTAAATGGCTGCTCTAATGTAACAATTGATAATATCCGTAGAAATATATCCAGCTTTTTTTCATGGCTGGAGGAAGAGGATTATGTCTTAAAAAGTCCGATGCGAAGGATTCACAAAATTAAAACAAAAACAGTTGTCAAAAATGTAATTACAGACGAGGGAATCGAAAAGCTAAGAGACAATTGCGAGGAAATCCGTGATTTGGCAATTATTGATTTACTGTATTCAACAGGAATTCGAGTGGGCGAGCTTGTTAATTTAAATATTGATGACATTGATTTGGAAGGGCGGGAATGTGTTGTGTACGGAAAAGGTGACAAAGAGCGAAAAGTTTATTTTGATGCAAAGGCAAAAGTTCATTTGAAGGAATACATAGAGAGGCGAACCGACCAAAATGAGGCATTGTTTGTGACACTTGATGCGCCGCATGACAGATTGAAAATAAGTGGTGTAGAAATCCGACTTCGCAAACTCGGACGCCGGCTTGATTTGGAAAGAATCCATCCACATAAATTTAGGCGAACTATGGCAACGAGAGCAATTGACAAAGGAATGCCAATTGAACAGGTGCAGAAAATTTTGGGACATTCGCAAATTGATACAACGATGCAATATGCGATGGTAAATCAAAGCAATGTGAAGACATCACATCAGAAATATATGGGCTAAATGAGAAATGAGTCAGTGTGCCTGATGCATTTAATAAGCAGTGACCGCACAAATATCTGTCTGTTTGGCGGTCACATTGGTATTTCGATTAGTAATAAAATATTATCTTTTGCAATAAGAGACAAATTGAGGTTTGCAGGGATGATAGATGGAATATATGGCAAAGAATATTCCATTGTGGCAAATAACCACGTGGGATAAAAACTTTAATAATGTTGATAAAGAGTGGCAACCTAAAACCATTAAGTATAAGTATCTTCTTTCAGATGAACTTGATTCATTAAGAGTAGATGACGGTGATATTAGAATTCTTTATACAGGAAAAGATGTGGGATATACAACAGAGGAACTTGCTGGGGACAACATAAGTGAAGGAGAAGTTGTTTCGATTCCATGGGGTGGTATTCCTACTGTTAAGTATCATAAGGGCAAGTTTGTTACTGGGGATAACAGAATTGCAACGAGCAATGATACAAGCAAACTTACCAATAAATATCTTTATTATTATTTGCAAGGAAACATTGGTGAAATAGCTTCTTATTACAGAGGTGCTAGTTTGAAACATCCCTGCATGAAAGATGTTCTTAAAATGACGATATCATATCCGTCAGTTCAAGAACAGGAAAAAATATGCAGCCAATTTGATATGTTAGAATGGCTCATAGAAGCAAGAAAACAGGAACTACAGTTATTGGACGACCTTATCAAAGCCCGATTTGTCGAGATGTTTGGCAGTATTCATGAAAGTACAAAATATCCATATATTGCAGTAAAAGATTTAACAGATGTCATAAGTGGAGGTACACCAAGTCGAGATAGATCAGAGTATTGGTATAATGGCACAATCCCTTGGGTAAAGACTACTGAATTGCAAAACAATGTAATAAAGAATGTAGATGAGCATATTACAGAGTCAGGACTAGCAGGTTCATCTGCGAAAATGGTACCTATTGGAACGGTTTTAGTTGCAATGTATGGTCAGGGGAAGACAAGAGGTATGACTGCTTATCTGGGTATTGAGGCTTCCACAAATCAGGCATGCGCGTGTATTTTACCATCCGAAAAAATAGATTCTATGTTTATGTGGAAGTATTTTGAATTATCATATGAAAAATTACGTAGTTTAGCTCAAGGCGCTGGACAGCCAAATTTGAATGGAAATATGATTAAAAATTTTCAGGTGTTAGTTCCGCCAATAGAGTTACAAAAAGAATTTGTTTCTTTTGTTGAACAGGTCGACAAATCAAAATTGATGTTTCAAAAGTTACATCAAAAATTAAACATCTTACAGCAAAAAGCAGGAGATATTTAAGTACAAATCAAAATTTGTAGTCATATAATTTGATAGATGCAATACAAATTGTTTTTTGTGTGCGAAAGTAAGCGGTTCTATATTCTCAAATACAATGAAAAACTAAGTTTGGAAGGATTGGGTTTGTGACAAATGTTCGCCGCCGGTTCCTTTGGATTCCAGTAATTCCGTAGAAAAACTTTGCGACTCGTGGGTTTGAGTACGTCGGTATGTG
>OLVU01000822.1_pt1 | contig 24421 bp, 20 predicted proteins | sample 1673321 | NCBI WGS metagenome assembly OLVU01 (sample SAMEA3178942, study PRJEB25190) | human gut metagenome | biome: human gut; feature: human-associated habitat; material: faeces | place: Austria | collected 2013 | reverse complement strand
GGGGCATTTTTTCTCAAAATCCGCTAAAGTGTGTTGGGAGTAAAACACTCGAAATCAGTTTGAGGGAAACCTCACGAGGGTTCGAATCCCTCCCGCTGCGCCAAGGAAAAACCTCTTTTGTCTGTTACGGCAAAAGAGGTTTTTCGTAAAGAGAGGGACTGAAAATGCTGATTGACAGTTCGATCGCACAGGCATATATCGAGAGCAGCTGCGTCGACGCTTTTCGTGCTTCATGGCTCTTTGAACACACCTCGGTTTCGTCAGATCTTGGCAGGAATGCATTTACTCCGCCGCCTGAGGATCTTGCTCTCCGAGAGACTGTGCGCAAGCTCGAACGCCGTATCTGTGAAGCGGCTGCGCACTTTGTCCCCGTCAACCGCCCGATTTGGGACGCGCTTTTCCCCGATTGGGAGGCGGTACAGCCGACACTTGATTTGATCGTCGGTTATCCCGAGCCTTACGACGCCGTTGCGGCACACTCGCCCGACGGGCAGGCACATCTCATCTTTGACCTCATCCGTTGGTGCAATTATGCGGAGCTCGACCAGCTCGACAGCATCATTCGGAATCTGCTGACGCATGAGATTACGCATCTCTTGATTGGACACCGCTATCCGGCGGCAGATGCCGCATTGGAAAGTACAGACTATTTGACAAGATTGGATGCTTACACATTTCATGAGGGATTCGCCCATCTTCTCTCCTATCAGGCGACAGAAATCGACTGTGTGAACTGGCATACACCGCAGCTTACCGAGGTCGCGGCAGCAAGCCGTGCCAAACTGCGCCTCGCGCTTACGGAGACGGACCCAGACAGGCAAAAGCAGTTTCTTGAAGAGGCGGTCTGCGGATCGTACTATGAAAAGTTTGCCTGTATGTGCGGTATGCTGTATCTGGCAGACTGATGGGAAACGCAGGGAATCGACGGCCTGCAAAGCGCATTTGCGGACTATCACGGCTTTGCTCAAAGGGCCTTGAGCATTCGAATTTGATTGTAAAAGAGGAAGAGACGCGAATGCGTCTCTTCCTCTTTTACACCTTCTCCCGCTTCTGCCGCCAGAGGTTGATCGCCAGCATGACCGCGGCGTAGATCAGCGCGGCGGCGAGGATAATGAGCGAGAAGTCGCGCTGCATCTGGTAGCTCGTCGTCGTGAAACCCTTGACGAGTAGATGACCGGCAAGATAGCTCGCGGGAACCAGCGCGAGATAGCCGAGCGCTTTGCCCGTTTTCTTCCTGCGGCAGACGAAAAATGCAATACCCAGCGTAATAAGGAGTGCTAACGATAGCAAAACGTAATAGCCCAACGCCAGCCTCGGCAGAGAAATGATGCCGCCGTTCATGCTGCCGCAGAGCAGCACATCGTCCTGCCCGTTGTTCTGAGAATAGCAGACTGCCGTGCAATTTGCGGCGTCGAGCGTGAAGAGCGTGCGCGCGGACTCCGCCTTGGCGAGCACGCCTTGCAGTGCGTCCGCCTCGCGCTGTGTGCGATCATTTGCGCTGTGTGTGTTCGGGGCGCCCCCGGTTTTGTCGAATGCGCCGCGCCATGTGTCGAGCGGCGTGCGCCATGCGGTGATGAAGTAGATGGTTTTGCCGCTGTTGGGGTCCTGCGTGTTCGTGACCTCTGCGCCGGAGACCGGCACGAGCAGGCTGACGGAGATGCTCTCCGCGCCGCTGAGATCAGAAAGCCCATCCGCTGCCGAGCCGTCGTCCGCGAGCGCGCTGGGCGAGCGTGAGATCGCCCACTCTGTCTCGCTGTACGGCAAATACTGCGGCGCGGTGAGGTACGCGAATCCCGCCGTCGCCAGCGTCAGCGCGAGCGTGACGGCCAGCAGCACGGCGGCCAGCTTCTTGCGTCGAAGCTGCCGCTTCAAGTCGCGCAGCGGCTGCGCGCTGACGGGCGCGGGCTTCACGTCCGTCTTCAGCGCGTCGAGCTCGGCGCGGCAGGCCGCGCACTGCGCTAAATGCCCGTCCACAAATTTCTTCGTCTCCTCGCGCAGCATGTCTTCCTCATAGAGCGGCAGAAGATCCTGCACGATGCTGCAAGTTTTGTCCATTTCAGTCGTCCTCCAATCCTTCGCGGATCATGCGCTTGGCGCGGTGATACGTCACGCATGCCCAGTTTTCCGTCTTGCCGAAGAGCGCGCCGATGTCGCGGAAGCTCTTCTCACCGTACACGCGCCACATGAAGACCTCCTTGTACGGCTCTCTGAGCGCGTGCAGCAATTCCTGGATGCGTGCGGCCTCGCTGTGATCTTCTAACTCCTCCTCGTGGCTCTCCTCGGCGATCCGGCAGTCTTCGAGCGGGGCAAGCCGCTTCTCGCGCCGCAGCTGCGAATAATAGAGATTCTTCGCGATCTGGCAGAGCCACACGCGCACGCTGCACTCGCCCCGAAAGCGGTCGAGGGCGTCCATCGCGCGGAAAAACGTCTCACTCGTCAGCTCCTCGGCGGTACTCTCGCTCCCGGACAGCGAAAGCAGATACCGGTACACATCGTCAAAGTACACGGCGTACACCTCTTCAAAATTCGTCAGCGCCCTCACCCCCCTTTCTGTCTATAGGACGGCGGAAAACCGGTTTTCTTACAAAAAAATCCGTCCCGCGGGACGGATTTTTTCTTTCACGTTTTCACGACTCTTTTCTTGCCGCACTTCGGGCACGTGAGCTCGACCTTGCCGATGTTTTTCGGCACGCGGCAGTACGCGCCGCAGGAGCAGCGGACGTATTTGTGCGCCTTGTCGGCGCGGCGTGCCTTCGCGCCGCGGATGGCGTTCGCCTTCGGCGTCCACCAGGTCAGAAACTTCGCGTTCTCGGCCTGACGGCGCGCGAGATTGCGCGAAAAAATGCGGATGAGCACGATGAACATCAGCACCATCGACACAAAGTACAGCGCTTGGGAAACGCCCTGCACGCGGATGATCGAGCTCAGAATGCTCACGCCCAGCTCAAGGATCACGAGCGCCCAGTTCAGCGCATCTACGCCATTGCGGCCATACATAAAGCGGTAAAGGGCATCGCGGAATTTGTTCACAAAAAACACTCCTAAAATCTTGATGCTGCCATTCTACACGCTTTTTCGACCCCCGTAAAGGCGTTTGAACAAAAGTTTACAGAATGGAAAAGAGTAAACGCAAACCGCTCGCCCCCGTCAGTCGCCTTACAGGGGGGGCAAGGGGGGCCACGCCCCCCCAAAAAGCCTCGCAGAGTTTCGCCGCTCCGCGGCGAAATAAAATGAAATCGTAAATCCTGACGACATGTGCGTCAGGATTTACACTTCTCGCTCCGCAAACGTGCGCGCCTACGGCGCGTGCGCTGCCGCGGAGCGCAAAAAGCTAAAACGAAAGCCCCGCTGAGCGGGGCTTTCGTTTTAAGCATTAAAGTCCGTTGGTGTAACGATACAGGAACGTCACGGCCTCGGCGCGGTTGCAGGAAGCATACGGGGAGAACGTCGTGGCGCTGGTGCCGGTGGTGATACCCTTACCGACGGCCCAGAGGATGGCCTTGTAGTAGCTCGCCTCGCTCGTGGCGCCCACATCCTTGAACGGGTTGGAGTAGTAGCCGCTGGGCTGACCCGCGTAGCGGTACAGGAAGGTCACGATCTGGGCACGGGTGCAGACCTGATCGGGGGAGAACGCCGTGGTGCTGGTGCCGGAGGTGATGCCCTTCTGGCTGGCCCACAGGATGGCCTTGTAGTAGCTCGAGTGCGTGACGGCGTTGACATCACGGAACGGGTTGCGGGTGGTGGTCGGCTCCGGGCTGCCGGCGGCGCGCCACAGGAACGTCACGATCTCGGCGCGGGTGCAGGACTTGTACGGGGAGAAGGTGGTGCTGGACGTGCCGTTGGTGATGTTCTTGCCGACGGCCCACTTGACGGAGTTGTAGAAGTAGTCGGTGGTCTTGACGTCGATGAAGTTCATCGTCTGGCCGATCTTGATGGCCACGGTGCCGGTGAGCTGGCGGGTGCCGGTGCCGGTCGTGCCGTAGCGGGCGTAGATGGTGAACGGGATGTAGACGGTCTCGCCGGTCTTGGCGTAGCGGCTGGCGAGGAACGCGACGTCGCTGAGCGCATTCTGGCTGGCGGTGGCGCTGTAGTAGAACTTGTCAGTCGTCTTGACGGAGCCGCCGTAGTTGTAGCCGCTGTAGTAGGTGTAGAGCGAGCCCTCGTTGACGGCGGAGACGGCGCTCTGGTCAAAGGTCACGTAGTCGATGGTGTAGTTGCTGCTGTAGCCCTTGGTGGAGTGCAGGTAGCTGAGGAAGTCGCTCTCGTCGAAGCGGACGCTGTCGCCCTGAGAGACGGTGTACTTGATGTCCTCGCGCACGAGGTTGACGACGACGCTGCCGGAGTAGCTCACGGTCGTGCCGCGGCTCGTGGAGGAGCTGGAATAGCGGGTCGCGTACAGGGTGAAGTTCAGCGTGATGGTCTTCGCGGTGGTCTTGTCGTTGGGGACAAACGTCACGCTATCGAGGTTGGTGACCTTGGTGCGGGTGTTGAACGCGCCGGAGGAATTGCTGGTGGACATGGCGGTGCCGCCATAGTACAGCGTGCCCTGCGCGGTGGTGGGCAGGGAGAAGGACACATAATCGAAGGTGACATAGGGATAGGACTTGCTCTTGCTGGCGTCGCCGCGGGCCTCAGCGACCTTGTTCATGAAGTCGTTGAAGTCGCTCTGCGCGAACTGGACGGTCTCACCGGCCACGCCGTTGTAGTTGATGTTGTAGTTCTTCTGGTAGACGCTGATGGTGCCGCAGTAGAGCCTATTGTCGGTGCCCTGCGTCACGACATACAGCGTGCACTTGCCATTGATGAAGTTGGTGTCGGTCAGGGAATAGAGATTGGCGGTGGCAGTGGTGGGATAGTATTTCTGGGTGCTGCCGTTGTTCCAGTCGACAGGCTCGGTGTTCACACCGGCAACATAGTAATACCTTGCGCCGGAGGGAACCTGAACGTAATAGCGATAGGTGTTGCCGTAAGCCGCGACCGGCTCGGGATACTGGTCGGCATAGGTGGTCGTGCTGGGCGTTACGGGAACGTTAAACGTAACGCTGTAGGTCTTGGGAACGTTAGAATTGGCAACGCGGGTGGTCACGGTGGCGGTGAACTTTGCAGTGCCGATGCCGGAGAGATTTGCCTTGAAGTAGAGATAGCCGGAGCCGCCGGTGGGATAGTTGTACGAAGCATTGCTCGTGCCGACACCGTAGGCGGTGGTGGAGGGAACCTGCGTGACGCCGCTGAGGGAATAGACGGTCTCGTAGGTGTAGGCGGTGCTGTAGGTCTTGTTGATGGCGGCCTGCGCGGCGTTGACAAGATCACTGTAGCTGTAGTTCACAGAAGTGCCGTTCTGAACAGCACTGAGGGTCGCCTCGATCAGGGCGCCGGTAACGGGGATGTTCTGCACATAGTCCTTGCCCTTATAGGTTGCCTTTGCGGTGACAGTGGTAGAGCCGCTTGCTCTGAGCGTTACGATCGGCGCGGCGGTCGTCTGGTACGTCACAGTTGCGATGTTGAGGTTGGCGGAAACAAAGGAGTAGGTCGGAGTGACCGGGGTAGCGGGAGAAGTGGAGGTATTCATAAAGTTCGCCGCCAAAGTCGCGGTCTGACCGATCTGCGTCAGCGTAACGCTTGCGGGGACGACAGTGAAGGTATAGGTATCGGTAATAACCTTGATATTGTCAACGGTCGTTTCAGCAATCTTCGTAACTCCATCACTGGCCATGACCACACATTTGACCGAGTGAGTTCCAACGGCGGTATTGCTGGGAAGTGTAAAGGAAGAGGTCTTATTAGAAGCAGGGTCAGTGGCACTGTCGACATACCACAGGTACTTTGCATCGGAAGGAGCAGCGGCACAAGTAGCAGTCAGCGTAAGAGTGCCACCAGCGATCACTTCTTTGTCAGTAGGATTGGAGGCCACGGAAACAGTTGCAGCTTCAAACTTACAGGTAAAAGTCGCAGTAACGGAAGTCTTCTTACTATCGGTGGTCTTACCGGTGATGGTTAATGAACCATCGTTCTGTCCGGGATTTGTGGTAATCGTGATAGTATCATAACCATCCAAAGAGGAAGGAACTGTCCAAGTTGCGCCACTGGCATCACCCGTAAACTTATATGCAGTAATCTTCTTGTCTGCATCCGGACGATAAGTGCGGCCCGCGTATGCAATAGAGCCAGACAGAGCAGTTACAAACGCATTATTTGCCTGGACCTCAGAGTTATTAACCGTGAAAGTCTTGCTTGCACTTGCTGAGCCTGTTTTTGAATCTTTTGTATAAGTCACTTCGCAAGTAATTGTAACGGTAGCCGTTTCATTATTGGTTGTGAGTTCCTTTTGGAACTGATGGCCGGTAACAGAAGATTCGACCACCCCATTAACGGACCACTTATATGTAGCAGTGGCACCCGTAATCGGATTTGACCCCTCAGTTACGGTAATTCCATCCTCTTTGGCATTCACGGTAACTTGAGTGTTGTTCTCAACAGTTGTGGAAGCACCGTCTGGCAAGGTAACATCAAATCCTGAGACTGTCAGCTCCTCTGCCGCCCTTGCGGGCACGACGACGAGGCTCAGGACCAATGTCAGAGCCAATAGCAAGGAGAGAAATTTTTTCATGTGATCTTCATCCTTTCGTGTTTGTTGTTGTCGGCTCCGCGCGCACAGAGCCTTTCTCATACACATACATTTTACCATGCCGCGGGAAATAAGGGAACAGGAAAATGGAAAATTCATAAATTCTTTATCTTCCCTCTTCGCCCAGTTTCCCTTTGCTTCCTTAATTAGACGCAAGAAACGTCTGTTTTGTTTCACAAAACCCGAAAATTTCCCAAAATTTTTTTACGCCGCGAAAAACCGCACATACACGAACACCCCCAGAGCGATCTGCGCAAGTAAGATCGCGGGAATGCCGAACTTGAAGTACCAGTGCCGCGTTTTGTGGTGAAAGACCCTCATTGCGAAAAGAGCACCCGCGCTGCCGAGCAGCAGCGCGAGTGCAAATAGAGTCTTTTCGGGCACGCGCCGCGCGCCCTGAATTTTGGCGCGGCGCTTGTCTGCGCCGTAGACGCAGAACGTCAGAATATTGATCGCGGCAAGATAGATGACAAAATATCTCACTTTTCGAGCTTGCTGAGCTCCACAGCCGCCGCCGCGCCGAGGCGCGCGTTGTTGAACACGAGCTGGATGTTGGAATCCAGGCTGTCGCCGCCGGTCAGGTCCTTGATCTTGGCGAGCAGATAAGGCGTCGTGGCCTTGCCGTGGATGCCGTCCTTCTTCGCGTCCTCCACGGCCTCGGCAATGGCCTTGTCGATGACTTCCTTGTCCATGGAGTACTCTTCGGGAATCGGGTTCGTGACGAGTAAGCCGCCGCGCAGACCCAGCTCGCGCTTGACGTGGAACGCTTTGGCCAGCTGCTCCGGCGTGTCGAGCTCGTAGTCGACGCCAAAGCCGGACTTGCGCGTGTAGAACGCAGGCAGCTCGCTCGTGCCGTAGCCGATGACGGTCACGCCGTGGGTCTCGAGATATTCGAGCGTGAGGCCGAGGTCGAGGATGGACTTCGCGCCCGCGCACACGACCATGACGGAGGTGTTGGCCAGCTCTTCGAGGTCAGCGGAGATGTCGAACGTCTCCTGCGCGCCGCGGTGCACACCGCCGATGCCGCCGGTGGCGAACACGCGGATGCCCGCCATGTCGGCGATCATCATCGTGGTGGTGACGGTGCACGCGCCGTCCTTGCCCTGCGCGACGAGCACGGGCAGGTCGCGGCGGGAAGCCTTCGGGATGCCCGCGCCGGTGCGGCCGAGGTAGTCGATCTCTTCCTTGGAAAGGCCCGCCTTCAGGCGTCCGCCGATGATGGCGATGGTCGCGGGCACGGCGCCCGCGTCGCGAATGATCTGCTCGACCTTGAGCGCGGTCTCCACGTTCTGCGGGTAGGGCATGCCGTGGGAAATGATGGTGGATTCGAGCGCCACGACGGGCTTACCGGCGGCAAGGGCCTCGGCAACCTCGGGGGCGATATCCAGATACTTGTTCATAGTTAAAAATCCTCCTGTAAAGTAATAGGTGAAAGTTTCACGTTTACCTTTTGAGGTAAGGTTGTATGATAACATACAACTTGTCAAAAGTCAATACAAAGCGGGGCTTGAATTTGCACGGGAAGTGGCATATAATACCTCTATTATCCCGTGAAAACCCACAAAAGGAAGGAAAATTATTATGGAACGAGTGAGAATTGCCGCGCTCTTCGCCGACAAAGAGCAGTACGGCGGCGCAAGCGTCACCGTATGCGGCTGGGCGAAGACCATCCGCGATATGAAGACCTTCGGATTCATCGAGCTGAACGACGGCTCGTGCTTCCGCAATTTGCAGGTCGTGATGGATGCGAATTCTCTTTCTAATTATAAGGAGATCGCCGCGCAGAACGTGGGCGCCGCGCTCATCGTGCGCGGCACCGTCGTGCTGACGCCCGAGGCCAAGCAGCCGCTCGAAGTCAAGGCAACAGAGATCGAGATCGAGGGCGTGTCCTCCCCCGACTATCCCCTGCAGAAAAAGCGCCACAGCGTCGAATATCTGCGCACCATTCAGCATCTGCGCCCGCGCACGAACCTCTTCTCCGCGGCTTTCCGTGTGAGAAGCGCGGCGGCCTACGCCGTGCACGAGTTCTTCCAGAGCCGCGGCTTCGTCTACGTCAACACCCCCATCATCACCGGCTCTGACTGCGAGGGCGCGGGCGAGATGTTCCAGGTGACGACGCTCGACCTTGAAAACCCGCCGAGAACGCCCGACGGCAAGGTCGATTACAGCAAGGACTTTTTCGGCAAGAAGACGAGCCTGACCGTCTCCGGCCAGCTCAACGCCGAAAACTTCGCCATGGCGTTCGGCGACGTTTACACCTTCGGCCCCACGTTCCGCGCCGAGAATTCCAACACCGCGCGCCACGCCGCCGAGTTCTGGATGATCGAGCCGGAGATGGCGTTCTGCGACCTCGACGGCGACCTTGAGGTCATGGAGGCGATGGTCAAGCATATCATCCGCCGCGTGATGGAGCGCTGCCCGGACGATCTCGCGTTTTTCAACAGCTTTGTCGACAAGGGCCTTCTTGAGCGTCTCCAGCACGTCGAGAGTTCCGACTTTGGCCGCGTGACGTATACCGAGGCCGTCAAGCTCTTAAAGGAGAGCGGCCAGAAGTTCGACTACCCCGTCGAGTGGGGCATCGACCTTCAAACCGAGCACGAGCGTTACCTGACCGAGCAGATCTTCAAGCGCCCCGTGTTCGTCACGGACTATCCGCAGGAGATCAAGGCGTTCTATATGCGCCTCAACGACGACGGCAAGACCGTCGCCGCGGCGGACTGCCTCGTTCCGGGCATCGGCGAGATCATCGGCGGCAGCCAGCGCGAGGAGCGCATTGAGCTGCTCGAAAAGCGCATCCGCGAGCTCGGCATGAATCCCGAGGACTACTGGTGGTACTGCGACCTGCGCCGCTACGGCTCCTGCCGTCACGCGGGCTTCGGCCTTGGCTTCGAGCGCATGGTGATGTATTTAACGGGCATCGGCAACATCCGCGACGTGGAGCTGCATCCCCGCACCGTGGGCAACGCAGACTTTTAATTCCTCAAAAAACAAGGGACACGGTTTCCGTGTCCCTTGTTTTTTGAGAATTACACTCCGCTTCGTGCCTTGCCGCCCAAAGGGCGGCTTCGACACGCGCGGAGCGAGAAGAGTTTTTTGGCACGCGCATGTCGCGCCAAAAAACGATTCGAAATCATTTCGCGTCTGCGGATGCGAAAAGCTGTGACGCTTTCATTATTTGTGGTAAATAGTTACAAATGGGAACAAAAGCTCGAAAAGCGTAGTCAAAAGAAGTGAAGTCTGCTATAATGACCGCGCAGTTTTGAGAGAGGAGATTTTGACATGAAACACTTTTTTGCACTGCTGCTCAGCGTGCTGATGGTGCTGTCGCTGCTGACTGCCTGCGGCGATAAGACGACGCCGTCCGACGGCGACGATCAGACCGTCACGGACGAGAATGGCAGCGACACCGACAACAATACTGACGATACAACTGACCCCTACGATGCCGTGCGCAGCTACTGGTCGGAGGACCAGCTCACGCAGGCCTGGGGGCCGGATCAGGTGGTGGAGCACCTCTTTTTCCACCCGATCATCGCCTATCCGCAGTGGGCCTTCCACGACTGCAATGCCAGTCAGGATCAGCGCTACGGCCTCGACGACTGGATGGTGACGGTCGACGAATACAACAAAATTTTGCAGTCCGTGTACGACAAGGGCTACATTTTAGTCGCGATGGAAGACGTCTGGAGCGAGGTGACGGACGAGACCGGCACGCACATGGTGCGAAACACCCTGATGCTGCCAGAGGGCAAAAAGCCGCTCGTCATCAGCTTTGACGACGTGAACTACTACCCCTATATGCTCGACGAGGGCTTCACGAGCAAGCTCGTCGTCGGCGACGACGGCGAGATCTGGGCGCAGTGCACCGATCCGTACACAAATGAGACCTTTTTGACCAAGGAACTCGACGCGACGCCCATTCTCGACCAGTTTGTCTACGAGCACCCCGACTTTTCGCTGAACGGCGCGAAGGCCATCTTCTCGCTGACGGGCTATCAGGGGATACTCGGCTATCGCACGCAGGATGACCGCGACATCGCGGCAGATTCGCCCGACCGCCCCGCGTTCGATGCCTACCGCGCGAGCGAGATCGAAGCGGTCAAGCCCGTCATAGCGCGTTTGAAGGAGACCGGTTGGACGTTCGGCAGCCACACCTGGGGCCACATCCGCCTCGACACCAAACCGCTCCAGACCGTCATCAACGACACCGAGCGCTGGGCGGACGAGGTCGGCTCGCTCGTCGGTCCGACGCAAATTCTGTTCTACCCCCACGGCGGCCGTCCCGACGGTGACGACTGGCACCAGACCGGCGAGCGCTTCAAGTACCTGCAAAGCCAGGGCTTCCGCATCTTCGCGAGCGTCGGCACGAGTTCGTTCAGCTATGTGAAGCCCGACATTTCCGCCGTCATCTGCGACCGTCTGCATCCGGACGGCACCACGCTGCGCCACTCGCGCAGCCGCTATCTGCAATTCTATAATGCCGAGGACATCATGGATACGCAAGTCCGTCCCGATCTTGGCGTAGACTGGTGAGGAGGCGTTATTATGGCAACGTTAGAAGAACTCAAGGCGAAGGCCGTCGCCATGCTGGACATGGCGTATGTGCCGTATTCCCACTTTCCCGTGGGCGCGGCGCTCGAATGTGAGGACGGCGCGGTCTTCACCGGCTGCAACATCGAAAATTCGAGCTACGGCCTGACGAACTGTGCCGAGCGCACCGCGGCGTTCAAGGCCGTGAGCGAGGGGCACCGGCGCTTCAAGCGCATCGTCATCGCTGGGCGCAGCGACGACTACTGCTACCCCTGCGGCGCGTGCCGTCAGGTGCTCTACGAGTTCGGGCCCGACATGGAGGTCGTGTGCCTGAATAAGGACAACGAAGAAAAGCACCTGCACATCAAGGAGCTGCTCCCCTACGGCTTCGACCAGACGTGGCTTGCAATCGACGAAAAATAACGAAAAAAGAGAGCGGCGCTGCCGCTCTCTTTTTTCTTCGTTTCAGTTGCTTCCAGAGGAAGAGGCTCCAATCGTCACCTCGCCGCTCATCGTTTCGATCGTAAGCTCGCTCACCGCGCCGCCGTCGAGCGCGGGCACGGTGTAGTGTGTTTCGCGGTCGCCGCAGGCGATGAGCGTGCCTTCGCGCTCGGTGAGCGCGGAGCGGAACGCGCCGCTTTTCGTTTCATAGTCGAGAGTAAAGCCGTCCTGCGCGGGAAGGGTCAGATAGATGCTACCGCTCTCCGTTTCGGCATCAAGGCGCAGCGCACGCTCGGTAGCCAAAATCAGGTCACCGCTGACGCTTTCGAAGTCCAGCGCGCCGAGCGCGCCGGCGATATCCACCTTGCCGCTCGCGGTTTCGATCTCGGCACTCTCCGCATCGCCCGCCAGCTCGATCGCGCCGGAGACGGTCGAGAGCTCGATTTTCCCCCATGTGCCGTCCACCACGCCCACGCTACCGTTCACCGTCTCGATCTCGACCGTGGGGCAGGTTGCGCACATCACGCGCGCGTCGCCGCCGACGGTCGAAAGGTCGATCTTCTGCGCATCGGCGCTCACATAGGCGTAGGCGTCCGTTGTTTCGACCTCGATCTCCTCAAAGTGACCGGCGCTGACCAACTCCGCCGGAAGTCCCACGTCGAGATACTTTTCCCCATCGTAGCTGCCGCGGTAAGCGTCGCCGAGGAAGTGGATGCGCAGCGTGTCGCCGTCGATCGCGCAGACCATCTTCTCGCTCTCGGCGAGCGGCGCGGTGGATTCCTCCTTCACGCTGATCTGCGCGCTCTGCTCGGCGGCATAGATGTTCACGCCGCCACTGCGCCACGAGATGTCGATCTTGCGGATGTCTTCGCTCTCGCCGATGCTGAGCACCGCGCCCGGGTGGAGCTCTTCGCTCCCCTCCGCCTGCGTGCAGAAGGTGTAGGTCGCACTGCTGCCGTCCCAGAGCGCGTCGACGGCGAAAATGCCGTCGCTTTGCGGCAGTTCTGCGCGGAATGTGCCGTTATCCTGCCGCTGGGCGGTCACGGTCCCGGACGGCATGCCGGTGCTGCCCCAGGCGTCGGACGGCCAGCAGCGGAGACTGACGGAATCAGGCGAATTATCGCCGAAATCGAGCGTCACGGTGTAGAAATAGGCGGCTGATACTGCAAAGGGCATTTCCAGTACAGGCGTGATGTCGCGGCAGTTTTCGTCCAGCGGGTGCGCGCCGCAGGCAATGGCGGTCATGCTCTGTAGGCCCTGGGTGTAGGTCCAGTCGTAGCTGCTGCTTTTGAGGGTGACGCTGCAAGCGTTTGCGCTTGTCACCGTCAGTGTCGGCGGGGTTTGGCGCGCGGCCTCGTCTGCGCTTTTTTCGCCGCAGGCGGCGAGGGAAAGGGCCAGCGCGAGGGGGAGCAGGAGGGAAAGGAGCTTCTTCATCGTTCGTTCCTCATTTCTTTCGGATACTTCTATAGACGTATGATAGCCGAAAAAGTTCCCGCGCACAACGGCGATCGCTGCACACAACGCGGCAATTTGTGATATCATGAATTCTAATACCGGAGGCGGTACAACTTTTTGCCGCGTTGTGTGCAACGTTTCTTCATGATACGGCGTATCATGAAAAGGCAAATCATGCATCAGTGTTCCCGCGTTTGCAGGGGGGTGTGGGCTGCCTTTTCCAACATTATCAAAATTTGGGGGAAAGAGCATGGAGACGACAACAAATTACAAACTTCCGCAGTGGGTCAAGGAGGACCCGATCAAAATGCAGGACTTCAATGCCGCGTTTGCGAGCATCGACGCGGCGCTCAAGGCGGAGACCGACGCGCGCAGCGAGGCCGACAGCACGGCGGCGGAGCGCATCACGGCATTGGCGCAGACGATCGCAAACGGTAAAATCTGCCGCATCAAATACGGCAGCTACGCCGGCAATGGTCTGAGCGGCGCGGAAAATCCCAACAAGATCGACTGCGGCTTTTACCCGCTGCTGGTGATGGTGAGCGAGCAGAACGACACGCAGCACTGGGCGCTGCGCGGCGTCAGCGGGTTTTACAACTCGAATAACCGGGGCAACGCGGCGATATGGGACAACAGCAGCGTAAGCTGGTTCTGCCAGCAGGAAGAGGATCAGTATTTCGCCCCGCCTGCCATCCAGTTCAATGAGGCGGGCAAAACATATCATTATGTGGTGCTCGGCTGCGACGCGGACTGAGACGCAGAAAAACAAAAAACAGCCCCCGGCTCAAAAGAGCCGGGGGCTGAAACTCTATTCAGAGATTTTTTGCGCTTACGTCAATGATTAGTTGGCGTAGTAAGCGTTGAGAACACCAGAATCAGTGAGCTTGCCAACAGTGCTGTCGATGGTGAGGGTGATGGAGTCGGGACCGAAAGCGGTGAGCTTGGCGGTAGAGACGCCGAACTCAGTAGCAGCACCATTAAGGGTGATGGTGTAGGTGCCATTAACGGGATTCTTAACAGTCTTGGCGTAGGACTGGAGAACAGCACCGGTGTCCTTATTCACGATGTTCAGGGTGTAGGTGTAAGAGGTAGCGAGAGGATCGGGGTTGGTGGAGGTGTCGACCTTGTTCACAGCGTAAACCTGGAGCGCCAGACGGTTGAGGGTGGCGGAGGTGCCAGCGGGATCAGCGTTGTAAACAACGATGACGTTCTGCGTGGTGACATCGCCGAGAGCCAGAGGCATCTTGGTCAGGCCGTCAACGCCGTTGCCGGAAACCGTGTAGAACTTGTCGCCAGTGATGGTGCCATCGACATAGTCGGTGTAGACAGAGTTCTTGTAGGTGTCCTTGTCAGCGCCCACGATGGAGTCGACCTTAACGGTGTAGCCGGCGTAGGCAGCAGCCATGGGATAGCCGGTGAAGGCGGTGATGGCAGCGGTGGTGGAGGACTCAGTGCCGATCGCAGCGATGGCGACATAATCCTTGACGTAGTTGTTGCTCAGAGCGACCTTGAAGAGACCGCCGGCGACCTTATTGGTAGCCTGGGTTCTGAGGGCGTTGAGCAGGGTGAGGACGATAGCGTCGTCCTTGGAGCCGTAGATGTTGCCCTTCACGCCGTCAACGTAGCCGGGGATGGTGTAGACACCGGTCTTGGCGTCATAGGAGACCTGCTCGTTGGCATAGTAGAAGAGGCTGGTGACCTTGGCGGCAACGGGATCGGCGATGACGTAGACGTAATCGGCGACCTTATCACCGTTCAGATCGACGAAGTCGACCTCAGCCTGAGCATAGTTGTCGATGTTGCCGAGACCAACGATGGACTTGAAGGTGTAGGGATTGGTAGTGTTGTTGCGGACCAGGAAGACGGTGGCATCGTCAACGATCAGGTTTTTGCCGTTGTACTGGGTGTTCTTGCTGACGAACAGGTTCTCGTTGAAGAACTTGGCGTCAACACCGGTAGCGACTTCGACAGCGGCGAGAGTGCCGTTTGCCTGGGTGGTGAACTGGAAGAGGTGGCCGTTCAGGATACCGTTGACATCACAGACAGCGTTGGTGTTGATGTAGGAGTCAACGTAGAAGTAGTCACCATCAACCTTCATGACCTTGTTCTGGATGCCGGTGCTGTGGGTGACCTTACCGGTCGCAATCTTGGGGGCCACAACGCCGGAAGCAGTATCGTCGAAGTAGGTCATCTTGCTCAGGTCGACCACAGCGGTGGTGCCGTCCATGTAGGTGACATTCGCCTTAGCAACGCCGGAACCGTCCGCAGCGTTGCCAGCCCACCAGATGGAGTTGATGACGCCGTAGCTGGTAGCAGCAGCGATCTCAACGTTACCGATGAGGTTGTTGTACTGATCGAAGAACCAGGTGAACTTGTTGGTGCTGGCCACCGCGTTGTCGAAGTAGAACTTGGCAGCATCGTCATAGACAGTGCCCTCGACGTTGTGCTGCTTGGCGTTGTAGTAGATCACGCTCTGAGCGCCGTCAATGGAAGTGGCCTTGGAAACGATCTCGCCGTACTTGTCAGCGCCGGTCTTGATGAGGCCGCTCTCGGTAGCGCTGTTAAAAGCGTTGGTGTAGGCGTTCAGGAGAACGTAATCGCCGACAGCATACGGATACGCATCCTCGCCGTTGGTGAGGGTGAGCGTGGTAGCAGCAGTGGAGCCCTTGGTGGCATAGACATCGAGCTTGATGGTAGCCTCGGTGCGCAGGTGGCCCTGAGCGTCATAAGCGGCAGGAGCAACATAGGTGACCTTGGCGAGGAAGGTGTCGATCATGACGATGGTATCGTCATAGACCTCAACCAGACGGCCCTGAGCACCCATCTTGGTGACGGTGTCGGTCAGGTTGACCGTGTAGGTCGTGGGCTGCTTCTGGCCGTTGACATACAGGGTGTAAGCGGTGTCGACCTTCAGGCCAGCGTCGTGAGCGACGTCGCACTCAGTAACAGCCTTGGTGTAGGTCAGGTTGGGCTTCTCAACGAAGGTAGTGGCCTTGTCGCCGGTGTTGTAGGTCCACTTGGTGGCGGGACGGCCCCACTTGTCGGAGGACTTAGCAGAGTCGAGCTTGAAGTTCTTCTCACCGAGGCTGTTGTTCTTGGCACCGATGACCTTATCGGTCACATAGCCGAAGGCCGGGGTGTAGGTGACCTGAGCCTTCTGGATGCCCTGGAACAGGAGCTCAGCGACCAGCTCACGGGAAGCGGGAGCGTTCAGGTCGGTGGTCTTCGCCACTCTGTCCAGAACGCCGAGCTGCTGCGCGGTCTGCGCAACATGGAGCGCCCAGTCAGCGCCGGAGAACTCGTTGTTCTTGTCGTAACCGACAGCGCGGAGGATCATGGCGAGGACTTCATAGCCGGTGACCTTGCCGGACGGCTTGAAGGTGCCATCGGGATAGCCCTTGACGAGGGAGGCGTTGGCGCAGTAGCCGATGTAGCCCTGAGCCCAACCGGCACCAGCCATGTCGCTGAACTTGTTATAAGTGGCATAGAGGCCGGACTTATCGTTCTTGGCGACGTCGGCAGTGTAGATACGATAGACGATCGTAGCTACCTCAGCGCGGGTGATGTTGCCCTCGGGCTTGAAGGAACCATCCTCATAACCCTTGAACACACCCATGCCGTTCAGGACGGCAACGGCCTCAGCGTAATCATCGCTGATGCTCTTGTCATCCTTGAAGGCGTTGGCGCTGACGGCCAGAGACAGAGTCATGACCAGAGCCAGCACCATTGCGAGTAACTTTTTCATAGATGTTACTCTCCTTTCATAAATTTCCATCCCCTTGGAGCGCTCCGGCAGCGAAAAGCGGGCATTTTGCTGTTCGCGGGCGAAAATGAAGGTTGACCGAAAAAATTGCAAAGCATTTCGATTTTCTTTCATTTTTGACCGTTTTGCAGGAAAACGCGCGATTTTAGTTGCTATCGCATCCCCTTAAAGATGGTTCGTTTGTCAGAAAGGAGCAAGTTTCGGCGTTTCTCGGCTTACTTACCGTGGCATGCCGATCCCGTAACTAAGTCGGGAACGCACCGTTCCCCACCCTTTCTGCACTGTCACCTTACCACAAGCAAAATTTCAAGTCAACGCTTTCGCCCCATCTGTAACACACTTGTAACAAACCGCCGCTTCTGTTACAGCTTGACATAAAACCACAGAAAACCCCATTATCCGCCACCACATACATATAATATATAAGCACAAATATGAAAAAAGCGGCCTAAGCCGCTTTTTGTGTTCTGATGACCCGCGCAGCGGTCAGGCGGCAAGTAACAGTAGTCCGCGCCGCCGCGCGGGGAGCGAAATTTCCCTTTTCCAGCCGCGGCCCGCCGAAAAAAAGGAAAGCCCGCTCACCTGAGCGGACTTTCGCCGATATTTTTTGCACAACCCCGTACAACCCAAAAAAATTGCGCGCCCGCAGGCGCGCAATCCAAAATCAAAAAAGGCGGCTTTCGCCGCCTTTTTTGAAGTGCTTTACTGAATCTCGATCTGCTTCGCGTTCACCACGGCGCTCTTCTTCGGCATGTTCAGCTTGAGCACGCCGTCATTGTACTGCGCGGAGATATTCGCGACCTCGACGCCGCTGATGTCGAACGCGCGCTGGTAGCTGCCGTAGCTGCGCTCGCAGCGGACGTAATTGCCCTTCTTGTCCTGATCCTCGTGCTCGCTGTGGCGCTCGGCGCGAATGGTCATCGTGTCGCCGTCCACATCGACGTGGATGTCCTCTTTCTTGAAGCCCGGCAGATCAGCTTCCAGCAGGTAACTGTCGCCCTTGTCCTGAATATCGGTCTTAAACTCGCTCAGCCCGCGGCCCCACGAGCCGTCACCGAAGAATGCGCGCTCCATCTGATCCCAGGGATCATAAGCCGCAACGTGGTTGTTTCTGCGTTCAAAAGGTCTCAGTTCAAACATAATCAAAGCCTCCAAATCTATTCTGGCGAGTCGCTTTTGCAGCCCGCGTGGTTTACGTTTCTTTCGTTCCCCTCGGAACAATTATGAGTATAGGCACGCCCTGTGAACAAAAATACATCTTTTGATGAACAAACTTTTAATTTTAGCACTCGCGCATCGAGAGTGCTAAAATTATGGTGGCTGCGGACCGCTGCCAAACCGCTACCCGGCCCTTCATTCCCGCAAACCCTTGAAAAATCAGGCTTTTTTCGCCCCGCCAACCCCCCGTTTCCGGCAAATCGCTACCAAACCGCTACCACGACTGGCCCGCAAAGCGCTGGAATACAAGGAAAGGCGAAAATCCTAAGGGGATGCGATATCCACTGAATCGAATGTTTTTCGTTGATTCTGCCGATTTTTTGTGATTCTTGATCGTTCTTGCAATAATTTGAGAATTTACGAATTTTGGCAGCAACCACGGGAAAGCGGGAGAGACGGCGGGTGTTCGGCTGCGAGAAGATGATGACGTTATCGTCATGATCGACACCTTCCTCGCCAAGGTCACCTATGTCGCTGACATGACCTATGATGCGCAGGGCCACCTGAAGACCCCCGCCACCATCACCCTCGAAGTCTATGATGCCAAGAACTCCACCGCTGCTACCCCGCTCACCCTCACCAACGGCGAGGATGCGTATCCGTATGCTGTCGGCGATTACGTTCTCCTGAACGCCTTCACCCTGCCTACCAACGATTCCAAGGTCAGCGGCGCTGTCGCTTACACTGGCACCGAGGGCACTGATTACTATGGCGAGATCGTCGCTAAGGCCGAGTCCTTCACCGGTGCTCAGAGCGTCATCTACTGGAACAACGAGCAGCACAACGTTGCTGGCACTGTCTATGATGATGCTGTCAAGTTCGTCCTCGATGAGGCTGGCAACTCCACCGGGAACCGCACCTGGTTCCTCGACCAGTATGGCAACCTCATCGGTAACGTTGAGATCGCTGCTGCTACCAGCTACGGCGTGATCAACTCCATCTGGTGGGTCGGCAACACTGCTGACGGTTCCGGCGTGGCAAAGGCCAACGTCACCTATGTGGACGGCACCACCGCCGTTCTCGACATCAGCACCCTCATCTACAATGGTGCTGCCGCCGAGAACCGCAACACTACGTATATCGCTAAGGGCGGCAAACTGTCCCACAACACCGCTGCCCTTAAGGTCATGTCCGGCGATACCTACAGCACCGCGCCCACGAGCTACTTCTACATCGACGACTATATCGATCAGAACGCCCGTGCCGACAAGACCGGCGCTCAGATCCTGAACGACGATATGTTCCAGTTCAGCACTCAGACTGACGGCACTGTCAAGGCTGTTGAGGTCAGTGGTGCCGGCACTGCCGCCGCTTACAAGAATCTCCACAGCGAGAACCTGGCTATTTACAAGGACACCCAGATCACCAGCGGCCTTGTTGCCAACTCCAACACTGTGTACCTGATCCGCTCCGGTGATGACACCACTGCCAGCCCGTATACCTTCAAGTCTGTTACCGGCTTCGACAAGATCGACCGTTATCAGAATGATGAGGTCGACTACGTCATGAGCGACGACTTCGCCAAGTATGTCTTCATCAAGGCTGATCCCACCGAGTCCAAGGTCACCAGCGTGTTCTTCTATGCTGGCGAGCAGGCTTCCTTCAACAACGAGACCGGCGTTTGGACCACCCCCGGCTACCTCGACGGTGAGAAGACCGCCATCTATGCTGTCGGCTGGAACAACAGCAACGTGAACACCATCATCGACACGGCCACCGGTCGCGGCAATGCCAACACCATTTACAGTGTCGCTCTGAGCAACGGCTACCTCGACAAGGATTACACGAGCGCTTGGGTGTACACTTCCACCGACCCGATTCGCGCTGCGTCTGTCAACGGTGTCACCTACCCGCTCGCTGCCGCCTATATGAACCGCAACGACGTTAAGGTCCTCACCATTCAGGGTTTCTCTTCCGATACCTTTGAGGGCAATGTCTACACGCACAACGACGCCAAGTACTCCGTTGTCAGCAACGCAGACTTCGCCTCCAAGATCAACAGCGAGTTCACCAACCTCGGTGATAAGGTGATCTACCTCGCTTACATCTCCGGTTCCGGCGAGTACAGCGGCTCTATCCTCCATGCCAACATTGTTGACAGAGCTACCACCGCTGATGAACTGCGTGAGATCAGCGCTGTTAAGCCCAACGGCACTGTTACCGCTGCCTCTTCCCAGTCCTTCAAGGATATCACCATCTCCAACTGGGATGTTACGTACACTGATGGTCTCACCTCGGGCAGCACTGCTACCGTTAAGACTGTCAACATCGAGTGGTATAAGCTGAACGAGGCTGGTACCGAGTACAATGTTAAGGTCGTTGATACCAACGCCCCCTTCATCGCTGGTAACAGCTACAAGTTCGTTGCTACTGTTGAGCTCACCGGCAGCAATGCTGATGACTTCACCTTTGCTGATGGCGCCAATGTTTACACTGGCTACGTCAACAACGTTCAGTAATTGAACGAAAAAAACTACCCCAAAAATAGTTTCAGCCCCGAGCCGAAAGGCGAACACGCATAAGGACAACAAAAAATCGCTTAGAGCAACAACCGGCAGCAGTCACTTGACTGTTGCCGGTTTAACTGTGTATTTATAGTCGCTATATGCCGCGAGATAGCTGAAGCAGAACCAGAAGCCGTCGCGCTTAAGTAGTTTTTGCCGCAGAGCATCGGCTTTTTCCGTCTCGCCGTGCGCTTCCAACAGTACGCAAAGACCGTAAGCCGTCATGGCAAACTGCAAATCGTCTTCTTCCGCGTCCAACTCCGCCAGCATATCCTCCATCGGCGCAAACCCTGCCGCCACGCGCATGGCTTTTTCATACGCCGTGTGGTGGCCGACGTACATATCGGGTCGATAATGCTGCTTCAACGTTTTTTGTGCCTCGTCCGCTTTTTCAGCACGAAGCTGCGAAAGTACCAGCCAGTAGACATCCGCAATATACATATCGTCGTCCTGCGGCGCGATGGCGAGAGAATCTGTAAATGTGCGGATCGCGTCGTCATATTTCCGCATCAGATAGTGCGCCATACCAACGCGGTAGCGCGACTCGACGCTCACGCCGTCCGTCTGTTCGCAGCGCGTATAATCCGCGAGCGCCCGTTCAAATTGCAGCGTATCGAGATACTTGGGGCCGCGTTTGCAGTAAGCTTCCATGCGTTCCGGTTCAAGCGCGATGGCCTGTGTCAGAGCGTCAATTGCCTCCCGGAAGCGCAGCTGCCAGCACAGCGCATCCGCCAGCTCCAAAAGCGTTTCATACGTCTGCAGCTTTGTACGGCAGGCGAGAATTTCGTCCGTGTCAGTAAGCCCATGCGGCAGATTCTCAAACTGGCTTTTGTATGACGCATGAACGTCCGCAAAGTATTTTCCCATATTACCCCTCCAAAATGGTTTCTTTTCTGGCGGTCAGCCAGAGGCTGATGAGATAGAACGCCAGACACAGCAGCATGACGCACACGCCGGGTGCCAGCAGATATTGGTACGCACCCCGTAAAAACGCGCCGCGTTTATACGCAAAATTGACCATCGTCTCCCAAGTTGGGCGATAGAGATCGCCAAGGCCCAGAAACGAGAGCGTCGACTCCATCATAATGCAGCTGTTCACCCCGAGCAGAAAGCGCGAGAGCAGCACGTCCGACAGGTTCGGCAGAATGTGCCGCACGGCAATATAGGTGCGGCTGTAGCCGAGAATCCGGCAGCTTTCGATAAACGGCTGTGTGTGCAGCTGCAAAACCTTTGCGCGCACGGCGCGCGCCGTGCCGACCCAGCTGAACGCCGCAATCAGGACGATCAGGTGCGCGGCGGAACTTCCAAAAAACGTCGCCAGAACAATGAGCGTAACGAGCTTTGACAGCAGAACAAAAATCTGAATGAGCCCGTTGAAAAGCTGTCCGATCCAGCCGCGGAAGCTCCCCAAAATCCCAATACCCGCCCCCAGAATCAGCGTCAGAATACTGCTCAAAATGCCGACCAGCAGCGTCTGCCGTGCGCCGTAGATGAGCTCGGTCAAAATGTCATAACCCATCGCGTTTGTGCCGAGCAAATGCTCCCGGCTCATGGGGAGCCACTTCGTGAACAGCTCTTTTTGACTGTAACTTGTAAAAAACTCGGGTGCAAATGCAGCCGACGCAAAAACGGTCAGCAGCAAGAGTCCCAAAATGAGCGGCAAAAGGCCTTTCTTTCTCATGTCCTGCCCTCCGATCTCCGCTTGGGATCAAGGAGCAGACACAAAAAATCGGTAAGCAGAATCGACAGCACCATGATGCACGTCGTCACAAACAAAATGCCCTGCATGAGCGGATAATCGAGCGTATAGACCGCCTCCGTCAGAAGCGACCCCATCCCGCCGATGGAGAAAATCTTCTCAATTACGACCGAGCCGCCCACGCAGAGCGACACGCTCATGCCGAGCATCGTGAGAAACGGCTGCACGATCGAGCGCAGGAGATAATCCCGGCGAATGACGCCGTCCGAAAGTCCCCGCTGCCTTGCGTATAAAATATCTTTCCCATCCGACGCGCTGGCCGCCATGTTACGCACCAGCAGATACCGGCTGGGAAGCGCCGCCAGCGTTAGCGTCACGACCGGCAGCAGCAGATGCAGAACCCTGTCCCATAACATACCCTGCCGTGCCGCGCACAGCCTCCGGGGAGTTGAGCCCTGTATAGGGCAGCAGCCGGTTTTGAAAACAGCATACGATCATAAGACCCAGCCCAATTAAAAACGTTGGCACGGCGTTGAGGATGATCAGCGCTGTTGTGGAAAAGCGATCGGCAAGCGAATCCTTTTTGTACCCACACCGAAGCCCCCAGAATAGACCGATCCCCGCTGAAAGCAGCACCGCCGGGACAGTGATTTGCAGCGTATAGCCGATCTTTTCGCCGATGAGCGCCGAGACGGCGGCGTCCTTTTTATACGAATATCCAAGCGTTCCATCCAGCAGCGAGCGCAGGTAGTAGCCGAACTGCATCGCAAGCGGCTTGTTCAGGTGCAGCGCGTCCTCGTAAAATGCGACCTGCGCGGGCGTCATGTCCTGCTCGGAAAAGCCTGTCAAGTACGCCACGGGGTTGCCCGGCAGCAGACGCGGCAGGAAAAAATTCAGAACCACAACCAAAAGAAAGCACACAAGGGTGCGGTCCAATAAAACAGTATAATAATGTTTTCGGGAAGCGGCATGATTACTCATGCCGCTTTTCCGTTCAAGGCACTAATATTTTGCATTTAATGCCTTGCTTTTGTTTGTCTACTCGGAACGCTAAATTATCTACATCCGGAAGTTTGTTCAGTTCTGCACATCGCCTAAGTATCCGAGTCAGTAAATTTGCAGATTCTTCTACTGCGCTTTCAAGGTTGTCCTTTGTCTTATTACCATGCACGGCAGAGGAACGTGAAGAATATATTTTTCGTACTTGCTTAAATATCTGCTGCGCCTGTGCCTCGTTTTCACCAAGGAAGTTAGCAATATACAAGCTTATTCTAAAGCTAACCTCGGTGTTCACGTTAAACAGCGATTCGATTCCAGACCAAATAACAGCTAACTGCACACGAGGAACAGAATGCCATCTGTAACTTGCCATGGTGTGTACTGCGGTTTGGAAACTGTCTTTCTCTAAAAGTTTATATGCCGTTTTATAGTATTTTTCCAACCACAACTCGTCTTCTTCAGATATGTTGTAGATGTCTGATAACAGTGCACGTAATTCATAATTGGTTATATGAATGTACTCAGCCTTTGCAATTTGCTCAATTGGTTGATCACTTTGCAGATTGCACATAGCATTGTGATTGAATAGAGCACCTAACAAAACACAATCCCATTGTGAATTCCATGCATTGGCGATTAGATGTTCTGTATCATCTCCAATAATATGAAGTTGCGAGGCGATTGTAGGGTTACATAGCACAGCTATGGAGAAATCTATATCATTTTCAAATAACGGCATAACTTCCTTCCATTTTATGGCTGACTTTGCAGGAGAAATGCAAACCGTATCGTGTAGCCATATTGGTTTTGAAACAGAAATGCCATTAACGTATAAATAACATTCATTTCCCATGCCTATCATTCCCATAATTATCACCTCATTTCAATCGTTCAAATAGCAACTGGATTACCTATGTCTTGACAACATTATACTGCCATTTTCCACGAGAAATTTCCGCACGTCAGTTTTAGATGTGAATTATCCCATCTCTGTTTGCCTTAATAATGTAGCTAAAACCACCGTCTGCTTTTGCTGGACTAATCTTGTTTCTATAATCGAAGTAACCAATCCCAATCTTAAGTAATTGTGCTCCTGTTTGGACTAAGGGAGTAACATCTTGGCCGATGTACATTGATAGCTGCTGGCCAACAAAAGGTATTCCAACCAAACTTACCAAACTGCTCAG
>OLVU01000820.1_pt1 | contig 24474 bp, 23 predicted proteins | sample 1673321 | NCBI WGS metagenome assembly OLVU01 (sample SAMEA3178942, study PRJEB25190) | human gut metagenome | biome: human gut; feature: human-associated habitat; material: faeces | place: Austria | collected 2013 | reverse complement strand
CGCATGCGGCACAGCGTATCGTAGTGCAGCAGACGCAGCTTCGAACAGTTCTGCACCTTCATCACCTCCACCACACCGTTCTGCTCCAGCTCTCCGATAAAGTGGTTCACATGCCTCCGGCTCCAGGCGAAGCGCAGACTCAGCTCCCTTCCTGAGAAAAACAGCTCGCCCCGTTTCAGGCATCCAGGGGTATCACCCTGATCGGTAAAGCACGCCGCCATGAGCAGATACACATACGCCTGCGAGTCGGAATGCCACTTTCCGTACATTTCGGCAAACATCTGGGTAAGCAGTCGCCTCGAAAGTACCAGAAAGCCCAGATTGCCAGGATTTTTCATAGTTGTTATCACCTCCATAATTCTTCATTTTTTTACGCAACCCGAAAGGGCGGGCCACCACCGTCACCAAAGTGTAGCATAGCAAACCCTCAGAGTTACAAGTTATTACAATGTCCGGCGGGCCACAAGAGCACCACCAGGGTTGCCACCCTTTCCTATTATATATTAAAAGAAAGAGTAAAAGCAAGGGAAGTTTTTCTCGCAAAGAAAAACGTTCAGCCACGATTTTTCCGTTATCTTTGTGTCATCAACAGAACCTGACAGGTAAACTTCCGTTCTTGTCTTTCATCGGTAAAAATACCGATTGGCAGAGTATTAATTACTGCCCTATACGGCAGAGATAAACCCCGAGAGACAAGACTAATGAAATATTTCGAAAAATTATACGCTTCGTGCGAGCCTACGAAGCAACAGACAGACGAGTGGCTCAAAGAATTAAGAAAGTTCATCGATACACTGTACGCCCTGTCGCACGTATCGAAGTCGGAAATCCAGCGCATCACGGGCATCGGCACGCATACGTGTTTCGACACCGTCCGCAATTTCCGTTTCAAGACGCTGGCCACCTTCTTCAAGGCAGCCGAACAGGTGTGCGAGATAGATTTCGACGTAACCACCCTGAGGCTGATCATAGAGAGCTGCATCATGCACAAGACGAACCTGATAGTACGCGAGGCCGATCCCGACGAGGAGCCGGGAGAAAACGAGTTCAGGATTCTGAAGCAGCTTTCCGTGGGCACGGACTCCCGAAAAGGCAGCCCGACGGGAAAAAAAGCTGAAAAGTTGAAGTAAACATCAGGAAGTTTACCCGGATATTCGTACAAAAGCTCCGGCTTTTCGTACGAATATCCAAAAAAAACGGATAAATTGACAAGCCAGCCCGTTTGCGTCCACATTCGGAAAAAGACGGCAGTCCTTGTGTAAAAATAAAAAAATCGAACAATCATATCTAAAACAAGGTTAAAATAAACCTTTCTGCATATAAATTTGTTATCTTTGCGCCGAAGAACGACTTCCTATGCGGCTGTGGGAGCGGATCCTAGACAGAAGCACGATGTGCGTCATCTTCCATTTTCGGAGATAACAAACTGATTCATAGTGTTTTTCAGACGCTAGGAAGGAGAGAGAGGTATATCCGTACCTCAACAAACATTCAATCAAGAAAAAAGGGAACAAAAAACCAGAAGGACAAACATCCACAGACATGGAAAAAGAACAGGTATGGCTTCCCCTGCAGACGGTGTACAACAAAGAACTTACAGTAGCCGCCTATCTCAAAGAGCAGGGCATCGAGCATTACATCCCCATGACATACGAGCTCCGCGACACCGGGCGCGAGGGTGAATGCAGCCATGTACTGATACCGGCCATCCATAACCTGATTTTCATCCACTGTCCTTATGACGCCAACTGGTGCCGGCAGTTCGCCTCCGAAGCCCCGCTGCCCGTCTATTTCCTGAAGAAGGAGCGCAACGGCAATGACTACTGCACGGTGAGCGAACGCGACATGCAGAACTTCATGCATGCCACCAACCCCGACATCCAGGGCACGCGGTTCATCGATTCCGAAAAGCTTCGCGGCAAGCGCAGCGTCCCCGTCCGGGTAGTACGCCGCGGTCCGCTCTACGGTGTAACCGGCAAGTTCCTCCGCTACGGAGGCCGCCACTACATCGCCATCGAAATGCCCCAAAGCACCGCCCTGCTCAAAGTGAGCTACACCTGGTGCGAAACCATCGAAGATATAGAATGAAAGAAAAATGCCACAGAAAAGCAACGATATGCCCGCCAATACTATAAGCAACTTTTCTCAGATTCTGGCATGAAGTGCCTGACTGTGGCATTCACATAACATAGTAACATCCATTATTAATTGACAAAATGATTATTGCCGTAGATTTCGACGGAACCATCGTCGAGCACAAGTATCCTTCCATCGGGAAGGAAATTCCTTTTGCCATCGAGACATTAAAAAAACTGCAGGCCGAACGCCATAAACTGATACTATGGAGTGTACGCGAAGGACGCCTGCTGGACGAGGCTGTACAGTTCTGCCATGAACGCGGACTGGATTTTTATGCCATCAACCGCGATTACCCCGAAGAAGAAAAAGGGCAGAACAATCACTACTCGCGCAAACTGAAAGCAGACCTCTTCATCGACGACCGCAACCTGGGCGGACTGCCGGACTGGGGAACCATTTACGAAATGGTACACCAGAAGCTTTCTTATGAAGACCTGATGCGCAAGTACGAACAGGAGTACGAACCCGAAAAGCCGAAAGGCTTTTTTGCCCGGCTGATGGGAAAATAACCGAATAAAAAATCTGCAAACATACATTTATCTTATGAAATTCAAAGCATTCACACTGATACTGGTACTTCTGGCAGGGCTGTCGGGATGTACCTCCTACAAAAACGTTCCTTACCTGCAAGATCCGGAAGCCGTAAACCAGTACGGAAAGGAAATTCCGCTCTACGATGCCAAGATCATGCCTAAAGACCTGCTCAGCATCACGGTAAATACTACCGACCCGCAGGCAGCAGCTCCTTTCAACCTGACCGTACAGACTCCGCTGAACGCGGCACTGACCAATATCAATACCACCACGCAGCCTACGCTGCAGCAGTATCTGGTAAACAACGACGGCGAGATAGACTTTCCCGTACTGGGACGCCTCAAGGTGGGCGGACTTACCAAAAACCAGGCGGAAGACCTGATACGCGAAGGCCTGAAACCCTACCTTAAGGAAGCACCTATCGTGACCGTACGTATGGCCAACTACAAGATTTCCGTACTGGGCGAAGTAAACCGTCCGGGAACCTTCACCGTGAGCAACGAAAAGGTAAACGTGCTCGAAGCCCTCGCCATGGCAGGCGACATGACCGTATACGGTGTACGCGACAATGTGAAGCTGATCCGTGAGGATGCTACCGGCAAGCGCGAAATCATGCTGCTCGACCTGACCAAGAGCGACCTTATCCTGTCGCCCTATTTCTACCTGCAGCAGAACGACATTCTGTACGTCACTCCTAACAAGACCAAGGCGAAGAACTCCGACATCGGTAACACAACCACTACCGTCATCTCGGCCACTTCCATTCTGGTATCCATTGCCAGCCTGCTTGTCAACATCCTGCGATAAACATTTTCCTTTAAAAATCCAAAGAATATACAGCAAACATTATGATAGAAGAACAGAACCCGAACAACGAACAGCAGCACGAAGAGAGCATCAACCTCTATGCCATCTTCTTCAAATACCTTGCCTACTGGCCCTGGTTTGTGGCAAGCGTCATCGTCTGCCTCATCCTCGCCTTTGTGTACCTGCGCTATCAGGCACCGGTGTATAACGTAACTTCCGCCGTACTTATCAAGGAAGACGACTCCAGCAAGCGCGGCATGGGAGCAGCATCCGGAGCACTCGAGGCCATGCAGAGCCTGGGCGGACTATCCATGAGCAACAACTTCGACAATGAGGTGGAAATCCTGAAAAGCCGCACCCTGATCCGCAAGGTAGTGACCCAACTGGGGCTTTATACCTCCATGGAAGAGGACCGTATGCTGGGCTACGACATCCCGTTGTACCAGAGCTCTCCTATCAACGTATTCATGTCGCCCGAAGAGGCGGAAAAGCTGGAGGCAGGCGCGCGACTCAAGCTGAGCTACAGCCCCGAAGGCAAACTGTATGTCAAGGTACGCTATACCCTCAACGAGGAAGAAGAGGAAGCGGAAAAGACCTTCGACAAACTCCCAGCCGTATTCCCCACCCCAGCGGGTGTGTTCAGCTTTACGGCAAACGACTCCATCCTGAACGAATGGAAGGCTAAGGAAAGCAGCGATATCCGCCTGGCAGCCTATGTAGGTGCTCCTACCGCGGTAGCAAAGTCATACGGTGAAAACCTGACAGTAGATGCAACCTCCAAAACCACTACCATCGCCCAGATAGCCGTACAGAATACCGACAGACAGCGTGCCGCCGACTTTATCAACTGCCTGGTAGCCTTCTACAACCAGGATGCCAACGACGAGAAGAACGAGGTGGCGCAGAAGACGGCCGACTTCATCGAAGACCGTATCGGCATTATCAATCAGGAACTGGGCAGTACCGAAACCCAGCTGGCTGACTTCAAGCAGAAGTCGGGACTAACCGACCTGACCAGCGATGCCCAGCTTGCCCTGCAGGAAAACTCCAAATACGAACAGCTGCGTATCGAAAACCAGACCCAGATACGCCTGGTAGAATTCCTGCGCGACTATATCAACAATCCTGCCAACGAACAGGAAGTCATTCCTGCCAATGTAGGCTTGCAGGACCAGAACCTGAGTTCGGTCATCGACCAGTATAACACCATGCTCATCGAGCGCAAGCGGCTGCTCCGTACCTCGAGTGAGAACAACCCCGCCGTAGTAAATATGAACACCGGCATCGAGGCCATGCGCCACAACGTACAGACCACGGTAGCCAGCGTACTGAAAGGACTCCAGATTACCCGCAGCGACATCGACCGTCAGGCACGCAAGTTCGAAGGCCGCATCAGCAGCGCCCCTCAGCAGGAAAAAGAGTTCCTCACCATCTCCCGCCAGCAGGAAATCAAGGCACAGCTCTACATCATGCTGCTGCAGAAACGTGAGGAAAATGCCATCACCCTGGCAGCCACCGCTACCAACGGACGCATCATCGAAGAAGCACTGGCAGACAAAGAACCGGTATCTCCGAAGAAGAAAATCATCGCACTTGCCGCCCTCATCATCGGGCTGGGCATCCCCGTGGGCTTTGTCTACCTGCGCGACCTGCTGAAGTACAAGATAGAAAACCGCGACGACGTGGAGAAACTCACCACCGTACCTATTCTGGGCGAAGTGCCACGAGGCAAAAAGCCGGAGCACGGTGCCATCGTGGTACGCGAAAACAAGAACGACATCATGGAAGAAACCTTCCGCGGCCTGCGTACCAACCTGCTCTTCATGCTGGGCAAGACCGACAAGGTTATCCTCTTCTCTTCTACCCAGCCGGGTGAAGGAAAATCGTTTGTAGCCGGAAACACCGCCGTGAGTCTCGCCTACCTGGGCAAGAAAGTCATCGTAGTAGGTATGGATATCCGCAAGCCCGGTCTGAACAAGGTGTTCAATCTGAGCCGCCATGCCGAAGGTATCACCAACTACCTGAGCGACCCCGACCATGTGAAACTGACCGACATGATCCAGCGCTCGGACATCAGCCCGAATCTGGACATCCTGCCGGGCGGACCGGTACCTCTCAACCCGACCGAGCTGGTAGCACGCACCGTACTGGAAGATGCCATCAACCAGCTGAAAGAACGTTACGATTACGTGATTCTCGATACCGCCCCCATCGGTATGCTGACCGATACCGCCATCATCGGCCGTGTGGCAGACATCTGCGTATATGTATGCCGTGCCGACGTAACCCCGAAAGCCGGCTACCGCTATATCAATGTGTTGCGCGACGAGCATAAGTTCCCGAAACTGGCAACCGTTATCAACGACATCGACATGAGCAAGCGTAAGAACAGCTACGGCTACGGTTACGGTGCCAAGTACGGATACGGTAAGGGCTATGGTTACGGTTACGGCTATGGTTACGGTTATGAAGCCGGAGAAAAGAAAAGCCAACAGAAAAGGTAAAATAAAAAGTAGGTTTATATCCACAGGGAGGTACAAGAATAATAAAGATTTCATCAGCATAAATTGTACCTACCTGTGTTACTTATTGGAGATAAAAAGAATTCAAAATGGTACATTAGTAGAAGATATATTTTTTAAGCTTATACTACACACTGTATAACAATCTTTACCACATTAAATATTGCCAATATAGAATATATAAAACTTTTCCTCGATTACTTAAGTAAATAGCCTCTAAAACTGTGAAAAGCTATAACCAATAAGTTTCAAAATTAATATTAAATAATTATATTCTAATTTCATTTTTGTGATTTACTTAAAAGACTTTCCTAAAAGAAACTCTTATCCAATTACTTAAAAAACAGGATGTTCTTTATCAAAAACTATAACTTTTAACAAGTATATTTCTCACTAAAGTTTAAACATATTTATGATAAGAATAAAAGACTTCATAAAAGCTAAATTAAATTTATCTCCAACCAAAAAGAAAATTGCAAAAAATATTTATTGGGCTACTTTGGGAAAAGTCATAGGAATGCTTGCACAATTATTTGTAGGAATTCTTGTTGCCCGATATTTGGGTCCTGAACAGTATGGCTTAATGAACTATGTCATTAGTTATGTCGCTATTTTTGAGGTTATCTCTGAGTTTGGTTTATCAAATATAGAAATCAGAGAATTATCCTCAAAAAAAAATGATAGAAATAAAATTTTAGGCTCAGCATTTATCGTAAGACTACTATTTACAATTATTGCGTATTTATTACTAGCAATTTCTCTTATATTGTATAAAGCTGATAGTTTTACAACAACTATGATTCTAGTTTACGGACTTTATATATTTACCAAATGTTTTATAGTAATTAGAAATTATTTCACTTCCATTATATTAAACGAATATGTAGTCAAAACAGAAATATTTAGGACTTTTGTAGGTGCTCTTATTAAAGTTATTCTTTTATTAATGCATGCACCTCTAGCTTGGTTTATACTAGCTGTTGCATTTGATGGTTTCATTGTTGCCTCTGGCTACATCTTTAACTACCACCAAAAAGTAGGTAAACTCCGAAACTGGACATTCGAAAAAAAAGAAGCTTTATATCTTGCAAAAGAAGGTTTTCCATTATTATTATCAAGTGCAGCTATTATAGTCTATAATAAAATAGATCAAGTGATGATTGGCAATATGATTGACAATACACATGTTGGTTATTATGCCACAGCAGAAAAATTTCTTACACTCATTCTATTTATTCCCCAAATACTAGTACAAACAGTTACTCCCCTACTAGTTCAAAAATATGAACTTGATTATCAGGCATACCTGAAAATGCGTAAACAGTTTATAGGGATTATCGTTTGGACAGCAATTATCATTTCTGCTTCTGTAAGTATTTGTTCATATTGGTTAATTAATTTAACCTTTGGCCATACTTATATTTTAGCTGTACCCGTACTTTCAATTATTGCATGGAAGACTGTAGGAAATGCACTTTCTGAAACAAGCGGTCAATTAATAATATTAGAGAAAAAACAAAAATGGGCAGTCTTTAGAAATCTTATTGGTTGCATACTCAATGTTGGTTTAAACCTAATTTTGATCCCCAAATTAGGTATTATAGGTTCTGCATGGGTATCACTTATTACCATATTTGCTTCAGGAGTTATTGCAAACGGTATTATACCTCCATATAGATCCATATTTAAAGACCAAATAACAGCCATATGTAAAGGATGGAATTACATCTTAAATATAAAAAACATAACAAATAAATAAATTAAGATATGAGATTAAGATTGTTAAATGAATCAGTTAGAAATCGAATTGAAATTATTCGCGATATTTTTATTTTCGCAAAAAAAACGCTTAGATATAATGCCTCACTCTCAACAATGAAAGATAAAGAGAAGGCTCAATACACATTATTACGTCGTACACACATCATAGAAAAAGGAATGTCTCTCCGAAATCCAAGAGTAGGATTTGGACAAAAAAAAGTTTCATACTTAATTGATGATTTAGCTAAATATGTAAACAAGTTTGGAAAAAGTTCCTTTTTAAACTATCCAATTTCCGCCATTTCTACCTATATTTCATATACAAAGAGTACAGGGGTTAATGTATCTTATATTGAAGAAAAGCTAAAACAATTATTATCCCAACTTAATGAAAGAAATATACAACAGGAATTCTCGGGCATAAAAACAGTCCAAAAAGATTATATAATCAAAAATACAAAAGATTTTAAAGATCTACTTTATAATAGACATTCTATTCGATTTTTTTCAAACACAGAAATACCTAAAGAGATAATTGAAGAGGCATTAAAACTGGCTCAACAAACACCATCCGCATGCAATCGCCAAGGGTGGAAAACTCACGTTTTTATGGGAGAAAATGCCATAAAACTTATAAAATGGCAGGGAGGCAGTCGAGGTTTCGAAGAAGAAATTCATTGTGCGATACTAGTTACAGCTAATTTAAAAGCATTCCTTTCTCACGAGATTCATCAAGCTTATATTGATGGGGGATTATACGCAATGAACCTTATTAATGCACTGACATACCTTGGATTAGGAAATATCCCTTTATCTTGTGGATTTCACGAATCACAACTTCAAAACTTAACAGAATTTAATATTCCTCAAAATGAAGTTCCAATTATAATCATTGGGGTAGGCGGGATGGAAAATGAATTTAAAGTAGCCATATCAAAGCGAAAAAATATCACAGAAACAAACACCTTCCATTATTAATGGAAGCTTTTAATATCAAAAATCATACAATGTTTGCAAGTTAAAACCATTGATTTTTAATTCTAAAAATCCATTTACGTACAGACAATAAAGGACTCAATTTTCACTATAAAAATTTATCATCTAATTAATCAATTGATTAATAATAATTTAAATATGGGAAAAAGAATAAATTGGATTGATAATGCAAGAGGGATATGTACATTCTTTGTTTTAATGGCTCATTGTACAACTAGTCCACAATTTTATAATTTTATCTATACTCCTTTTTTTTTAATGTTGTTCTTTTTTATATCAGGATTTTTATTTTCAACTGAAATTTCCGTAAAACAACACCTAAAGAAACTAATAAAAGGATTAATTACCCCATACTTTATTTTAAACATAATAATAATAATAATTGGAATAGACAACTGGAAAGCAATCTTTAATCACAATTGGCCATATATTATCAATAAATGTTATGATATTATATTAGGATACGATTTATGGTTTGTTTCATGCCTAATTATCGTCCAAATATTCTATACTATTTTAACATCAATATCCCAGAAACCCAAATACAAATTATTAATAGGTATACTTTTTCTTCCTACTGTTTATCTAATCAGAAATACAAATTCATTTATTTTACCATGGTATATTAACACCGCTTGTTTTGCACTATCATTCTATTCCTTTGGGAATTATTTTAAAGATTTGTATAAGGCAAACAATAATATACATAGACTTTTAGAAGGAAAGAAAAAATCAATATATCTATTAATAGGCTACATTATAATCGCAATTGTCATGCAAATATATTTACCAATGGAATTTCATGTAGCTTATAATTATTATGAAAGCCCAATTTATTTTATAATATTAGCCGTTATAGGAATAATAACTATTGTTTGTATTTCTATAAACTTCCCATTAAAATACTTTATCGAGTTAGGTAAAAACTCATTAACCGTCTTTGCTTTTAACGGTAAAGCATTGGCTATTACACTAATATTAACGCAACCATTAAATTTAATCGCACAGAACCCATATTATTCATCAATAATTATCTGTTTTATCCAAAGTATAATTCTGTTATTTTTAGGAAAACTAATTAATAAATATATTCCATTTATAGTTGGGAAAAATAAATCAAACAAATAAGATATGAATATACTAGTAATTAATCAACCTGTATTTAATCGTGGAGATGAAGCAGCACATCGAAGTCTAATTAGAACGTTAAATCAATTACTTCCTGAAGCTCACCTTACAATAGCAATAGAAAAAATAAATCAAGATACTATTGAACAAATTAGAGTTAAATCACCACAAAATACTTACATAGCTCTAAACTCTCAAAAAGGTGAATATAGATTCAGGAAATTTGCTATCAAATCAAACTTCTTACCTTTATCTTTTCTAATCCCGTCGAACAAAATTATAGCCAATCATATCAAGAACGCAGATATAATAATTAGCGCCCCTGGAGGTATGTGTTTAGGAGGGTTCTATAATTGGAACCATTTGTTCCTGATGATGCTTACTCAATTTTATCATAAATATACAATTTACTATTCTCGATCAATAGGACCATTCAATCCTGTAACTAAAGAACAAAAGCTATTTGTCAATAGAAGTATCAGCATTCTTTCTAATGTAAATTTCCTATCACTGCGAGATGCCAAAAGTATGAAAACAGCAGATGCGTTACATCTGAAATATACTCCATCTATAGACTCAGCATTTCTTGACGCAATTAAAGTGGATATCCCTACAGAGATAACCCGACAGTTAAAGGAACCATATATAGTTTTTGTACCGAATGAATTGACATGGCATCCACAATTCAAATCTGCATCGCAAGAAGAAATTGATAACTGCTATTTAAAAATTATAGAGATTATAGCAGAAAATTCAAACTGTCAAATTGTAATGCTACCACAATTATACTTCTGTAAAAATAATGATTATGCATATTTCAATAAGTTAAAAAATAAATCAAAATACCAAGCAAAGATATTAGTTGTTGAAGATAAATATAGTTCAGATATTCAACAGTGTATTATCGAAAAATCCCAATTAATAATTGGAGCTAGATATCATTCTGTTATATTCGGCTTAAATCGCTCAACCCCCGTTATAGCCCTAAATTATGAACATAAAATAGAAGGTGTACTTGACTTATTAAATGTAAAAGATTCTATAATTAATTTTAAAAATATAAATGACATTAGGAATTTTGACTTTACTTATTTTAGAAAATTATTTGAAATGAAGCTGAAAAATAAAGAAACAGTATCATACAAAGAAAAAGCTAGAAAAATGGCAATGGAATGTCTATTGAAAGCAATCAATAATCTCAAGCAACAGAAAACATGGAAATAGTAATAGGTTATGCTCTTTTCAATTTGATAGCCTGCGTTTTTATCTTTAAAAAATATAAAGAGAATAATATTATCAAGTATATTTACTCAATATGGACTATATCATCTTTTGCATCAATTCTCTATTATATTGAGTCCTTTAAATATACCAGAATAACAATTCTACCATATATTTTTCTGTATATATGCCTTATAATTAGCTTAGTTCCTCTTTTCAGTTTTAAAGAAAAACATTTAACAAAGGTTGAAATTGGAAATAAGTGGATTTTCAAGAGGGTAATATATTGTATAATAATCATATCAATATTACCATTTTTAGAAAATGTCATTCACCTAATTGGTTCAATGAATAATTCTACACAGATAGCAGAAATATATGATGAAAAAATGTCAGGAGAAATTGATAATAGCAAACTTATTACATGGCATACATCTATTGGTAAAATATGTAATTCTATAAATTTAAAATTCGCTTATTGTTCTATTTTCATTTTATTTACATATCTTGCAAATTTCCGATTCAATAAATATGTAGGTATTGGATTAGCTATTGTCTGCATTAACCCTATTTTACATTCAATAGCTATATCATCTAGGGCTGGCATAGTTTTTACATGCTTAAATGGTGTCTTCTACTATTTTTTATTTAGAAATATATTGCCTTCCTCCATCAGAAAAAATATAAAAAAAGGAGGAGTTATTCTTATTTCTTTGGCTATCTTTTCCTTTTTCATCGTAACAATTTCGAGATACTTCTCAAACGAAGCTTATCAAAATGTTTCTTTCTGGGCTTGGTTATCGTTATACTTAGGTGAAGGTACACTTAACTTCAACGATGCTATGTGGTATACTAAGGCTTATATGGCAGGCGACAATTGCTTCAGTTTTTTTAAAAGTATATTTGGATTAGACACCTTCACAGATCTTCTGGAAAGAAGAGCATACTGGGAAATACGTACTGGAGTTCAAGGAAATCTATTTTATACATTTATAGGAGACTTATTTTCCGATATGGGTTATTTCGTAATTCCATTTCTCATGTTTATCAGTCTTTATATTAGAAAACAAATTAGGAATAAAACATCTGTTCGTATGCTCCCATTATATATGTTCAGCATATGGGCCACATTATGTATAGGAGGATTCACTTGTTATATCTTTAAAACCGTCAGTGGTACAATTGATATTTTATCCTCATTCTTTATTATATTCATTTTAAATTATAAATTCAACCATGCACAACAAAAAGGCTAGAGTTATCGCATTTTATCTACCCCAATATCATCCTATCAAAGAAAATGACAAATTTTGGGGTAAAGGATTCACCGAATGGACTAATGTAGGAAAATCTGTTCCTTTATTTAAAGGGCACTATCAGCCACGAGTTCCAGCAGACCTAGGTTATTATGACTTAAGAATGCCTGAAGTAAGAGAAGAACAAGCTCAACTGGCAAAAGAAGCAGGTATAGAAGGATTTTGTTATTGGCATTATTGGTTTGGGAATGGTAAAGAACTGCTAGAGAGACCATTCAATGAGGTAGTAGACTCAGGAAAACCAGATTTTCCATTCTGTTTAGGGTGGGCAAATCATACATGGTCCACTCGTACATGGACTAGTTCTAAGAGCCAATATAAAGAAACATTAATCGCTGAACAAACTTATCCAGGAGACGAAGATTACACATTACATTTCCATAAATATTTAAAAGCATTTAAAGACCCAAGATACATAAAAGTGGATGGGAAACTATTATTTGTCGTATTTGCCCCCTTAATGATTCCTAATTTTAAGCACTTCAAGACAGTATGGAATGAACTTGCACAAAAAGAGGGATTAAAAGGATTTCATTTTGTTGGTCTGACAGAAAACTTTAAACTTCAGATGAATAATGGAAAAATTAACAATATATTTAAAGACGAAGGAGTTGCTAGGGATCTATACAATTCTGTTTTAGAAGCAGGATTTGATGCTGTGAACTCAAGAGGTGGCAATAGAGCACAAGTATATGCAAACTCAGCATTATCTTACTACCTCAAACGCTTTATTATGAAAAAGCTACATATCGATATCGTCTTACATATAGATTATTCTAAAATAATTAAGAATTATTATGTAAAAGAAGACGCAAATGAAAACATATACCCAACTATTATTCCTAATTTTGATAGAAGCCCTCGAGCTGGAAAAAAGACTAATAATATATGGCACAATTCCACACCTGAGAAATTTGGGGAAATGGTAAAAAATGCTTTAACAATTATAAAAAATAAGGAACCTGAACACAGAATATTATTTCTACAAAGTTGGAATGAATGGGGAGAAGGGAACTATATGGAACCTGACTTAAAATTTGGAAAAGAATACATAAAAACCTTAAGAAAAATATTAGACGAATAATTCTTAGCTTCGATACATAACAATGGAAAACATTTTAATGCCTCGCGAAATATGTGAACAAGTCTTAATGATTGGAGTTTACTATAAAAATAATGCCCCAGGTGGTATGGCTGCTGTTATACAATATTATGAGAAATATTTTGAGAAATTACATTACATCAGCTCTTGGAAAGACGGTTGTAAAATCACAAAACTTTATTACTACATTAAAGCTTACACGATTTGTTTAATAAATTTAATATTTAATCCAAAAATAAGAGTTATCCATATACATACTGCAGCAGATAACTCATTTTGGAGAAAAACAAAGTTCATAAAGTTAGCTAAACATTTCAACAAAAAGGTTATCATACACGTTCATGCGTCTAGGTTCAAAGATTTTTATAATGAATCAACCCAAAAAGAAAAAATAAAAAAATATCTAAATATGACAGACAAAATAATTGTTTTGTCTAATTCTTGGAGGGACTGGTTCATCAATATAGGTATTGATTCTACTAAGATTATTGTTTTAAATAACATTGTAACATACCCAAAAATTCAACAGATTAAAGAAGATGCCAATAAAATCAAAATGTTATTCCTTGGAGAAATAGGGAAAAGAAAAGGCGTTTTTGATATCCTTACGGCTATAGCAAGAAACTCTAATTATTATAAGGATAAAATAATTTTTAAAATAGGTGGAAATAAAAATGAAGAACAACTTCAATCCTTTATACAAAGTAATAATCTACAATCTTTTGTAAAATTTGAAGGTTGGATAGCGGGAGAAAAAAAAGAAAAATTACTCAATTGGGCTGACATTTTTATTCTACCATCATATAATGAGGGGCTTCCAATTGCCATATTGGAGGCCATGAGCTATCATACCGCTATCATATCTTCTCCTGTAGGTGGTATACCAGAAATTATTACCCACAATAAAAATGGAATATTAGTTACACCCGGAAATACAAAAGAAATAGATGAAGCTATAAAATATTGCATTAATAATCCTCAGCAATTACAATGTTTTAAAACGACAAACCAAACTATTATAAAAGAGTTTTACCCAGACTTTGTACTAAACCACTTAAAACAAATATATACATCCTTATTATTGTAAAATGAGAAGAAAAATATTTTATCTCTTTTTCTTTTTTACTATTTATACTCAAAGTAAAGCAACAGAATTTATAACATGGGATATTACGACTTTAAATAAAATAAAGAATTCTACAGAATATAATTCTCTATATACTGAGACAATAAAAAAAGCGAACAGCTATTTAAAAGCTCCTACTTTGTCTGTCATTTACAAAAAACGTAGTTTTACAGGTATTGACAAACATTATTATCAAAGTATATCTACATATTGTCATCCAAATAATTCTACAAAATCAGGATACCCATATGTTATTAAAGATGGAATTAAAAATCCATTTTTAAGAGATTATGACTTCTATAATCTTTTAGAATTATCTTCGAGACTTTCATATTTATCGGTTGCTTTTTATCTGACAAATGAAACTCAATATTCTGAGAAAGCAGTTGAACTTTTAAACATATGGTTTATTTGTCCGCAAACATACATGTATCCCAATTTCAATTATACGCAGGTGGTTCCAAGCAACAATAAAATAAAAGGAAATTCATACGGTGTAATTGATATGTATTGGCTTATACCTATTATAAATTCGATACAACTATTGAAACTCTCCCAAGGAATAAAAAAAGAAACTTACATACTTCTACAAAATTGGTTTTCTCAATTACTTCAATGGAGCCAAACATCAGAAATAGGTATTAAAGGTAGCAAACTATCCAACAATATTGGGAGCGCTTTTGATGTTACAATTGCTTCTATAGCCCATTTTGTAGGACAAACACATATAGCAAAGAAAATACTATATAACTTTAAACAGAGAAGAATAGACCAACAAATCCAAATAAATGGAGCTCAGCCTAAAGAACTTGCACGAACTAATTCTATCAGCTATTCCATAGCTAATTTAAGATATATGATGGATATGCAAGCTATTGCTAAAATTACAGATACATATATAGATTTTAATAAAGTTCAATCAGGTCTAAAGTGGCTTATTAACTCAATAGAAAATTTGGATCAGTATCAATATAAGCAAATTTCAGGTTATAAATATTTAAAAAAAGATATATGTATTCTTTGCTTTCGTGAAAATAGATATCAAAAAAACAGAAACAATATTTTCTATAATTTCTATTTAAATAATAAGGAAAGAGAACTTACTACAATAGAAATTATCACACTATAATTCACATCTATGTTATAAGAGCTTATAAGTATCTAAGACAAAATATATTTCAAAACGATTATAACAGTAGTTTCAAATAAAAATTCAGATAGTGAAGATATAGATAGTTCATCACCTATTCATGGCTACAATCTCATATATAAACGTAATGCTTATATTACACTGATTAATATTCTATAAAATAGAAATATTGAAAATTTAAAGCCTATAACAATGGAACTTAGCAATAATAAATAAAGTCTAAGTCATAATTTAAAAAGAATCTCCAATTGTCTTTTCCTATAACATACGTCAAAATTGAACACTTACTAGAAGCCTTATAAAACTATATTCAGCTATGACAATGAAAAAAATATTAGCAGTAGCCTCAATAGGAGGGCACTGGATACAACTTTTGCGCATTATGAAAGGTTTAGAAGATAAATATGAAATTTCATATTTATCTACTCATGATAAATGTGCAACTATGGTACAAGGACATACATTCCATAAATTATTAGAATTTAGTAGATGGAATTGGTATAAACTATTTCCTGCATTTATTCACGATTTAAACTTAATTAGAAAAGAAAAACCGGATGTCGTAATTACTACAGGAGCAGCTCCTGGATTAATCGTTCTGTTCGCAGCTTTTTGTCTAAGAAAAAAAACAATCTGGATAGACAGTATTGCCAACGTGAATCACTTGTCACTATGTGGACGAGTAGCATCTAAATTTGCAACTTATACTTATACCCAATGGAAAGAATTAGAAACTAAAAAAATTCAATTCATGGGAAATGTCATCGGTTAATCTCTAAAAACAAGAAACATGATATTTGCAACAATAGGGACACAAGCTCCTTTCGATCGTTTCGTAAAAATACTTGACGAATTATGTAAAAATATTGACGAAGAAATTGTTTGCCAAACAATCCAGACAAATTATCAGGCACAAAATATTAAAACAGTAGATTTTCTGCCACCAGATGAATTTGATCAATATTTTAAAAGAGCAAGACTTATTATTGCTCATGCAGGAATGGGAACTATCATATCAGCACTAAGACAAAAGAAACCTATTATAATTGTTCCACGCTTAGCTTCTTTAAAAGAACATCGTAATGATCATCAAATGGCAACAGCCATGCGAATGCATGAATTAGGCTATGTATATGTAGCATATGACAAAACTCAGTTAGAAGAATTAATCAATCAAAAAGATTTAAAACCATTGAAAGATATTGGTGACTTTGCATCAACTTCTCTTATAAATTCACTTATAAATTCTATTGAACAATAAAATTCGAAATTATGAACGACCTTAAAAACTTAAATATAGCCGTAGCAGGCACAGGCTATGTAGGCCTGTCCATCGCTACATTATTGTCACAACATCATCATGTGACAGCTGTAGATGTTATCCCTGAAAAGGTAGAGAAAATTAACAACCGTATCAGCCCGATACAGGATGAGTATATCGAAAAGTATCTGGCAGAAAAGGAACTGAATCTGACAGCTACGCTGGACGGTACATCAGCTTATAAGAATGCAGACTTTGTGGTGATTGCAGCTCCGACAAACTACGACCCAGTAAAGAACTATTTCGATACTTCGCATGTAGAAGAAGTTATCGACTTGGTACTGGAAGTAAATCCGGATGCGGTAATGGTTATCAAGAGTACCATTCCTGTAGGTTACTGCCGAAGCTTATATGTAAAATATGCAGAGAAGTTCAAGAATACTCCAGTTCTGTCGGGCAAGAAGTTCAACCTGCTGTTCTCACCGGAGTTTCTGCGTGAGAGCAAGGCACTATATGATAACCTCTACCCCAGCCGTATTATTGTAGGATACCCTAAATTCATTGACGGACGGGATGAAGAAAACGAAGCTATCAAAGCTATTGCAGGTGAGCATCTGGAAGCCAAAGCTCGTGAATTTGCAGCATTACTGCAAGAAGGTGCAATCAAAGAAAACATTGATACACTGTTTATGGGATTGAAAGAGGCAGAGGCAGTGAAACTGTTTGCCAATACCTATCTTGCCCTGCGTGTTTCTTACTTCAACGAACTGGATACATATGCGGAAGTAAAAGGACTGGATACGCAAGCTATCATTCAGGGTATCTGTCTGGACCCACGTATCGGTACACACTACAATAATCCGTCGTTCGGCTACGGTGGATACTGTCTGCCCAAAGATACCAAACAGTTACTGGCAAACTATCAGGATGTACCGGAAAATCTGATTCAGGCGATTGTAGAAAGTAACCGTACACGCAAGGATTTCATTGCAGACCAAGTATTGAAAAAAGCAGGTTATTACGATTATTACAACCGTGGAGACTATAATCCGACAGAAGAAAAAGAATGTGTCATCGGTGTATATCGCCTTACCATGAAATCGAACAGTGATAATTTCCGCCAGAGTTCCATTCAGGGTGTAATGAAACGTATCAAAGCGAAAGGTGCACAGATTATCATTTACGAACCTACACTGGAAGACGGAAGTACATTCTTCGGTTCAAAGGTTGTGAACAATATGGAAAAATTTAAGAAAGAATCACAAGCTATCATCGCCAACCGCTATGATGCGTGTCTGGATGACGTGAAAGATAAGGTATATACGCGTGACATTTTCCGTAGAGACTAATAAACGAACAAATACTACCAATATGAAAGGCATAGTCTTAGCCGGTGGTAGCGGTACTCGCCTCTACCCCATAACAAAAGGAGTAAGCAAGCAGCTTCTCCCCGTGTTCGACAAACCGATGATCTATTACCCGATCTCGGTACTGATGCTTGCAGGCATCCGTGAAATTCTGATTATCTCTACTCCATTCGATTTGCCGGGATTCAAGCGTCTGCTGGGTGATGGAAGCGATTTTGGAGTACGCTTTGAGTATGCAGAACAACCGTCACCGGACGGACTGGCTCAGGCATTTATTATCGGAGAGAAGTTTATCGGCAACGATAGTGCTTGTCTGGTACTGGGAGATAATATTTTCCACGGCGCAGGTCTCACCGGATTGCTGAAGGAAGCAGTGCGCACAGCAGAAGAAGAAAAGAAAGCAACAGTATTCGGTTACTGGGTGAGTGATCCGGAACGCTACGGCGTAGCTGAGTTTGACAAGGACGGAAACTGCCTTTCAATTGAAGAGAAACCGGCTCAACCTAAATCGAACTATGCGGTAGTAGGTCTTTATTTCTATCCGAACAAGGTGGTGGAAGTAGCCAAGAACATCAAACCGTCTGCTCGTGGAGAGCTGGAAATCACGACTGTAAACCAGGAGTTCTTAGCCGACAAGGAACTGAAAGTACAGACACTGGGACGCGGATTTGCATGGCTCGATACAGGTACGCACGACTCACTGAGTGAAGCTTCTACATTCATCGAGGTTATTGAAAAGCGTCAGGGACTGAAGATTGCCTGTCTGGAAGGCATTGCTTTCCGTCAGGGATGGATTACAGCTGATAAACTGAGAGAACTGGCACAGCCTATGCTGAAAAACCAGTACGGAAAATATCTGCTGCAAGTGATAGATGAAGTAGAACATACAGGTAAAAGTAATCTGGACTATTAATATGGAAGTAATTAAAACAGCTATAGAAGGTGTGGTTATCATCGAGCCACGCCTTTTTAAGGATTCAAGAGGTTATTTCTTCGAATCGTTTTCACAACGTGAATTTGAAGAAAAAGTAGCAAAAATCACATTCGTTCAGGATAATGAAAGTATGTCGTCCTACGGGGTAATGAGAGGTCTTCATTTCCAACATCCACCCTTCACACAAAGCAAACTGGTACGTTGCGTGAAGGGAGCGGTACTGGATGTGGCTGTTGATATCCGCAAAGGTAGTCCTACTTACGGACAGCATGTGGCTGTGGAGCTGACAGAAGATAATCATCGCCAGTTCTTCATTCCGCAGGGGTTTGCTCATGGTTTTGCAGTCTTGAGTGAAACGGCTGTCTTTCAGTATAAATGTGATAATTTCTATCATCCGGAAGCTGACGGTGGTATCAGCATTCTGGACAGTTCTTTGGGCATTGATTGGCGTATTCCTACCGAACAGGCTATTCTGAGTGAAAAGGATACCAAACACTCATTGCTGAAAGATTTTGATTCTCCTTTTGAGTTTGGTCCTTTCTAATAAGGAAATATATAATTTTGCATTCAAAATTCTTCATTGAAAATGAATATTTTAGTGACAGGCGCAAACGGCCAGCTGGGCAACGAAATGCGCATCATCAGCAAAGAGACTTTGTATAATTTCCTGTTTACCGACGTAGTGGAAGCTGAAGGAGTAGAAACAACTCTGCTGGACATTACCGACGCGGAAGCCGTAGAAAAAATGGTACAGGAACAGCATATCAGTTGTATAGTGAACTGTGCGGCTTACACCAATGTAGACAAGGCTGAAAGTGACGCGGCACTCTGCCGCAAGCTGAATGCCGCTGCTCCTAAAATTCTGGCAGAAGCCATGAAGAAAGCAGGTGGTCTGCTTATCCAGATTTCTACCGACTATGTTTTCGGAGGTGATCCGTATAATACACCTTGCCGTGAAGACCAGAAGGGTACACCTACAGGTGTGTATGGCGAAACAAAACTGGAAGGGGAACAATATATTGAAGCTACAGGGTGTGACTATGTGATTATACGTACAGCGTGGCTGTATTCGGAATACGGAAAGAACTTCGTGAAAACCATGCTGAACCTGACGGCTTCGAAACCGGCGCTGAATGTGGTATTCGACCAGGCAGGTACACCGACTTATGCGCTCGATCTGGCTGTTGCCATCGAAGCGGTTCTGAATGACTATGCTGCCGAAGAACCGAAAAACGGATACAGCAAGACGGGTATCTATCACTTCAGCAACGAAGGGGTATGTTCGTGGTACGACTTTACCAAAGTGATAGCCGAACTGGCCGGAAACACCGCATGCGACATACAACCCTGCCACAGCAACGAGTTCCCCAGCCCGGTAACACGACCAGCTTACTCGGTACTGGACAAGACCAAGATAAAGCAGACTTTCGGACTGAAGATTCCTTACTGGACCTACTCACTGAAAGTATGTATGACAAACATGGGAGTGCTTAAATAAATCATCACAAACAAGAAACAATCATGGAAAATTTTAAACGCAATATCATAGTAACCGGTGGAGCGGGCTTCATCGGCAGTCACGTAGTACGTCTGTTTGTAAACAAATATCCGGAATATCACATCATCAATCTGGATAAGCTGACTTATGCAGGAAATCTGACCAACCTGAAAGATATAGAGGACAAACCGAACTATACGTTTGTAAAGGCTGACATCTGCGACTATGAAAAGATGCTGGAGCTGATGCAGCAGTATCACGTAGACGGTATTATTCATCTGGCAGCCGAAAGTCACGTAGACCGCAGTATCAAAGATCCGTTTACCTTTGCACGTACCAACGTAATGGGCACACTGAGTCTGCTTCAGGCTGCAAAGGTGTACTGGGAAAGCCTGCCTGAAAAATATGAAGGCAAACGCTTCTACCATATCTCTACCGATGAGGTGTACGGTGCACTGGAAATGACGCACCCCGAAGGTGTGAAGCCTCCGTTCACTACAACGGCTTCTTCGTCTGAACATCATCTGGCTTATGGTACGGAATTCTTCTATGAAGATACGAAGTATAATCCGCACAGTCCGTATTCGGCTTCGAAAGCCAGCAGCGACCACTTTGTACGTGCTTTCCACGATACATACGGCATGCCGACCATTGTTACAAACTGCTCGAACAACTACGGTCCGTATCAGTTCCCTGAAAAGCTGATTCCACTGTTTATTAATAATATCCGTCACCGCAAGCCACTGCCTGTATACGGCAAGGGTGAGAATGTACGCGACTGGCTGTATGTAGTAGATCACGCACGTGCCATCGACGTAATTTTCCATAACGGAAAGATTGCAGAAACGTATAATATCGGTGGTTTCAATGAATGGAAGAATATCGATATCATCAAAGTAGTTATCAATACAGTAGACCGTCTGTTGGGCAGAAAGGAAGGCGAAGATATGGATTTGATCACATACGTAACCGACCGTCTGGGACACGACATGCGTTATGCTATCGACTCTACCAAACTACAGAAAGAACTGGGTTGGGAACCAAGCCTGCAATTTGAAGAAGGTATTGAAAAAACCGTACGCTGGTATCTGGATAATCAGGAATGGATGGACAATGTGACTAGCGGAGATTATCAGAAGTATTACGAGAGCATGTATAAAGACAGATAAATCTGTAAGTTACAATCAGAATACAAAAACCAGCATGCAAAATCATATAGTTATCATGGCAGGCGGCATAGGAAGCCGTTTCTGGCCTATGAGTACCCCCGAATATCCCAAACAGTTTATCGACGTAATGGGGGTTGGAAAATCGCTGATTCAGCTCACAGTGGAGCGTTTCAAGGGTATCTGCCCGAAAGAGAATTTCTGGGTGGTGACATCGGAAAAGTATGTCGACATAGTAAAGGAACAGCTTCCGCAGATTCCGGCTCAGCATATTCTGGCGGAACCGGAAGCAAGGAATACGGCGCCGTGTATCGCGTATGCATGCTGGAAGATCCGAAAGGAGTTTCCGCAGGCGAACATCGTGGTGACGCCTTCGGATGCGCTAGTGATTGATACGGCGGAGTTTGCACGCTGCATTGCCGTGGCGCTGGAGAAGACGGCGGACTCGCAGGCTATCGTGACCTTGGGGATGATGCCTACCCGACCGGAAACGGGCTACGGGTATATTGCTGCTCAGGGGGAAGCGGACGCAAAGGGTATCTGCGAGGTGGAAGCGTTTAAGGAGAAACCGGACGTGGAAACGGCAAAGGGGTATCTGGCTGCGGGGAATTATTTCTGGAACGCGGGGATTTTTGTGTGGAACGTGGACACGATTACGAATGCCATACGCAGGTATGCGCCGCAGATTGCCGGAGTGATGGACGAGCTGGAGCCTGCCTTGTTTACGGACAGGGAGGCGGAGGAGCTGAAGCAGCTCTTCCCTACTTGCGAGAAGATTTCCATCGACTATGCGGTGATGGAAAAGGCGGAGGATATCTTTGTGCTGCCGGCGGAGTTCGGATGGAGTGATCTGGGTAGCTGGGGTTCGCTGCGCACCTTGCTGCCGCAGGATGAAGCGGGCAATGCCAAGGTTGGCAACCGGGTGGATATGTACAACTGCCGGAACTGTGTGGTGCATGCGGCAGAAGAAAAGCGGGTGGTACTGGAAGGTCTGGAGGGCTACATCGTAGCGGAGAAGGACGGACAGCTGCTGGTGTGCCGCCTGAGCGAGGAGCAGCGCATCAAGGATTTTGCTGCGGGGAAGTAAACGGGAATCGCCACGATTCCTGCTACTGAAAGATTTTGATTCTCCATTGTTTTTTTAATCCTTTTATCTTATTCATTAGGAAATAAAGAAAAAAATTTGTTCTTTTGTATTAGAACCAAATCCAAATATATGAATACTACAGTTTTTAATCCAGCTCAATTGCAAGTGCTTGAAATGATGTCGTTTGTGGATAGTCCTGAAGCATTAGCAGAACTTAAAAAGGCTATTTCTGACTATTTCGCCAAGCAAGCGCAAAAAGAAATTGACCGTTTGTGGGAGAATGGAGAATTAAATGAGGAAAAAGTCGATAAATTCTACCAACTACATGAACGTACTCCCTATAAATGAATATGAGAAACATTGTATTGGATACAAACTCACTGATTATTGCAATTTCAGCGAAGAATGACTGCCATAAAGTGTGGCAATCATTCTTGAATGGAGACTATACGTTATGTATAAGCAATGAAATCGTAGAAGAGTATCTGGAAGTCATGACTCGCAACATTAATAAGTATGTAGCCGAAACGATTATCTACACGATTCTTACTCGTGAAAATGTAAAGAAATTAACTCCTCACTACCGTTTTCATCTAATTACAGCAGACCAGGATGACAATAAGTTCGTAGACTGTGCCATAACAGCCAATGCGGAATATATCGTGACGGAGGATCACCATTTCAATGAACTTAAAAATATATCTTTCCCATCAGTTGCCATAATTAATTTGAAGGACTTCGCAAAAACATTGTAAGTCTAATGGTTGATTGTCGACGAATATATCAACTTGCATATTACTGATGATTGGCAGAACAGAATCTATCGGTAGTAGCGTAGTACTGAGTGAGGAGCAGCGCATCAAGGACTTTGCGGCGGGGAAGTAAACGGGAATCGCCACGGTACTCTATACAGAGGGTAGCGTGGCGATTTTTTTGTTTCTACAGTGAGCTTTGTATAAAAAATGTTATAGAGAATGAGATTTTGTTCCTAAAAAACTCTCTATTTAAAATTAATTACGTGAGTTCGGGATAAGATATAGCTTATAAAAGTTGGTAATCTCGCAAATATTTTGTAACTTTATAGCTGTAAATCAATCAGTTATCAAAAACATAAGCGATGATTACCGAAAACAAAGTTATAGAAATTTTCTGTATTATGGATGAGTTTTGCCGGAATTTTGCATCCGAGTGTGAGAAAAACCTCCTTTTGGAGGACAAAGAGCACCGTCACCGCAACCGCAAGGGAAAGTTAAGCCATAGTGAGATAATGACAATACTTGTCTGTTACCACTTCGGCTCGTTCGCCAATTTCAAGCATTACTACCTCTTTTATATACGTCAGCACCTGTCCGGTTGTTT
>OLVU01000818.1_pt1 | contig 24494 bp, 26 predicted proteins | sample 1673321 | NCBI WGS metagenome assembly OLVU01 (sample SAMEA3178942, study PRJEB25190) | human gut metagenome | biome: human gut; feature: human-associated habitat; material: faeces | place: Austria | collected 2013 | reverse complement strand
GTGAGGTTAAACGAATACAAACAGGTCCAACTGAGGTAGAATTCTTCAACGATACTGACTCTGAATCTAAAACCTCATCCAATGTTATTAAAGCAATGCAACCAGGCGGAGTTATTGATATACTCAAACAAAACCTATGTATGCTTGCTGAAAGACTTTCCATCTATCTACCTATTTGCCGTACGGTGAAGAAGGTAGTAGTTCCCAAAGTAGTTAACCACCGGAGGCCAGGACCACTCGATGGCCCAGACCCAGGCTTCCTCGTAAAGAAGTAGGGTATGGCACAGAGGAAAAGAATTACAAAAGGAGTATGGGACAGATACAAGGCCATTGTAAATGACTTTGTTGAAGTGGATGCAGGAAAACAACCTCTAATCTGGTTAAAGAGATTTGACCAGATTCTGTCTTACGGTGAAGATGTTGGTAATAACTACGAACCGTATTTTCTGGATGGCTTAATCCAGTATAACTATATAAGAACATGGCCTTCATTAAAAGAGACCGTCTCGGGTGAACTGGACGGTATCAATATCGTGTTATACGTAACCAAAAGGTCACTGGAAGAGAATGGACATATAACCAAAGAGGGATATTGGAACTTTGACTGGGCTCAGGATAAGTTTGTAATCAATGGTAAAGTATATTCTCCAACCGGTGATACTCAGGTTGCTCAGGCACATGATGAGGCTTTGCTCTTCTTTGTTGTACTGAAGAGAGAAACTCCGGAGGAAACGAAAAGGATACTCTCCTATATGGAGAACATCGATAAGTACGTAGAGCTGACCAAATACATTCTTGAACTGAGTGAAATAAATCATTACGAGGATGAAACCACAGTAAAGACCAATACGACTTTCAAAGTGAAACCCAAATAAAAAAAAAAATGGCCGAAGTAAAACAGAACGGTGTAGTTGTCAGTCCGTCGACAGGTTCTGGTAATACTACTCTCCAAGTAAAAGCCGAAACCGTTAACCGTGGTAACCGAGTAAATCAACTTGCTAGCTTCGAAGTAGAAGGTACTGGTGTTGCTACTAAGAAACAGTTCATAGCAAACCATATCCCCGCAGCTGAGTTCATCGAGTTCGATAACAAGAGTCCTGCGGTAGACAAGGGTGGTGGTACTATTACCTTAACTGGTAAGTCCAACTCCCAGAAGATTACCTTCTCGAAAGGTACTGGAGATATCATCGATGCCAACCTATCGGCAATCAAGTTCACTGCAAACGGAGCCGAAGCTACAAGCGGTACTAATATCCCGGGTGACCCGGGTGCAAAAGCAAAGTACAATTTCAGTTTAACTCTGACTGCAGCAGAGAATGAAACCATCGAAGCCCGTACACAGCAGATTATTGCAATGGCAAACGGTGGTCAGAAGGAAACGGCCACTCTGAACCAGACAGCTGGTGACCCATTCATCGAAGTTGCACCGACCCGAATCGATGTGCCTCAGGATGGTTCGCCAGTTCAGGTCACTGTGGACACCAACACTACCTTTACGGTTACTCCAAAATCATAGTGCTAAGGAGTCTTGGTATAGCAGGGTGGGATATCTCTGCTATGCCCCTAAATTTAACCTTTAATGTATGGCAAAAATTACTATACCTTGGAATGATGGTTCCGGTGATAGCTTTTACATTGACTACACTGGGATAGAAGGAAGCTCTGAATCCCTTATAACTTCTGATACAAACCTAACCGGCGTAGAAAGAAGGAAAACTTTGGTATTCAGGACTACAACAGCAAATGTAGGTACTGCACAACAAGCAGAAGCTTACCTAATAGTAGTTCAAAGAACTGATAGCTTGATAGTTGCTATGTTCGAAGGTGTAGTATCTATCTACGATGACAAGAAGGCAGGTTACAAAATAGACGAAGCTCAGTACCTAAGGACACAGCTTGAGGGTTACATGAAAACTTCAGAAGACGAGAAAATATAATTAAAAGAGGAATAAGATATGGCAGAATTTCATGAAATTGGTAGTTCTCAGTTTACTGAGGTAACTCCAGCCGGTACTGAACAAATTCAGATATCAGCCACACAGAAAACTACTCTGCGGAAGATAGCTAATCTTTTCAAGGCTATGTCTGCAGCCTTAACAGGGTTCACCCCTCTCGGTAAAGGAGCTCCGAGTATAAATTCAAGCTCCACCATACTTCAGGCATTCCAAGCTCTGTATCAGTTGGTGGGTTCTGCAAAAGTAAAGATACTCGGTAATAATGGGTCTACTCCTGGATTTGTATCCTGGTCGGGTACTACTTGTTATGGTATTCTGTTTGATACCGCTGGTGAACAAGTGTACATCAGGGACCGTTGGACAATAAGCAATCCTTCAGAGCAAACTGATGCTCAGTGGATAGCTGCTATAAAAGCCGGTAAGGCCATTAAATTTGGTGGCAGCGGAAGTATAGATGACTTAAAAATATCGGGTTGGTTGGATATTACTAAGTATGCTGATGTCCAAGACCCTTACATTATTAATGGGGATACTCTGATAGATGCTCTGAGGAAGTTACAGTGGATGACTGGTAACAACACCATTAAGACCTTTGGTAATGTTTCTGGAGTAGGTATGATGTGGTGGGATGGGTATGCTCAAGCTGACTTATTCACGGCTTTCTACTTCGAAATAAAGACACGTAATTTGTATATCATTTTTGAAGATAACTTCTCTGAATTAGGTGCACAGGCTACCAATGACCAAATTATAAGCTACATTAAATATAATGGATCTAAGATATACATAGATGATAATTACCAGGCTCATATGGTATATACCAATCATTCTTCAGGGTCTTTAACTCTCGGTGGTAGCTCAAGCGTTTGGTATAAGGGTAGTACTAATCCAACGGTAAATGTCGATGGTAGTTCGTTTAATCATAGAAGTCCTACGGCATATTTTATATGCCCATATAATATAACTCCAAACTTTAAATCCTTATCAAATACAATATTACACCTTCATAGGGACGCCTCCAGTAGTCCCACTTCAGGTTACAGGGTGTATACTCTGTATTGTCAGAAAGTAAGCCCTACAACTCAAACTTATATAGTCGACAATACTATAAGTCACATTTTTATAAACTTAGATTATTATAAATAAGCTACATACCACATGAAAATTTCAAAACTTGGCTGGTTATATATCGGCCTGCTTATTGTATCGGTAATAATTTTCTCCTGTATCTGGCGATGGCTGGATAATGGGCTGGTAGCATTCCTGCTCATCATATACCCGATAGCATATTTCATTGCTGGGTACTTTGCACATTATCTCAAGATAAAAGCAAAGGCTGACGCAAAGGAGAAATAGGCAATGTCTAGTATCCTAAAAGAACATTCCCATAAAACTAAGTTGGGCAAGTTCTTGCATACTCTGGTACATATCTTTTTGTATATTTGGCAATTACCACAAAACTTTGCCGGACTTATATACCGGATAGTTCTAAAAGGTGAGAAAAGAACCCTTAAACAAAGAAACACTGCTTTCTATGTGGCTCCCACAATGAATGGCGGTGTAAGTTTAGGAAACTACATCTTCCTTTCAGAGAAGTCCGGATTAAAAGAACCGGTATATGACCACGAGTTTGGCCATTGTATACAATCCCGAATTTTGGGTCCATTATATCTACCAACGGTTGGCCTATGTAGTGGCTTGCACTGCTTGTTCCACAACAGTGCTAATAACTACTACGACTTTTGGACAGAAAAATGGGCAAACAAACTCGGGGGAGTAGAAGGATATGCTGGTGAGTTCCATTATCACAAGGATGGTGTAATCAGAACTGCATATACAGAACTGAAAGCTTTTTACGGTAAACATTTTTAACAAATGGCAAGGAAGGTTAATATCACACTTCCCAAAGTATCTGACCTTGTTCTTCAGGTAAAGCTCAATGGTGAATGGCAAAAGGTAGAATCCTTAGTCAGTAACCTTGGGCCAAGTATGCAGAGGGGATATGATAAAGCCGTGAGTAAATTCTCACGCAACCTCCTTGCAATCGTAAAGAAGTCACTAACTTTGGGAATACCACCAGTAGGTGGAGGAGTAACATGGCAACCATTGGCTCCTTCAACCATCGAAAGGTATGGACAACACCCAATCTATAACCTGACTGGCCTGTATTCCAGGTCAGTTGGGTTGTTTAGATATAAGTCGAGGGTTCTAATTGGGTTGCCTATTAGAACCAGACGCTCTTCACAGAAGAAGCTAACTATGAACCAACTAGCTATAATGTTGGAATTCGGTTCCAAGGATGATAGGATTCCACCCCGGCCCGTGTGGGCACCATCTCTCAAAGCCGCTGGTGGTAAGAATAAGCTCAAGCAACTTATCCTAACGGAGATACGTAAAGAACTTCAAAAGTATGGTGTAAGACCCAATCAAGTAAAATGGTAAATTCTCAGGAAATTATAGAGAGGTCCATATACGTGGCCTTATTAAACATGGCTATAAGGTTGGGCTACACTATAAACCCAGAAGACTATCTCCCAACAAGTGAAGCGAATGCAAAACGCTTCCAGGAAGACCTCAAAAAGATTACCGATGATAAGGGTTTCTACGTCGGTATATTTGGAGTGGGTAATAACCACTCCCGAGGTATTAAAGAAACCCCTCGTATCGTAGTTGATTCAGAAGGATTTTATCCTGGAGATATCGGACTACCGAAACAGGTAATCGAGAAAGAAGAGGGCATAGGCTACACTGCAACAGAAGTAGCCTTTGAAACCCTATCACAATACATGAACATACGGCTGTGTGCACACTCTGCAGAACACCTGAGATTGTTGCATCAGATTATGTTCTGGGCAGTTCCTCAAAGAGGCTACCTAAAACCCTACGATGAGCCCAAGTTTTTATTCACGGGGAATATATTCCTCCGGATAGTTAATTTTTATAACATGCCGGATTTGGATAACGGGTTAATGGAAAAGGTATACCAATTTGAAGTACAGGATTGCCTCTTAGAGGGAAATACTCCCCCAGAGGTAATTACTCCAATAAAAGATATTTCTGTGCTTCTAGAAAATGCCGATTACACTCTGAAGGTTCCCAAAGAACCCGACCCCCCCTCTACCACCTATCAATAAAGGTTCATACTTTAAGGTTAGTGGGGGTGGCTTCTTTGAATATGCTAACTAATCAAAAGTATGACTAAAGAAGAGTTAAAAACCCAATAACGGAAGCTGTTATGAAAAATGACATGAGGAATCGTCATGGTAAAAACCTCCATATACTCCTGGGTATTTTGGATTATATAGATTCAAATATATCTTCTTATGATACCGATGGCAATGTAGTATTGAAAAAAGAGGTTCAAACTGTTAGGTACTGATGAGAATGGTGATACTTATCTACTTATTGCCTTAAACCGTTATCCTAGCGAAGACGGTAGTAATAAATATGCTACCGAGGTAGGTTCTACTAAAATACATCTGACTCTGAATACCAGTGAGGAATCTAAATAGGGTAACAAGGTTCAGGTAGATACTCCAAGTGGAGAAAAACTCTGGTATATTCAGAGGAGACCCCAAGAATAAAGAATTCAATTAACCTTAATCAATAACAATATGCCACAGACTCCAAGAGTTAGGTTCAACTTCAAGAACCTAAATGTACAATCGAGTGTGCCTCTGTTGGGCGTAATCAACATGGTAGCTCGTACTACCAAGGGCCCGTTCGAAGACCCTCAGGACCTGATTTCAAGCCCCTCACAGTTCGCTCGCATCTTCGGTTCGGAAATAGTTCCGGATGGTTCGGTATCGAACATACTTAAAGCCCTTGAAATGGGTGCAAAAGTCCGGGTATCCCGAGTAGCTGGTAATGGGGCTACTTACGGATGGGCAAAACCCATGACTGTAACTAGGTCAGAGGGACGGGCAGTACCTTCGGTAACTGTTCCTGATGGGTCTTCCGTAATCTCTATAGTAATCTCCGACCCGAGTGGTGCTGAGAACAGCCTGACTATGCACATGGCTATCCGTACTAAGGAAGCAGGTTCCCCGGTATTGGATTATACGGGATTAAATCTCAACCGTCCTTTCTATCTGAAACTGAATATGTCCACGGAACCAACTCTCCGTGCAAGCATTATTCAGTACGGTGCAAGGGATGAAACCACCAATGTACCCACTTCTGACAGCATACTTAATGAAATGCTGTTCTTCTCGGCTGTATCTGCAAACACCACCGAGGGAGTAACTAACCCCTCTATCAACGTGAATACTCTCCAGAACTTCCTGGACAATGCTCCTAATATTACCTTCGAAGCCATTAAGGGTAAAGAAGGAGATGGACAGGGTACTATGAAGAGCCTGGCTACCGGTATCCAAACAATGGAAGATATCATATCTATTCTTCGTCAGTTCTCTAATTGGAACTCGATGATTACTATAGGTAAGATTACTTCCGGAACTGTAGGTGCCGATGAACCCAGTAATTCAAATGTATACATGGAATGCTCGGAGGGTAGTGCAGGTACAACTCCTACGGCTAATGAGTGGCTTTCGGCTTATCAGGCCAGCAAAGCTTACTACGAAGCATACTCGGTAATCCTTTCCCATATCCATCAGCATCTGCCCGATGACTACACAAAAGTGTATATATCGGTAGGAACGGATGTTCACAATACGTTCGAGAACATGCTGTATGTGGAGGTACCGAAATATGCTCAGGGAACTCGTACACCAGCCACGGTAGCAGAGACTCTCTCTGCTCTGAAAGCTCTGGTGCAGGCTATCGGGGCAAAGAAGGAAGTAGCATACTTCGGCGGTGGTATCAAGTACTACAACGAAAACGGTTCTCTCCAGAAATGCGATGTACTTGGTTCGGTAGCCGGACTGGATGCAATATGTGCTTCTACCTACGGACCGTGGTACTCATTCTCCGGTATGAACCGTGGTGTAATAACCTCGGCACTCGGTCCGGTAATGAAGAACCTCGGAGGTCCTGCTGATGTAGATACTCTTAACGAGTTCGCTCAGTGGTACATGAACCTGTTCGTAATCAAGAACACTCGTACTCAGGGTCAGCGAACTATGCTTTGGCATGGTTTCACCTCTAATCCGGTGGATGATTCCGAGAAATTCATTTCCATTGTACGTCTCAACTTGTATCTGAAGAAGAATCTCCGGCCTATTCTGGAGAGCTACATCGAAGAGCCAAATACCTTCGAGTCGTGGAAAAGAATATACCACGAAGCAAAGGATATTCTGGACGACCTGCAAACCCGCAATGCCATTACCTCATACGAGTGGCTGGGTGACCAGGATGCTCAGAGCTATGAAGACCTTCAGGTTAACAACGAGGCCGATGTCCGCCAGGGTAAGTACAAGGCTCAGCTGAAGTACAAAGAAGTTGTTCCAATGCAGGACATCGAAATGGATGTCATCATCGACATTGCTATGAATAAGAGCACCGGTGAAATATCCATCTCTGCCCAGTAAAACTAACCAATAAATAAGATAATACTATGGCAGGAGCTAAAGTAAAAAACCCGAGGAAGAAGTTTTTATGGCAAATCATATTTGTCAAACATCCAATAAACGCATTCCTCTTTCAGAAGGTGGGTATTCCCGAAATCAGTATTGAACAGGTATCACACGGGGATGTAAACTACGATGTAAAAACAGGCGGCCGGGTATCTGTGGGAAACCTAACTGCTTCAAAGTTGGAAACAACTTCGGGCTCTGATACCTGGTTATGGGACTGGCTGATGTCGGTTCAGGATATGCTGCTCGGTGGAGGTTTAACCCCAAGTCAGTATAAGGAAACAGTACTCATCAACGAGCTGGCCGAGGATGGCGTATCTATCCTTAACTCTTGGGCTTGTACCGGAGTATGGCCTTGCAAAGTAAATGGACAGGACTTAGACCGAATGAGTTCGGACAACACTCTGGAGGAACTTGAGTTCTCTGTAGATACTTGCGAGAAGCTGTAATAAGTTAATCACCAAGGGAGAGCTCTGCAATGAACTCTCCCTTTTTTCGTTATCAAAGATTATATTAATCGGAATACACTTAACAACTCAACAACATGGAAGACCAAACCCTTTACGGTAAGAAATTTACCTTCAAACTCCCAAGTGGTTACGAAGTAACCATAAGGGAACAGAATGGAGAGGATGATGACATCCTCTCAAACCCTGTAGATGCCAGAACATTTATGAACATATCTAAGTTCATTTCTGGTATCGTAACTGACACAGACATTACAGCAAATAGATTGCTGAGTGCAGAGGATGTACAGAAGATGCCCTCACTTGACCGATATGCAATCATGTTGAACTCACGAATCTTCTCATTGGGCAAGATTCTTGATTTCAGTTATGATTGGGAAGGCCCAGCAGAGGGTCAGGTACGAACCCTAGATTACGAAGTAGACCTTCAGGAAGAGTTCCTCTTCGACTACGGTACAATCCCAACTATGGAAGAGATGGAAGCAAAGCCCAATGCAATTCCTTTCTATCCGGTACCAAAGCAAAGCAAGGGTATTCAGATAACTACCAAAAGCGGTAAAGAGCTTTGCTTCGACCTACTCAGTGCAGAGGGTGAATCCTATGTAATGAATCTTCCAGCAAAGGAGAGAACGAAGAATCAGGAACTGGTTGCACGTAACCTCCAACTGAAGGTGGGAGAAAACTACGAGCCGGTAAAGAACTTCCGACTCTTTTCTTCTCAGGATATGATGGATATCCGTTCTGCAGTCAAAGGCATGGACCCCGTATTCAACGGTACTACTCAAATTAAGGACCCGGAAACGAAACAGAGAATCATGGTACCGGTAATGGCTGTGGATAATTTTTTCTACCCCAGGGAGAGCTAGAGGATGTATATTTATACATAATAAAGGCAAAGATTAGTATTGACTTTAATACTCTAGCAAAACTCCCCTGGCGGCGCAGGAAGAAATTTATAGAAGCCGCCTCCAATTATTATGAACAACTTGAAAAGGAGAGGGTCCATTCTTAGGGCCCCTCTCTCTTTTGTTCGTTAAATCTGAAACTATATGGCTTTTACAAGTGGTAGTCCTTCTGCAGGACAACTCGAGATAGGCGTAGCTCTTGTCCTTCAGGATAGGTTTTCAAATCAGGCAAGAGAAGCCAGCTCGGTTATACGAGGTTTACATAGGGATGCCAAAAATGCTGTACAGGCTAACTTAACTGCAGTTCAGTCGTACGCTAACATGGCAAGTGGTGTAGCTAACTCAATTGTGTCAACGTTAACTACTACCATTGAGACTGGAGCAGACTTCATTGACATGATGACTACCGTAGGTGCTATCTCGGGAGCCACCGAAAACCAAATGTCTGGGTTATCAGAAACAGCTCAGACATTGGGTTTAAGGACCATGTTCATGTCAATGGATATAGCTTCAGGTATGAAATACTTGGCAATGGCCGGTAATGATGCAAATCAGATTCAGGAAATGATATCTGGTGCTGCTATGATGGCCAATGCTACCGGCATGGAATTGGGAGGTAAAGGAGGTACTGCCGACTTATTAACCAATATCATGAGGACCTTCAAACTTGAGGGTCAACAGGCTGCTGATATAGTTGGTGACCAGCTTACTAAAGCTGCCCTGTCATCCAACATATCAATGACTGACTTAGCTGAGTCAATCAAATACTCGGCTGCATCGATGGTAACTCTGAAACAACAGTTACCACAAGTAGCTGCAATGATTGGTACCTTAGGTAATGCAGGTATACAAGGTTCCATGGCAGGTACTTCTATACGAAATATGGCTGACTACCTGACCCAGTCTATAACCAACCCTAACTTCAAAGGAGCTAAAGCCCTGGCAAAACTGGGACTGGGTAAACAGGACTTTGTAGATGCTAACGGAGACCTTCAGGACTTTGCTGTCATATTGGAAAAGATTGATACAGCTACTCAGGGTTTATCTACTGTAGACCAGAATGCTGTATTCAAGAGTATCTTCGGTGTACGTGGTATGCGTGCAGCAGTTGCAATCATGCAGGATACCGAGGGTTACTTTGACCTGCTAAACAAGATACAAAACAATTCTGCCGGGTTTGCTGAAGAGGTAGTGGGAAAACGAATGGAAACTCTTGCAGGTAAGATTGATATTGTTCAGTCTGCTGCAGAGAACCTTATGACTACCTTTAGTGGGGCACTTGGTAAGAATCCTATAATAATGGGATTCCTCGATATGGTTAGTTGGGCAATATCTCAACTCCGAGATTTGATGGCAACTCCTTTCGGACCTTGGATAGCCGGATTTGCTGCTATTGCGGCTGTCGGGTTAAAGATAGGTTCTATCTGGATGGGACTAAGAGCTCGTTGGTTATTACTCAACGGAGACTCTCAGGTTTCATTCCGAACCATGGTAAGACTCATGATAGGGGGATGGAATCAAGCCACCATATCTGCTCAGGGTTATCTCAACATGGAGAGAGCTATCATGGCTCAAAGGGAAGCTGGTATTAGGGCAAGTGCTGCAACCGTGGCTGCTATTGGAGGTATGCCTGTTTACTACTACAATGGCAACACTCCAGCAAAACTGGGAGCTAATGGTAGGTATTATGCAAATACTGGTAGAGGAGCTTCTGGATGGACTCCTGTACCGGCAGCTATGGTAACTACTACTGATGCAAGTAAGATGACCCGTAGTCTTATGGGAGGTGCTGGAGCTGCAGCTGGTGCTGCATCCAGAGGTGCTCTTGCTTCTGTAGGCAGAGGATTACTCGGATTCGGTTCAAGAATAGTAGGCTTATTTGGTGGTCCACTTGGATTAGCTATCACAGGTATATCCATATTCGGACCAATGATATACAGTGCTATCAAAGGTAATAAGTCTGCTCAGGATGAAAATACCAGGGCTACAAATGACTTAGCATCAGCCATCAAAGCTAGCCGAGAAGGATATAAACAAAAGGATAATCTTCAAATGCTAACTATACAAGAGATGAGATGGTTAGTGCAGACTCTCGGATTATATGCTGAAAGACTCAATCAACGAGATAATAAGGGTACTCACTTAACTATCAATATGGATGGTAAGAAGTTCCTTGAGGAGTATCTCGGAGATAGGGATGCAGAAATAAATGTAGCAGCTGGAGTAAACTAAACAATTATGGCATCACTCATAGGAAAGCCTGTTGGAAAGGTAGCTCAAGAAATAACAGAACTTGAGCAGGGGAGAATATTCCAATCTCCCCTTAATAAGGTATGGAGAGCCCTGATACTCATTAACAGGGCTACTTCTCCAATGGCTAAGGCAGAACCAAATAAACTTGGAAAAGTATATGATGCTCAAAATGCACATGTAGCCAGGGAAGGTTCTTATTCATTAGCTCAAACTCAAAGCGAATGGTATCAAAACATAATTGCTGCAAAGACAGCAGGTATTAACCCCGATGAAGTACTTAAGGCTAAGTCTGTAGATTATACCATAGCCAACAAGTTTACTTCGGAACTCATTAAGAACGATATTGTAATTGCTAATTTGAATGTATCACCTGCAATCAGTTTAGTAATTCAAAATCGTCCTGACAGATTGAGGGTAGAGCCTGCTGCAACTTGGGCAGCAGTTAAATCCATGGGTCGTAACAATCCTTTCTACTTCTACACGGGGGGAGAAGACACTATAACTTTTGATATCTCTTGGTATTCAGTAGATGCGGACCACAGAGATGATGTGGTTAATAAATGCCGACTCTTGGAATCATGGGCAAGAGCCGATGGGTATTCAGCATCACCTCCTACATTACGTATCCAGTGGGGTAATTCGGGGTTATTCGAAGATGACCTCTTCATACTGGCTGCAGCTCCTTATGAGCTGACTCACTTCCAGAATGCTTCTCGTATGATGAGGAGGTACGATAATGACCCAGATACCGGCCAGAGGATAACTAATACGGTTAGCCAACCTTATAATCTTAAGCTATTGCCTAACTGTGCAACTCAAACCCTCACTTTCAAAAGGGTAACTAAGAACAACCGAACCTGGGAGGAAATCATCCCTGCTAGTAAGTTGCAATATACTCCTGGAGTAATTATAGATGGTGGGGAGGTAGATTCTCTAGAAAATTCCGATACCGAGAGAATAGGCACACAAAATTAAATTATTATGGTAACTATCCCTGGAACAAGTCCCTATGAGGACAGTTATGTAATAAAGTTTCATGATGGGGATATATCCCTGGAAAGAAATATCTCATCCATATCTTCTGACCATATAATCCATTCGGTACTGGAAGGAGAAACCATACAGAACATTGCTTTCAAGTATTATGGAGATTCTGGGATGTGGGGAGTCATTGCAGATGCCAATGATATACTAAATCCTTTTGAAGACCTTCATGCTGATATGGAGTTAATCATTCCTAATTATGGAGGATAGCAAACCCATTCTCGTAAACGGTAATGGTACACCATACCTGGCTATATTCGATGGGGCAGGTTCTCCTATTATGGATGAATTCAATGGTCTGCCCATCGGTATGGAAGTCGAGAACTTTAACTACAAATATACTGAAGGTAAAGGTGACAAAGGTAAGTTTACTATAGTAACTGACTTTGTAGGAATTGTAGACCATCCCTCTCTACAATTCAAGATGCCTTTGAAGATACAGTGGGGATGGATATTCAGCGATGGCTCTTTCAAATCTGGTCCTGTAAGATTAGTGAATGTAAAGAGTCATCAAATAGAATTCACTCCTGAGGGGGTAAAGTTTACCATAGAGTTTGCAGATGCAAAAATGTTCTTGGAAGCTGAGCCTTCTAAGTTTGTGGGCAATAAAACTGAATATCTGGATGTCTTTAAGGAGTTAGCACTCGGTAAGATGCCGTTAATAGTGACTGACTATGCAGAGAAAGCTGGTACGGCTTTGGTGATAACCGATAATCAACCTTGTGATGGCAAAACAGAGCAACGAGAAAAGTAAGCCTTGCTTACCTTGCTATATGAAAATACAAAGCTCCGAGAAATTGGATGATGGGTTGGTAGGGGTAAACATACTTAAGCTATCCCCGGAGAACTTATCTAAACCAGCACAGGACCCAGATAGATATAAGTTGAGAACGATACCGGCTACATTCGCAGAGGGTACTGCAATTGTGGGTTCGGCAACCTTCTTAAACAAATACTCTCAGTTAGTGGGCATAGCTAAAGCCATGTCTGGTGGTCCTAACTTTGTGGACACTCGTGATAACCAAGTAGAGATACATAATGGGAAGCAATCCGGTAAAGCTGTATTTGTATATACCTATGCAGGTGGAACCGGAGAATTGCTTGAGTTCAGGGTTCAAACTAAATACGTTCAAAGTATAGAAGCTGGTAAAGCCTCAAGTGTTGACCCTGATACTAAAACTATTGAAACAGACGTAGTACAATGTGTACCTACGAATGATGACCCTTGTAAGCCAGATGCTTATGTAAGAGAGAACAAACCTGACCTTCTAAGGTTCCAAAGGGATGCAACTCGTATGGCAAAAGTTGAAAGGGCTGTAGTACCCAGTACATCGGTATGTAGGGAGATAAGGAGTACTACTCCAAAACCCCCGGTATATGAATCCCCTACTGATGCTCAGCAGAAGATAGCTTCAAATCCATCTTTAACTAAAGAGGAGGTAAAAGCATACAACTCTCAGCTTGAGTCAGAGTGGAAGAAGTATCTGGATGGGTTAAAGGAATTTGAAGATGCCATACGTTCGGGTAAAACCGATGTAGGACTTCCCCAACCTCCAGATGAGGTATCTGACTTTGTAATCAAGAGGAAGGTAAGAGTATTACTCAATCCTCATGACTATGTGCCCGAGAAATACAAATACCTGTATGGTGGTAACAAAGCTTTCTGGAAAATGGGATTCCGAGCATTGGAGGAAAGAAGTGATATAACCATCATATACCCAGCTAACGGTAAGTACAGTCCAGGTAACAACTACGGTACTCCTGGTGATAAAGTACTTGCTGAAATGGTGGTTGAGATACAAGTACCAGGTGTACGAGTAGTATCAGATCCTTTGTTTGCAACTCTTGGTGACTTCATGGCCAATGATATCATTGAGTCAGTAAACAGTCAGATTAAATCTAAGGCTAAGTTTGTTGGTAACCCCAACATGAAATCTTCTCAGATTATCGAAATTAAGAATGTAGGTCAAAGGTATTCTGGAGATTGGTATGCTAAGGAGGTAGACCATAGCTTCGATATTGGCGGGTATTTTACCGAGGTTACTTTCGAAAAGAAATCTCGAAACTCTATACTGAACAAGATATCTACTTCTGTCAATATGCAGGAGGTATTCCAGAAAGCCCATGATGTGGCAGAGGAATCTTACACTACAGATGCTTGGAAGATACCGAGTCAAATCAAAGCTGAGGTGGAGAAATACAGAGAGTCATCCTGGAAGAAGGGTGAGAAAGAAAATCCCAGAAGAGCTGGTCGTCAGATTGTGGTTCAACAGGATGCCGATAACCCAGCTGACTACCAAATCTTTGAGGCAAACACTGACTTTCAAGTAGGTAGAAACATAAGTCCTAAAGAATAATGACCTTATACGAACTAATTCAGCAGAGAGGTATAGAGGCAATCGGTAGGTTCTACTCTACATATCGAGGGGTTGTTATAACCAATGATGACCCGGACTCTCAGAATAAGGTATGTATATATCTGCCAAGTATTTTAAGGGGAGTGGAGGTATGGGCATATCCAAAACACCAGCAAGGTGGACCTGGTTCAGGGTTTAAGTGGTTATCTCCAAGAGAGGGTTCTATAGTATATGTAGAATTCGAGAATGGAGACCCAAGACACCCACTTTGGTCTTATCATGGTTGGGCAATAGGTGAAATGCCAGAAGAACTTAACAAGCCTCATGTACTTGGGTTTATAACCCCAAAAGGTAATAAGATTATACTGGATGAAAGTGAAACGGGAGTATTAACTGCAATAATCCAACAGGATATTGTTGTTAAAGCTCTAGAGGGCAACATAAACGTCGATGCGGAGCAAATTATAATGCAGAGCGGGGAAGTTGGTATTCCCGAATCCACTTCAGTAGTAGAAAGGATAAACACTATAGAGAAAGACATCAATAACCTTAAACAGGTATTCTCATCCTGGACTCCAAAGCCTCAGGATGGAGGTGCTTCTCTAAAAGCCTCTGCTTCATCATGGTTTGGAAGTCAACTAATTGAAACCAAGGTGGAGGATATCGAGAGTGAAACAATTAAACAACCTAACTAATGGCAAACTATAATCAACTCAACACAATTGGTAGTGGTGCTTATTTCCCGGTAAAGCTAACTCAGGCTATTGGGAGTGATGGTAAACCAGAAACAGTACAGTTGCCTGATGGAAGGACAGTACCTAAAATTGGGTGGTATATATTGCAGGGGGATGTAGCTTTGATAAAGCAGAATCTAACCGCAATACTCACCTATCAAATCGGTCAAAGATTCCGACAAGAAGATTTTGGTTCTCGAACTTGGGAATGCCTTGAAGAGCCTAACACAAGTGCCCTTAATCTGATGATTAAGAACTTTGTAAAGGATGGCATAGCAGCTTGGGAACCTCGAATAACTGCTCTTAAGGTATTTGCTCTGAAACCCACTAAAGAGTCCATACGACTCTTGATATATTTCAAGATACAGAACTCTCAGAAGGTAGAAGAGCTGAACTTTCAATATAACTTAAATAACTCAACAACAAATGTCTACTAGCAACCCTTGGCTTACTCCCTTTCAGAGGTCATACAATGACATAAAAGCCAAACTAATTCAATCTCTGAATGAAAGGGTTCCAGAGATTACTGATATGAGTGAGGGTAATATATTTATCATTACACTCTCAATTTTTGCAGGTATTGCAGAGGTGATACATTACTACATTGATGGTATGGCAAGGGAAGCATTCCTTCCAACCTGTAGAAGGTACTCATCTTTGTATAAACATGCAAAGCTGGTAGACTACCATATCAAATCAGCTATACCATCTTCTGTAGATTTAACGGTATACATGCAAGACGGTAGCCCTTTCCCGGTAGATATATCTGTTCCCCAGAATACCGTTTTTAATTCAAAGGACGGTAAACAATGGATAACTACCAGGAATGTAACTATAGAGAAAGGGACCTACACTTATAAAATCCCGGTAGCTCAAAAGGAGGCAGTTGCCGAAGTAGAACTCGGTACATACACTTCTCATGATATTATCATCACTCTGGGTGATTTGCCTACGGATAAGAAGTATGTAGAAGGTTCTATGGTACTTACCATAGGTGGAGAGGCTTGGACTCTGGTAGATACCTTTGCTTATTCAGGTCCTGGTGATAAGGTATACAAGGTAGAGCTTGACAGCACTCTGAAACCTTATCTGGTATTCGGGGATGGTCAGTTTGGTAGGAAGCCCACCATAGGTTCTCAAATCAAGGGTCAGTACTACCTGACTTACGGTTCTAATGGTAATATTCCGGCTAACCAATTCGATAAAGTGCCAGAAGTGATGACTGATGTAACTTCTGGACTTACTTTGACAAACACTATAGCTGCAACCGGAGGCTCAGATTATGAGGACTTCGATACGTTGAAAGAGCATATCCCACTCAGTATCAAAACTCTCGGAGTGGCAATTACCAAAGAAGATTACGAGGCAATAGCTATGCTTATCGACGGTGTGGATAAAGCCTACTGTAACTACATTTGTGGTAAATATGTAGAGATATACATTACCCCAGATGGAGGTTCCGAAGCAAGCACTGAGCTTATCAACAATGTAAAGCAGAGGATGGAATCTTCTAAGGTACTTACTACCAGGGTAAGTGTATATTCTACACATGCTGCCAAGATATACCTGTCAGCAACTATAACCGGCCGGAAGTCTTTCAAGTCAATAGATATAAGCAATCAAGTGAAGAAAGCTTTACTGGATGCCTATAACTATCAGAACTCTGATATCAACAAACCGGTAAGACAGTCTGACCTGTATGCTCTTATGGATAATCAACCCATGGTTGACTTCCTAACTATAACTGAGTTGTACTTACTGCCTTATCCGATAGCTATAAATATCAACTCACAAAATACAGAGGAGATAGTATCGGTACCCGCTCTAAACATAACCTATTTCAAGATGCTGTCATTTGCTACAGCAACTCATGAAACAGATTATGAGAACTGTTACATTAAAACAGTAATCGAGGATGGTAATGCTTTCTATCGGATATATGCTAACAAGGACCTTTCAGGAAATGCTTTGTACACTGGCCAGTATGGTAAACCTCTTGAGGTATCCCTGACCAAGTCGAAATTCAGCTTAACCATCAACTTACCGGTTGAGAATGCAAACTATGAAAATGGGACCGTATATCAACTAACTACACAACCAATGGGTAGTGGAGGAAAGCTGGTAGACCTTATCCCTCATAATTACAATATCCCAACTATCAGTTCGGATAACATAACTCTTACAATCAATGAAGTGGTTTAATCCAGCTAAGAGGTTCTTCAGGGATTACATCTTCAGTAACCTATTCGACCATTACTATAAAGCCCATGATACTTATCAGGATTCAGAAGGCAATGGTATATTCGAAAGGTTCATAGATGTATGTTCAGGTTATTTCGATACTGAAGTAATGCCCGATATAGATAATTTCATGGAATGTCTGGATGTGGATAAAGCCAATCCGATATTCCTGAATTATCTTTGGGAATACTTTGGGTTCATCCCCTATGCCTATGGCGTACTTACTAAGGGAGAACCATATACAGAGGAGAATCTAGAGAATTGGGTAAAAGAGGGCAGGGGTTTTCCTACCGCTGATTTCCGATTAGTTCTAAGATACGCCATATCTTTATATAAGATACGAGGTACTCGACGGTTTTATGAAATATTAGGCCGATTTTATGGAGTAACCTTTACTCTCACCGAAGTAGATGAAGGAACAAAACAAGCTGTTGCCCAGGCAATAGGAGATGGTTCTGTAAACTATGACACTATCTCTCACTTCGATACTCCATCAGCTACATACGATACCGAGACAGATTGCTGGGAATGCGTACCAATGATTCTCACTATTGGTATACCAAAGGGTCAATGGGACTTTATGTTAAAGAGGGACAAGGAAATTCAGGAACAACTCCTGGAAGAGTGGAAGCTAATGAACCCAGATGCAACTGAGGAAGAGATTCAGGCTGCAAAGGAACAAATAGAATCAGAACATCCCTCTGATTACAGTGATAAGGTACGAGAGACTTTGGTAAACCTTGTCAACAAATACCTTCCAGTAAATGTAAAGTATTTCGAACCAAAAGATAGTTCAGTAGTATTCGAACAAACCTCAGTAGTAATCTATATTGTATATGCTTAGTATGCCTCTAATCTCATTTCTATTCTCAACTGCTCAAGAAGACCATAAGTTGGACCATACAGTTCAGTCGCTAACCAAATCTTCTATCGAGTTAGCTGAAGCAGCTTCCAACTATGGGGCTTTGAAAGTAATCTTCGGTATCTTCATGGTATTAGTTCTGGTAATGGTAGTGATGTTTATATACACTATCTGGAACTTAAACAAGAAGGTATCAGTAGTCTCTGAATCTTCACAACAGGTAAAGGAATTCTTCGAGGGAGCAGCTGATTCTACAGTTGGCATAACCGAGGCTCAAATACTTATTCGTAGGGAGTTTAACTGTTTGAGTCACATATTAAAATATGCCATACTACGAATAAGATTCGAGAACCATATAGACAACAAGGAGTCTACAATAAAGAAAGTGGAAAGCTTAGTAAACAATGAATATTCTGAGCTATGCGGACTACTTTCTAACTTCACTTGTAATGGTAAATCTCTCTCAAATATCTTTGAGCCTCATGATAACGAGGTAATAAAAGATTTGGTAATAGAACAGATATACATATCTAAGGACCAGTTCTCCATTTCAAACATGGACCAATCTGTAAGTATGTATCTCAACGGATTAAAACTAATGTACCTTAAAAAATTATAACTATGGCACGAAGATTATTGCCTATTATCGACTTTGCTCATGGGTCTGATGTAGCAGGAAAACAATCTCCAGACGGTAGACATAAAGAATATCTCTGGAGTCGTAAAGTGGGAAAAGCTTTGGCAGAGCGTCTCGAGCAAGAGGGATTCGAGGTAGCTTTCACTAATACCGGGGACACCGAAATCGGGCTGTCTAGAAGAAAAGAAATTGCAAACAAATTAGATACTCCCCGAGGGGGTGCAAAGTTTCTGATTTCACTCCATAACAATGCTGCAGGTATGGGGAGTGAGTGGTGCACTGCAAGGGGTTTTGAAATATATACCACCAAGGGTCAAACTCGTTCGGATTTATTTGCCACGGTGATATTCGAACAGTTACAAGAAGACTTCCCAATTACTGACGGTTATAAACATCGGACAGACCCATCTGATGGAGACCCTGACAAGGAAGCAAACTTCACTGTTCTCATGGGTAATAACTATTGGGGAGTACTTCTCGAGTGGTTATTCCAGGATAATCTAGATGATGTGGCATTACTCGAAGATGAGATTGTAAACCGGAAATTGGTAGAATCTCTCACCAAAGCCCTCATCTTCATCGATGAAAATCTCGACAAATTAAAGTTGTAAGCCATGGCACAGAAGAATGAAACCGAAGTTGTAAAGGGTGTAGTACAACCAAGGTTCTATCAGGTGTACGGTGACTTGATAGAGTCTAAAGAGGTTATGGAACCTCTTGCTATAATGGGGGGTACAGGACCTATTTGTGGCTTCGACTGGGTAGATACTACCCAACAGAACATAATCATAACCAGTATCTTCAAAAGGTCCGGTACTATGCCTTCGGGGATAGGCAATATCTTAGGCAAAGCCAGGAGAGTATTTCTTTCTAACAAGGATAACACTGCCGGCCAGGTATTCAATGCCTATACTACTCCAGACGGCTTATGTCATATAGCCCCTGACACTCTTACTTTCACAAGTGTAAGACCTGATGGGGGTTGGCCAAGCTTAACTAATCCTCAGAAGTTGGTAGCTTTTGCAGTAAAAGCGTCCCATACTTATCGTCAAGATGGTAGTGAGAATCCACCGAGCATATCCAATTTTGGATGTGGGTGGATAACTTTCGATGATGTATATGGGTTGGAGGAAATACTTTCTTGGGGGTATGAAAAAATGTTAAGTCTGTTAGAGTCTTCTAACATACCTTTCAATAAAGATACAGACACTCTCATAGGAATATACTTGGTAGGTTGGAGACCCGAATGGGACAGTGATGGAGTAAGCCTTAGGTATAAGGATATTATGGCATCGCTGAACTACACTCTTTGCTTAGTACCCTATAACGGTCAGTTCCCTGTAAAACCATACGGACTCAATCCTCTGGACCTACTCGACTTGAAGAGTCGAGTTAAGGCTTTGGAGAAGAGTACGGTTCCTACTGATGTAAGTGTCCTAACTCGATACTTAAACACTCAGATGAACAGTCAGGGTAAGGGTATAGAGATAGAGTACTCCATTAGTCAGAGAGATGACTACGACGTATATACTTTTAGCAAGTTGGTTATCAACGGGTGTGTATTGGCTAAGCCCTCAGCTCCAGTAAGCAAAGAGATAGGATATCAATGGAGAGAAAGTAATCCTTGTATATGTATATATACTACGGCATCTGTATTAACTAACGCTTCTCTTCATTCAATCCAATGGGGTATAAAGAGTGGATATCCCCATGTGGATAATGAAGCAGAACTTTGGGATGGTTCCTTTGATAAGTCAAGTATGAGTTTACCGAGTACTGCTACTTTGGTGGCAGTATTCGAAATAAGTTCTCCAGATGTAACTACTTCAGTACTCCCGGGACATGCCTACAGCCTTCTCAACAATGAAAAGGTAGATGGTCTTACAAGGGCCATACTCGGATTGTTTAGGTATACCTTCGAGAAAGGTAATACTGGTTTAGATACCAGCGTAGAGCAAACTACCTCAGGAAGCGGTGGTACTCGGTCAAGGTTAACGGTAGATGCTCATTACCATAATGGAGTGGCAGTATTTGACTTAACCGAGATTATGTTCTCCGGATGTCCGTCCTTTAAAGATGTGGCTGTGAACGTGACCGACCTGTTAACTGCTAAAGATTCAAGGTGGGGTCCTATCTTAACTCAAATAGCTAAAAAGTATTCCTCGGGTACTTATGGATATGGGCCATATATGCAGAAGTATGGTGATACAGCTTACTACATTGAAATCTATCCAAACCTCTTTACTACAAGTGATCTGGAATCGTTCAGGGTAACGGTATCCGGAAACAATGGTACTTCTGGCAGTGATTTAATGGCTTATAAAGTACAACTTACCTTTGTAGTGGGCGATGTTGGAAAGAATACTCTTACCAATGATGCGCGCCTACTTTTGGCATGTCTTAACAATCCTTTCAAATCGAATTATTAAACTGAACCCTAGTTGAGTTGGTTAAGTGGGGCTGGAGTGAGGTTAGAGATAACCTTGCTCTGGCCTTTTTCATTGTTTAAGGTCTATGGCAGCTTGTTCTAAGGTCTTCTGTATAGTATTTCGCATTTGAGAGAACATGTTGACTGCAAACTTATCCCGGGGCAACTCAAAGTAATCAATCAAGTGAAGGATAGATAACTTACCGTGGGAATCCTTGATACGAGCCTCAAACCATTTGGGAGGTTCTAATTGTATTTGCATCACCAGGTATTCATCCGGAGTAAGATGCTCTTTCATATACTTATGGAATCTTTGAGATTGCTCTTCTTTAATTCGAGTCTCTTCGGAATCATCCAATAACTCTTTATTATTATCGAATAGAACTTCGAAAGAAATCAACTCTTGATTGAACTCAGCCTGTTTGGTATAAGCATTCCGAAGCAACTTATTTTTATAAGTTTGCAAGGAAGATAAGAGAGTTGCCTTTAACCTCTCTTCATCATATTCGTCTTGGTATTTATTAAATACATACAAGAACTTATCCCAGAAAAAAGAGTTAATTATATCGGGAGTAAGATTGAATCTTCTGGAATCCACTCCCCTTGTCAGCCTACGGATTAAAGGTTTGCAGGTTTTATACAACCTATTAAACAAATCCTCATCATAGGGTTTTAATTCTGTTAATCTGTGTAGTTCACTTCCGTTGTTGCCTTTCATAGTAGTAAAGTTATTTAACAATGCAAATATAATATAATAAGTAACCACTTGTATGAATTTTTATCAAAATATTTCACCGTCTGTGTTCAAGTTAGTTCAAAGATGAGCTCAGGGAACTATATTATCTAGCAGATACTATTGGTTATACACTTATGAATATTATATAATATATGAAACAAAATAGGGTAAAGAAAAGGTTAAACTCCTGTAACAAGTTCACATTCTCTATTGAGTTTCAATTGGAAGTACTCAGGTTTTTAATACAAGGGAAGGAATCTCTCTTGTATGTTCAAAAGATAAAACCCGGGTACTTTACTTTGATTGAACACTCGATAGTGGTAGAAGCCTTGGTAAAGTTCGTAAAGAAATATCAACGAATCCCAAGTGAGGTTTTAATGGTAGAGCAGGTAAAAACTTTATTGGAAGGTAGGGATTATGTAGACTTGGTTACCAAGGACGACATCCCCAATATTCATAAGTTAATATCCGAGCTTTATAATAAGCCTTTGAAGGACGTAGATATCATATTAGAGAACATTCATAAGTTCATTGCTTATATCGAATTGAAGGCTTTGAACGAGAGTATGGACTTCTCTGATTACAATTCATACGAAACTTATCAAGCTAAGTTAACCAAAATACTCCAAAGTTCAAAGCCCCAGAAAAAAGATGAACCATTACTTATGGTTAGTGGAACTGCAATGCGTCAGCTTATGAGAAAAGTTGACCCGGATGTAGTACCTACTCCTTTCTGGCAATTAAATAGATTGGGTAATGGAGATGGCTATCCTAAGAATTCTCTATTCGTTTTAATTGACCGACCTAAACGGAGAAAGACATTTGCTCTCATCAATATTGCAAGAGGTTATCTGGCAATGAAAAAGAATGTTCTTTACATTGATACCGAGAACGGTAAGAATCAGTTAATGGACCGTATGATTCAGTCTACTCTTAACAAAACTAAGAGAGAGATGTTAACTGGTGATTACGATAAGATGGAGCAAAGGCACATGCGTAAATATAAACGTTTAGGTGTAGAGTTTATAGTCGAACGTGTACCTGCAACCATTGCTGATTGTAATACCATTATGAACTTGGTTAGGAAATTGGAAACTGAGAAAGGTATCAAGGTACATGTCATCATGATTGACTATGCTGCAAAGTTAGCCTCTATAGCCAGAGATAGAGATGATGTGGAACGTATCAACAATGTATATATAGATATAGATAATATGGGTGATGAGTTAGGGCTTGATGCGGTATGGACTGCCCAACACGTTACCAGAGAAGGTGCTAAGCATCAAGAAACCAAGTACGAGGATAATGATATCGCATCTGCTATATCTATCATAAGGAATGCAAAATGTGTCATGGGATTAAACTCTACTCAAGATGAAGAGGAACATAACATTATGAGAATGGAAGTTGTAGTTCAGAGGGATGGAGTTCCAAGTGGTAGGGTAATGTTTAATATGGACCCAGAAAGACAACGTATGAAAGAGTTCTCAAAAGAAGCTCGGGCAAAGTATGATGAGTCCATAGGTAAACAGGTAGATGACTTACTTAAGAAAAGGAAAAGGGTAAGCAATCCCAATGCAGACCCCGAAAAGAGAAGTAAAACCTCAGGAGATATTTAGATAAACCTTAATAATTAAAATTGTATGGCACGAGTTATCGATTCTATGGATTTAGCTAAGTTTGGAGAAGGCGTTACATCTTGTAACAAGTGTAAAAAGGTAATAGCCTTCAATAAGAAGGAAATATTTTTAGACTTAAGCTATGGTCCAGGACATGATGGAGAAGAAAGTGTTAGATGTCCTCAATGCAATTCGGTATTACATGTAGGAAAGTTTCACGCCACTGAACACATGTAATTATGGACATCCGATTATTAAAAATATTTCGGAGGAGAGTTTCAAAGGAAATCTGTATCAGAAGACAACCTGGTAAAAGGTACGAGATAGTATGTCCATCTGAGGATGCTCCATTAGGGTATTTCTTTAGAGATTTGGTACCTATCAACTCTCAGCTTGCCTCAGTAACTTGGGAAAAGGTTACCCCTAACGGCAAAGACTTTCACGATAGGTCTTTGGGTTATAGGTCCGACTGTTGCGTACCTTTTAAGAACACTTTCTTAAGGCTGGAAGAAGCCGAGGAAGAGTTGGTAAAGATAAGAAGAGGTTACATAATTCATCACTTGGTTTCGGAATTATGTAAAAGACTACCAGTTAGATAACAACTATCCGGCTATGGTTTACATGGTCGGGTATTTTCGTTGATGATATGAAACTCAATAGCAATATAAAAGGTGTTAAAGTAAAGCCTATACCAAACTATCCAGAATATTTGGCTTCATTCG
>OLVU01000811.1_pt1 | contig 24687 bp, 23 predicted proteins | sample 1673321 | NCBI WGS metagenome assembly OLVU01 (sample SAMEA3178942, study PRJEB25190) | human gut metagenome | biome: human gut; feature: human-associated habitat; material: faeces | place: Austria | collected 2013 | reverse complement strand
ATAAAGAAAATTCTCCTGAAAAAAGGAATAAATGCGGCTGGCAAATCAGGATTGGAATTTATCTTTGATGGAAGGGGTAATTGAATAATTAATAATCAAGAGTATTTTTATATTTAGTACAAAATATTAATATAAGGATACCTATATTCTACATATATAGATAACTTTTAAATGTATAGCTCTTATACCTATAACATATACTTGAAGAAATATTTCTGTAAATTTATGAAAGAATGTGATAGATTCTTATTATTTTTACAATCCTTTGTATATAGTCATAGTAATATGTACTATTTAAGTAGCCGACAAATTATAATAATTATGACAAATTATAAAAATGCAACCTATAATAGGCTTTCGCCTAATGATATACAACAGGCTTATCCGGATACATGTGCCATAAAAGCACAACAAATAATACTGGAATCCAAAGGTATATCAGTCAGTGAGAACGATTTGATTCAAGAGGCTATTGAAAATGATTGGTATCATCCCGGAAATGGGACAAAGGTGTGTGACGTTGGAAATCTGCTTGAAAACCATGGTCTTGAAGTTTCTAAATATAATAACGGCTCTATACAAGATATTGCCGATTGTTTGTCATCGGGTAAACAAATAATAATAGGAGTGGATTCAGGTGAATTGTGGAATCCGAATATACAGGAAGAAATAGAGGATTTTGCATTTGGTGGATTTGCAGATCATGCAGTCATAGTAGATGGTGTATCAATAAATTCATTAACGGGAGAACAGGAAATATCTATAACAGATCCTGGAAATGGTGATTTGTCCTGTAATTATGCTTCTGATGTTTTTCTGGATGCGTGGAATGATTCAGATAATTTTATGGTAGTAATAGATTAATGTTTTGACATATGAAATGTCCGCATTGCGGTCAGGAGCATCCTGACGATTTTAAATTTTGTCCTATATCTGGCCAACCTTTTGTGCCACAAACAAAAGTTTGTGGAAATCCAGCATGCAAATATTCAAATGTCCCCATTGAAGCTAAATTTTGTCCAAGATGTAGATTTGATTTTTCTCAGGAATCCTTTCAGGAAGATAATGTAAATAATAAAAATCAGGAAGATGATAAATCCTATTTAATTGTTACAGTATCAGATGATGCGGATTGCATGATAACATGTTTGGATAAAGATAAAACAGAAATTCATTTAAGAGAAGGACGAAATATTATTGATATAAATTCTTATCCAGGCTTGAGATATGGTTGGAAAGTAAGCCGTGGTTGGGATATCCAAACATTCGATTTGAGCCATTTTGACTCTTCTCATATTACTGATATGAGTGAAATGTTTAAAGATTGTTGCTCATTAGAGCATATAAACTTAAGTAAATTTGATACTTCACAAGTAATATTTATGACTTCTATGTTTAGGGGATGCAGAGAACTCGAATATCTTGATTTGGGTAATTTAAATACAGAAAAAGTAACTTCCATGGGATTTATGTTTAGTGATTGTGAGAAGTTAAAGGAGATTGATTTAAGTAATCTCAATACTTCATCTCTTGAAACTATGGCACACATGTTTGATGGATGTAGATCTTTACAATATCTGGATTTAAGTTGCTTTGACACTTCTCAAGTATATAATATGAATTTTATGTTCAGAAAATGTAGCTCCTTGAAAAGACTTTATCTTGGTCATATTGATACAGAAGACATTTATTTAAATGGTATTTTCGATGGATGCTCTTCTTTAAAGGAAGTCATTTTACAAGATTGTGAAGAAGAAACAATTTATGATATTTCAAAAGCTCTTAAAAAATCGTATATTAATGCGAAAATAATAACCGATTGATAAACATAAAAATTAAATAAATTATGAAATGTCCGCATTGCTGTCAGGAACATCCTGACGATTATAAATTCTGTCCAGAAACAGCAAAACCACTTACACCACAAACAAAAGTTTGTGAAAATCCAAAATGTAAATATGAAAATGTTCCCATAGAGGCTAAGTTTTGTCCTAGATGCGGAACACCGTTCTCCAGCAAAGAACAATGCACCTTTAATAGGCTGAATAATGCAAATCAAAGTCAAATTGTGATTGTCTGTTCAGAAGCCGGTTCTTCCATTCAAATAGGGCAATGGCTGGATGAAGGGGGACGTGAGAACGAAATAGAGCTCAAGGAGGGAGAAAATGTTTTAAGCATAAAAGAGTTTCCTGAACTTCAATATGGCTTTAGTATTGAATATTATACAGAGAAAATTGAAAAAATATTCTTGAATGACTATGATACATCTGATGTAACTGAAATGCTTTTTATGTTTAAAGGATGCGGTTCTTTGAAGTCCTTGGATTTAAGTAGTTTCAAGACTTCTAATGTAGCTGATATGAGCGCAATGTTTGAATACTGCGATTCTTTGTTATCTTTAGATTTGAGCAGTTTCGATACTTCTAATGTAGATGATATGAGCTATATGTTTTGTGATTGCGATTCTTTGAGATCTTTGGACTTGAGCAGTTTCGATACTTCTAATGTAGATGATATGAGCCATATGTTTTGCCGTTGCAGTTCTTTGAGGTCCTTGGATTTGAGTGGTTTCGATACTTCTAATGTAGATGATATGAGCCATATGTTTTGCCGTTGCAGTTCTTTGAGGTCCTTGGATTTAAGTAGTTTCAAGACTTCTAATGTAGCTGATATGAGCGCAATGTTTGAATACTGCGATTCTTTGTTATCTTTAGATTTGAGCAGTTTCGATACTTCTAATGTAGATGATATGAGCTATATGTTTTGTGATTGCGATTCTTTGAGATCTTTGGACTTGAGCAGTTTCGATACTTCTAATGTAGATGATATGAGCCATATGTTTTGCCGTTGCAGTTCTTTGAGGTCCTTGGATTTGAGTGGTTTCGATACTTCTAATGTAGATGATATGGACTCAATGTTTGACGGTTGTGATTCTTTGAAAAAAATCATTATGAGAGGCTGTAATAAAAATACAATAGATGATATCTCGGAAGCTCTTGAAGAGGCTGATATTGACGCAAAGATAATAACTGATTGATAATTACAAAATAAATAATTTATGAAATGTCCGCATTGCGGTCAGGAGCATCCTGACGATTTTAAATTTTGTCCTATATCTGGACAATCTCTTGCACCACAAACAAAAGTTTGTGGAAATCCAGCATGCAAATATTCAAATGTTCCCATTGAAGCTAAATTTTGTCCGAGATGTGGGACACCGTTTTCTTTAAGAGAAGAAAATCTTTTTAATAAACAGCGTGATATAAGTTTAAGTCAGATAGTAATCTTTTGCTCAAGGGATTGTTCAATTCAGATAGGTCAAGGACATTGGACTGAAAATAATGATTTCTTACGTGAAAAGCAATTAAAGCTCAAGAAGGGAGAAAATATAATTTGCGTAAACGAGTACCCTGAGCTTCAGTATGGTTTTTCTTTTAATTATTTGGACAAACCACATTATGTTAAAGATATAATTTTAGACAACTTTGATACTTCTAAAGTTACCAGTATGGCGAACATGTTTAGAGGGTGTGGCTCCTTAGATTCATTGAATCTAAGTGTTTTCGACACATCTCATGTCACTGATATGTGTGGAATGTTTTGCGGTTGTAGCTCTTTGGTGTCTTTGAATTTGAGTAGTTTTGATACATCCAAAGTTACAGATATGGGCAATATGTTTCGGGGATGTGGCTCTTTGGAAGAACTTGATCTTAGCTATTTTGATACATCACTGGTATCTAACATGGCTCAGATGTTTTATGTTTGTGAATCTTTAAAAAAACTAAATGCTAATGATTGGGATTTATCAAATGTAAAAGATATGAGTAATATGTTTTTGGGCTGTTTGTCCTTAAGTACAATTGATTCAAATACTTGGGATTTATCTAATGTTGAAAAAACATCTAATATGTTTCATAATTGTCCAAAACTTTTTAATGATAATAAAATTTTAATTACATGCATGGACGATGGAGCTGTAATTCATAGCTACAAATATCATGAAAAGATAAAATTAAACAAAGGAGATAATACTATTTTTATAAAAGATTTACCTACACTATGTTATGGCTTTAATATAGATGGTTATGAATATATATCTAGAATAGATTTTAGTGATTTTGATTCCTCACATCTAATAGATATGAGTTTTATGTTCGCTATATGCCGTTCCCTAAAATCATTAGACCTTAGTAATTTTAATACTTCTAAAGTTACTAATATTTATGGTATGTTTCAACTTTGCGAGTCTTTAGAATGGTTAGATCTTAGTGGATTCGATTTATGTAGCCTTAAAAAACTTAATAATGAAGACGGACCTCTTTCTGTTTTTGAAGATTGTTCATCTTTAAAGAAAATTATTATGAAAGGTTGTAGTGAGGAGACTATAGATAAAATTACTGAGGCTCTTGAAACGGATAATATTGACGCAGAGATAATAACTGATTGATAAACATTAAAATGAAATAATTTATGAAATGTCCGCATTGCGGTCAGGAGCATCCTGACGATTTTAAATTTTGTCCTATATCTGGACAATCTCTTGCGCCACAAACAAAAGTTTGTGAAAATCCAAAATGTAAATATGAAAATGTTCCCATTGATGCTAAATTTTGTCCAAGATGCGGCAATTCTTTTTCAGAATCAACAAAATCTGCAAATAATATCAGTAATTTAGTAATAATGCTAGAAACTGGTGGTTTTGATGAGTTTAAATTTATTGACAAAAACTGCAATTTGTTATATGATAAACCTTTTAAATGGGAAGAACATAGATGCATCAGAGAAAATTTCGATAAAAGAACTGCAATTTCTGATCCTATAATTACCGATAATTCTAAAGCATACTATATTTCTAATACTGGTAAGTTAATTGAAATATGTACTTATAATAATCAATGTAAAATAAAAGAATCTATTTATGGACAATACATTCTGGTTGTTCAAAGCAGGTCCGCTAGTTTATATAAAAAGGACTCTCAAATTGGACTAATTTTAATCTCACAATTCAGGTTAAAATATGAAGTATATAGCTTTGATATAGTTGGAGATTATATTTCATTTTTTTATAATGATGGATTTACAAGTATTAATATTAAAACAGGGGATAAATTGGATATTCCTGGTTATAAATATTCTATGTTGCTTGCAATTTCTGGTAATGAAACTATCACCTTGGCGTCAAATGACAGTGAACAACCAGACAGCTGTGTCGTTTTAGGAAAAGATGAAAACATAATCCATTCTTTTCCAAAAGGTGGATATCTCCCAAATGGAAATTCTGACAATCCTAATATTATAATAAGGCATATAAATACAATGGGGTTAATGGGGTTAGTATCATTTTACGGTAAAGAAGTCATTCCTCCATATTTTTATAATATAACTAATCAGGATGAGAATCATTTGATTCTTCATATTGGAGATCCTTATCGAGAGTGGAAAAATAGAATCTTAGAGTATGATTTAAGCGATAGAAGTTTCATAAGTAATTGTTATTTAGATGATAAACAGAAAATAAGATGTCGTAGAGAAAAGTTGCCAAGATCTTTTGACGAATTAGATGAAATTCTCAAAGCATATAGATTTGGTTTTGGTAATTCATCTGATCTTATGATAGAAGATGAAGAAATAATTGTCAGACGGGCTGATAAAAAAGTAATTTATCAAATGGATGAAAATGAATATCCAATCGGAGCATCTGATAGTCTTAAAAGATTTGGAATATATGATAGAGAATACATCACAATCTATGATTATGAATGTAAGGTTCTTTATGAATATCGCGCATCCAAAGGAATTGCAAATCCTCGCATATATGACAATGGCGTTATTTTATTTTTTAATCTAGAAATTAATGAGTTATACATTATTAACGAAGATTTTAAACTCACAATCGTTCAAACAGACAATAATTATGCAGGCGAACATGATGTAATTTCTACAAATTGTATTGCTGTGAGCTTTTGGGTGGGACAAAAACAAGTCTATAAATTATATAACATCAGAGGTGAGTTGATATTACCAGAAGAAATGAATGTGATTTCGTGGAAAAAATTTAATGAACATTTTGTTATTTTGGATATAGCAAATAGTGAAATAGAAAAAGCTCTTTGCTACAATGAAAAAAGAGGGGTATTGCTAAATTTGCAGGACAACAAATTTGAACAAATTCCTATTCCTTATGTAAATGCATATATTTTAAAAAAAAGAAATACACAATGAACCAGAACGAATTAAATCAAAAAATTACAAGCCTTCAAACAGGTTTGAGTAATGTAATGAATAATATAGAAAGTTTATCTGATGAGGAGAAACAGATTCCAAAAACAGATATGGACTTTGACATTGCAAAAGAAATATTGAAAGATAAAGAGTACAATGTGGTAGTTTGTGGTGAAGTGAAAAAAGGTAAAAGTTCACTTATCAATGCCATAATTGGACAGAATTTACTTCCCGTAGATAGCGATATTGCCACATCGCAAGTGTTCCGTATAAGCAATAGTCAGACGGAATCATACAAACTTGTTTTTACAGATAAAACAGAAAAGGTTATTTCACGAGAGGAATTATCTAAATATGGTTCACAAGTTGATGCCAACATCAACGGAACGCAGGAGTTGGGTGGAAAGTCTATTTCATATATTCAGGTTTCTTTGCCTGTTGGTTTTCTGCCTGAAGGGGTAAATATTGTGGATACCCCGGGATTAGGCTCTTTGTATAAAAGTCATGAGAAGATAACCCAAAATTATATCAGTAAAGCAGCTGCTGTGGTCTTTGTTTTAGACTATGCCAATCCGATAGTTGAACAAGAACTGATTTTTATCAACAGAATTCTTGACATTACTCCGTATATATTATTTGTAATAACAAAGACAGACCGATATGAGGAAGAAGTGCGAAACAAAATTATTACACGTAACGAGGAGATTCTGAGAGAAATCTATTCAAAGAGAAATCTGAAAGCACCGCGTATATATCCAATTTCTTCTACTAATTTGATGAAAGCCAGAACCGCAGGAAACAAGATTCTGGGAATGGCATCATACCACCAAAGCGGTTATAATGATGTGGAAAATCTGCTTATGCGTACCATATATCGTGCGGTAGGACTCTTGCGTACAGATAATGCCTTGTCTGTTTCTGTCAATTATGTAAATAAAGTCAATAAGCTTGTGTCCGATATGCTTCAGTCCTGTATGGATGACCAGAAAAATATTCAACAGAGACTGGAAGAAGGTAAAAAGCGTTTGCAAGAGAACTTTAAGGAAGACAGTGGGGAGATTGGACGAAAACGAAATGAAATTGTACGTGAGGTAAGTGCTATCTGTAATTCCGCTTCAAATCGCGTTAGCCAGATATTTTCTCAAACAGGCGAAGTCTGGAATATTGCCTTATCGAGCATTGACAATATAAGTTCTTCTGATGATGCCACAAAATTATGTAGCTCATTGCCTCAGGCTATATCCAATGAAGTTGCCGCTCAATGGGAAATCATTTCCGAGGATCTCCAGACACAGGTGTATGCTTGCCTGAGTGAAATAAATGTAACTATGGATCATGTTTATTGTGAGGGTTTCAATGGCTCTTATTCTTTGAATGCACCTCAAATGACAAAAAGTGAAAAAGTAAATGTCTTTACAAGAGGATTTATGGGACTGAGTATGGGTAGTGCAATTGGTGGATTTCTTGGTTCATTTTTTGGTCCTATAGGTACAGCTGTCGGAGCTGGTTTGGGGGCTGCATTAGGAGGAACTGCAACAGGAAAAACGGCAAATATAGATTTTATCAAGTCTTCCGTGAAAAAGGAAATATCAAATATGATTACGAAAATGAGGTCCGATCTTCTTGATGTTCCTGGAGGTAGTCGCTTCTCTAAAGTCGGAAACTTTGCCAATAATCTTTTGAATTCAGCAACTTCAGCCATTGATGATATGATTGACAGTAGAAAAAGACAAATTCAGGAGGAACTTGACGAACTTACCCGACGTTGTCAGATGGATATGCAAACGAAACAACAAGAAAAGAATAAATGGTTGGAAGTTCAAGGAAAATGGAATAAAGAAACTGAACATTTGCGTGAGCTTATAACTATCCGCAAAGAAATTGTACAGATATTAAACGATTAGAATTATGGCCAAAATAGGAATAGATTTCGGAACAACAGTTTCTAAAGTTGCTTATGTTGATGATAAAGGAGAGGCACGTGCCATAGCAATAGATGGAAGTGTGAAGATACCTACCGTTGTATATTACAGAGAGGGGCAGAATGAGCCGATGGCTGTCGGTCAGCGGGCATATAACCAATATCAGATAGCACGGCAATTTCCGCAAAACTGCTTGTGGATTGCCAAAGATTTGAAGCGAAATTTAAGCAGACACGGACGGCCAACTCCCAATCCTGATATAACTTATGTAAAAGCAATTTGCGATTTCTTCAAATACATAAAAAGAAATGTAGAACTTCGTGTCTTTAACCAGGAAGAAGTGACAGATGTTTGTATTACATATCCTGTTGTATTTGATCATACCAAAAAAGAACTTCTTACGCAAGCGGCTACCATGGCGGGTTTTAAAAAGGTGGTTATGCTGAAAGAACCTCTGGCAGCTGCAATGGGTTATGTAAACTATATTCAAAAAAGAAAAGACTCTTTTTTTAAGGAAGAGGAAGGTAATATTCTTATATTTGACTTTGGCGGTGGAACATTAGATTTATCATTTGTAGAAGAAAGATATAGTGGTTTCCTTTGTTCTATACAGCCCTGTGGTGATGATAATTGTGGTGGAGAGAATATTGACCGACAAATCTATCAGGAATGGGATAAGCTTTGTCTGTCAGAAAGAGGGCATCATATTTGTAATGACGAGACTGCTATCGACATTACTTTTCTGAAAACAGACTGTAAAGATAATAAAGAACTATTGTCAGATCATTTTCGTGATGATATCAACATTCCGTTAAGACTGGATGTAATGGCTGGAAATGAATTCTTGGGAATGGAGGTTACAAGAGATAAATGGGAAGAATTGATTAACCCTACTATGGAGAAGGCTTCAACTTTACTGCGTCAGATGAAACAGCGTATTATCGATAATAAGGTAAATGTCAATAAAGTAGTCCTTATTGGTGGGTCAAGTAACATTTCCAGGGTAAAGACATTGATTGAAAATGAATTCATGATAACACCAGAGTTTATAGAGACACAAGATGTTGCTGTTGCCAATGGAGCAGCTTTGTTTGTTGAGTATGGAGTAATGCCAATAAAATGCTATTGTGAGAGAGATGGCCGTGAATTAAATAGTACTATCAAGTTTTGTCCTGACTGCGGCACTCCAAATCATTTTTATGATATACGATGCGAAGAAATGTATGAGTAATATCAAGCTAATAAAATCATGGATATTATTGAAACAACAAGACGGATTCTGACAAAAGTCAAGGACTATATTTTGAATAGTCCTTGGCGTTCAGAATACGAAGCTGAAATTGAACGGATATTGTTGAATATTGACCAGCCTTGCGAACTGGCGGTAGTGGGGCAGGTGAAGGCCGGGAAAAGTTCTTTTATCAATGCCTTGCTTGGAGAAGATCTTGCGGTGGTAGATGTTACAGAAGCGACTGCAACAATCAACTATTTCAGGTATGGAGTGGTTAAAGATCCCGATAAACCGATAAAGGTAGTATGGAATGATGGCCGTGAAGAATGGCAAACGCGACAGTTCCTTGATTCTCTTCAGGGAAACACACAAGAGGTGCTGGAGCGTGCAGCAAACATTGACCATTTGGAATATTTTCTTCCGAATGAGTTGCTGGAACACATAACTATTGTTGATACACCGGGAACAAATTCTGTGGTGAAAGAACACAGTGATAGACTTTCAGACTATCTTTCCCAGCAGAATATACAGAAATCCAACAATATAAAGCAACGTGCCGATGCTGTTATTGTTCTAGTCGGGCATGTTCAAAAAATGGGGGATGAAGATGTGGTAAATAAGTTTACTGATGCAACCAATCCTTTTAATTTTATAGGAATCATGTCTAAAATAGACAATGAATGGGAAGGGAAAGAAGGGGTTACATTGGAGGAAGAATGCAATCAATGGAAAAGGAGATGCACAACCTATTCGGAAAGACTCAATGACCGGCTTCATTCCATACATCCGGTTTCTGTACTATTGCATCAAAAGGTAGAAGAACTTTTGCAGAATGGCCGGTTAATTGAAATACAATCTGCAATCAGACAGATAAAAGACAAGGATTACTATGATTTCCTGCTTAGAAGTTCTGTTGCATTTGAGAAGAAAATAGAACCGGATGAATTGGAGTCATATTATGAGTGTATAGGGCTGTCTTTAGATGCACGTAAACGACTGACAGAAGGAATGCCTTTTACCGTGTTTAAGGTAATTGCTGATGAATTGTATCATCATAGCATTACGGATGCTGTCGCACATCTTAAGAAATATGCAGGAATGGATGCGCTGAATCAGATTCTGCAACAGCAGTTTTTCAATCGCTCAAGGATTATGCGTTGCTACTCCTCTTTACAAAAAGTACACTCTATTATTGCAGGTATTCTGGAAATTAAGATTCCTCTATTGAGAAAAAACGCGCCATATAAAGAAAGGATACTGCAAGAGATAGATAACATGACATTTGATTTCTATAGAAATAAGTTAGACGGAACAGAGTTTAAGTCGCTGTTGTATCATTTCGTGAAGAATAGTATATGGACAGAACAAGAGTATAAATCACAGATTAATAGGGTGGAAACTTTGATTTTGGATATTGAAAACGGTATTGCACAACTTACTGAATCAAATGAGAAGTCGGAGGGACTTCTGCTCTTGCAACAGAATCGGGACTTGTTTAAAGAAGATGAAATCAAACAACTTGAGACCATATTCGGCAGGAACAAAACGGATATTGGTATCTTGACTCGTGATGATATATGCCAGCAAAAAATTGCATGGGCTATGAAACGTGAATTTTGCAGCACAGACAGTAAAGGACTGGTTAGAAGGAAGATTATCGAACTGGCTTTAGATTTTTATGATCGTTTAATTGATAAGATATAGGCTTATGAACATAATAAAAAATTTTTTCAATACGGTATATAACGCATTGAGTAGTAGTAAAAAGAATGAGCTGCTAAATAACGATGGACAATATGATGATATGGAATCATTAACGGTTCCTGATATAAAAGATACAGATTGTAGAGAACTTGAGGAAACTAAGGACGACATGATTATGCCGACAGAGCAATCAGAGATGCTTCCTCCTTTGAAAATAGATGAGGAAAGCAGTCAGGAAACTTGTGAAAAAGAGGATTCTTCTCAAGAACAACACACAACCGTATTTCATAATCATACAGATGATTTGAACATCGATGCCGATTCTTTGCTTCAGAATATATGCAATGCCATTGATTATTTTGATGACAAAGAAAAAGCTTTGTCTGCTCAACCCGGAGATAAAGTATGGGAGTTTGTAAGGACTAAACTTATAGAAAAACTTAAATTATCTGGAGTGTCTGTCATTAAGGACGAAGAAACTCTGGATTGGTTAAGGCATAAACCTATAGAGGTGATAGAAATGCCTGAGGAAGGATGCTCTATAGAAAAAACAATATATCCTGGCATTTGTTTGGGAGAAAAAGTATATCTTAGAGCTGTTGTTAAACTAAAACAGAAATGATTATGTTTATGGATAATTTTGATTTTAATGATATGGGGGATATGGATGTTCCTGATTCATTCGATTATGATACAAATATTGAAGGCGCTTCTCTGCTGGAGTTTGATGCTGATAATATCTCAGGACCAGATGATTTTTTCGAAGTAGATAATAACGACGAATCTTTTTTGTTATCAGATTTTGAAACGGGAACTGATTTACAGTTGGATTTATCAAATGATGCTGAGAATACACTCATAGATAGTCCTGCTCCGTTAGAGTTTGAACCGGAACATAATAGCCCGTCTTTTATGGGTAGAGATACATTACCACCGGATGCCAATTCTGACGGATACATACCGGATGGCAAAGTTACCTTGACATCTACAATAGGGGATGTGCCTGAAACTTTCAAGATGTATGCAAAGGATGGTCATAGCTATGCTCTCCATAATGGCCATTACTATAGAATTGACGGTTCTGGGACAGTGAAAATTAATGGAATTATGTACGATAAAATATAACAATTTATGAAATGTCCGCATTGTGGTCAGGAACATCCTGACGATTTTTTATTATGTCCATATACAGGAAAACCACTTAAATCACAGACAAAAGTTTGTGGAAATCCCGATTGTCAATATTCCAATGTACCTATAGAGGCTAAATTTTGTCCGAGGTGTGGTTGGGCTTTTTCTCAAGATGATAATGATAGTTCAAAACAGAAAAGGGAAACGTTTATTAAGGATAATAATGGTCTTACAGATTACAATATTGTATTAGGGAAAACAACTGTAGATGAATTAGAAACGACTTTTAATATAATGTTAGAGCAAGAATATTATGATGATGAATACTGTGAATTAAAACTTGAACAAGGAATTACTATATTTGCTAGAAATAAAAAATCTGTTATTTATGCGATTCGTTTTGATGATATTGAAAATAATGTTTTAAGAAATATATTGAAAACTGTATTTCATATTCAAGACTTTAGTAATAAATATGGATTAAAGAACCTTATAAAGAATTACTGTAATAAGAATTCATGGCAGATTAAGTTTGTAGATGATGATTGTGTCGTTTTGATACCTGATAAAAGATGGATTATACATTGTATTTTTGATGAAGGAGAATTAGATGACTTTGAAATTTACTATATTCCCCAATGTCCTCATTGTAATGAGTCTGTTCAAATTCAGATTGATGATTTCGACCATAGTAATTGTTGGTTAAGATGTAAACAATGTAAAAAAAGATTTGAGCTTTCTGAGGAATTAAAAAAGGAGATTCTTGTATGTCCAAGTTGTGGAAGTGATGATTTTGAAGATGACGGTAGCGGGTATGTACAATATACTTGTAATCGATGCGGACATATTTGGGGAGATGAAAAAGATGAAGATGATTGGGATGATAATGATGAAGACGAAGAAGATTGTGATGAAGACGATGATGAAGACTACGATGATGAATTACATCGCTTTTTCCCTGTCTGTGGTATTACATTAGGTGAAACTACTGTAGAAGAAGCTGAAGAACAGGATTATTTGTATAGTGAAATAGAATACTGTGATAGTGATCTTGTAATAGCATGGACAAAAAATACTAATGGATATCCTGGAGCTCAAATTCGTAAAGAAAAATATGATGATTGTTTCACTAATATATATATAACAAACAGTAACGATATGTTTCCTGAATGGGAAGATTTGGGCTTTGACTGGAATCTATCCTATAATGAGTGGATTGAATTGTTTAAAGATTGGGATTATGATATAGATGTTGTGACACCTCCACACAAAGAGCTTTGGGAAGAAAAAAATTATTGGTATCTAGACGCAACAGTTCGTGCTATCGCCCCAGACGATTCTGTGTACTTTGAGTTGGAATTTAGTTATGGGCGCAATGGCTATAAACAAAAGTCCCAAGGAACACTGTATTCTATTAGTGTTTCAATTGATTTGGAACATTTAGATATGTGATATAAAAAATGCAATATTTATACTTAACTTAAATACTAATTATATACAATGGAAAATAATATGTGCGATAAACAAATAGATGACGAAACAAAAAAGATTATTGATGAAGAAGTGCAAAGGTCTTATCATAATGTCATTCGTCAGATGATAAAAGACGAAAATGAAATTAGAAATCAACGTTCCAATTGGTTTCTTGTAATTCAAGGCTTTTTAGTGGCTGGATGTTGTGAATTATATGCTAATAAATGTCAATGTAATATATACGACCTAATATTAATAATATCTTCTATTGGGATTGTAAGCTCATTATCTTTAGTATATGCATCATGGCGAAGTGAAAAATCTATTCAAATGCTTCTTGCTGTTTGGGATATATTTATTATTGACTGTAATAAAAAATACAAGAATTTTCCCCCTGTCGTTGCATTAACTCATGGTATTATAAATAGATATAAGAATAAAGAGCAACTAACTGATAATGACTATAGGGAATTGGAAATATTTAATAAAATGTATAATAAAAAATCAAAGACAAAATGCAGTTTGGAATTTATTTTAAATAAATGTGATTTTATGTTGCCATTTAGGAGTATACCTGTAATTTTTATTATAGCTTGGATTGCTGTATTTTTTATTATATTAAATTACCATGCAAATAAATAGAATTGAACCTTCTTATTGGTTTAACAATTTAAATGAAAACAATCTTCAATTATTGATATATGGATATGATTTGAATTGTGCAAATGTACAAACGACAATTCCTCATAATTCGCTTTCAATGATAGAAGGACTAAAAGGCAAATATTTGTTTTTAGATCTTTCACTTAAAAATAATATCAATGCGGGATTATATGACATAACTATTATTTCAAAAAATGAAAAAATAAGCATACCTTATGAAATCAAAAACAAGAGAAGTTGGAATAAACAATGCAAAGCTACTATTTCCAATGAAGATGTCGTGTATTTGTTGATGCCAGACAGATTCGCAAAAGAAGAGCTGCCTGAACAAAATTTGCAAAATGGAAATGATCTGAACAAAAGGCATGGAGGGAAGATTCGTGGAATAATAAGTAATCTATCGTATCTTTATGATTTAGGAGTGACTGCATTGTGGTTGACTCCGGTATTCAAAAATAGTGAATATCACGGTTATTCAATCACAGATTTTTATGAGATAGAACCATGTTTGGGCTTTTTAGAGGATTATCAAAGTCTTGTTAAACAAGCGCATGAACATGGTATAAAAATAATAATGGATATTGTTTTTAATCATTGTAGTATTAAGCATCCATGGTTGGAAAATCCACCTTTGGACAATTGGTTTAATGGACAAGAGGGACAAGTAATACAGAAAACAAATTATAAAGTTACTACTATTTTTGATCCATACGCTTCTCAGACTGATAGAGATTATACTGTCAAGGGATGGTTTACGGAAGAAATGCCTGATTTGAATATAGAAAATGATTTTGTTTTCAAATATTTGACTCAGATGACAATTTGGTGGATAGAAACGACCGGTATTGATGCGATAAGAATGGATACCTATCTGTATTCAGACTTTGAAAAAATGATTGAATGGCAGAATATTATCACTAAGGAATACCCGGGATTTTCTGTGATAGCGGAAACATGGGTTCCAGAAGAGGCTTATACAGCAAAGATACAAAATGAAGCTTATAAAAGACTTAATAATGATACGTCTTTAATCGTGATGGATTTTGCATTTCAGAAAAGAATAGAGTCTTGTTTTGATAGAGTAAAATGTTATGATAAAGAAGGACAGATATATAATCATTTTGTATATGATTACCTTTATAATTGTCCCAAAGAGACTTTGGCCTTTTTAGATAATCACGATTTGCCACGTTGGTATTCGCAAATTAAAAATAAAGCTAAGTTAAAACAGGCTTTAGCTATACTATTGACTGTACCAAGGATTCCGCAAATTTATTATGGAACCGAGTTTTTATTTAGTAGTGATGGAAATGGATATGGTGACGGGAATTATAGAGTAGATGCTTTTGAAGCATTATTGTCTCCTGAAAAGTTTGTGAGATATGAAATAGCTCGATATCTGAAGATTATTCTCAATTGGAGGAAAAAATCAAAGGCTATATCTAATGGAACTATGAAGCATTTCATTCCACAAGATGGTGTTTACGTTTATTTTCGATCGTATAAAGATGAAAAAGTAATGATTCTTGCAAATTGTACTTCCAAAACTTCAACAATTGATTTATCCTTGTATAAGGAAGAAATAAAAGATTATAATTACGGAACAGATGTAATATCTAGTAAACAAATATATTTGACAAACTCCACATTGACAATGAAGAAAAATGCAATATTCATTTTAGAACTTCAAAAATGATGTTTGTCAGACCCAATAAATGAATATAAGTCCAATAGTTACTCTGGTTAAACTATTGGACTTATATCAAACTTAAAGTAAATCATCAAATATTAATGGCGAACTATCCAGATCAGAAGAGTTGTCAGGATTTATATCATCACTGGTAGTATCAATGCTGTCATTTATATCTAAAGATACATCGTTAGTGTCGGAATAGAAAGAATCGTCTGCATACGTTGAAATAGCAGGTGTATCATCAATATGGAACATGTCAAAGTCTGCTGAATTTTCCGTTAGATTCGGCAAATTAAATTCCAGATTTGCTATTTCATCTGGAATTTGCACATCATCAGGAATATTTTCAAGTGTAGTGTCAATCATATTGGATGTATCCAGTATAGCCTTTAAGTCTTCATCATGTTCAATATTGGATGAAATGTTTTGCATTTCATCTTGAGGTAAATTCCCATCCAAAAAGGCTGCAAATTTTTCAATGCTGATTGAAGGATTAAAATGTTTATCCATTTTTTACCTCCTTTCTCCAAACTCGAATGTATTGTTCTTTTGCCAATTTATGCTTATTATAATAATTTTCCATACTCATTCCCAAAATTTCAGCAGTTTCTTCATTCGATTTTTGCTCTAAATAGCGTATGCGTATCAGATTTCTATATCTGGCATTCGACATTAAGCTTAGAATTTTCTCTGCATCCATTCTATCAATGGAATTGAGGTCTATATTACAAGAGCCAATGTTAGATAAAAAACTATCATGGTTCATAAACTCTGAGTCATTATTATTGCATATAGGTTCTATAATAGGTGGTTTCCTTTCATACTTTGCATAACAATAATATAGACATGCTGATTTTAACCATGATGCCAATGTACTTTCTCCTTTAAAATTCTCCAATTGACATCTTCCTGTACGTTTACTTGGTGAAAGAACTAAAATATATATTTCATCAATAAACTCCTTACAGGTAACACAATCCGTATAATATTTATCGTAAATTGATTTAAAAAGAGGATAACACTTGACATAAAAGAACTTTTTCGTGATAAGATTATCACGATTAATCAAAGCTCTAGCAATTTGAATGTCTTCTGTAAAAATTTTCACTTCTATCTTGAATGAATTATTGTTTTTTACTCAATCATTGTAAGTTATTACTTAAAAGATATCTTTGTAAGTATTCATTGCAAAGGTAGCATTTTATTTTTCAGTAAAATAAACTTTTTCTGAAAAGAGTAATAGTATAAACAATAATGCATGCAGATGAAAAGACAGCCCAATATATAAAGCACTAAATAAAAAATTAAAGTAATGATGGTAGATTCTGATAAATACGAAACTCTATATAGTAAACCAAAATAGAAAACTTCCAGGACTGACATAGTAATATGTATGTAGCCATTATCTATCTTTTAGACGGGTGGTTTGCAGATGCAGATGAAGTTTTGAGAGTTAAATAGAATTTAATTATTAAATCAGACAAATATGAAAATGAAAAGAGCTTTTGTTTTGTTTTGGCATGGACTGACAAGCCTTCTTGCCGGTATTGCCGAGTGGTTTACAGTGATACTTGGAATGAAAGACGACTCCAAGTACGGAAAAATTCTCCGAAGAGTTGTAGGCAGTTGCTTCACCATAATCATGCTATTGATTGCCGTTACTGCCATTATAGGATCTTATGAAGGGATAGTAGGGACATTATGTGATGATGATTCCGAGGAATATTACAATGTCCAATATTTATCAAGAGGAGCAACATATTACAACCGGTATATGGAAACAGGTCATGTAATAAATGCAGACGGTAAAAAGACGATTAAAGATATTTGTTGGATTGCCAAGCCTTTAGGTTATGACTCACTTATATGCTATAGCAATGGTAAGGCTCGTGGATATTTTAATATGTATAACGGGGAGGTGGCCATTGAACCCAAATACTCCCATGCTTGGATCTTTTCTGAAGGATTAGCTTCTGTTGATGATAATGGATGGATAAAATTCATTGATGGTACTGGCAAGACTGTAATAGATTTAAATATTCCATATATCCCAGGAGCAGAAGGTTATGTGTTCCACAATAATCATTGTGCCGTCCACAATGATTGTCGTGACAGATTTGGTTTGATTGACAAGCAGGGTAACTGGGTTTTGGAGGCAGAATACTTTTCGATCGAACCGTGTGATACATTCTGGCTTGTTGATAATGGTAAAGAGCAGAGCGTGATAACTGATAAAATGAAAACTATTATACCGTTTACAGCCGGAAAAATACAAATATATGAAGATATGATTGAAATCACGCTGGCAAATCATACGATTAAGACATACTCTTTACAAGGAAAAATAATTGATGATTTTTGCATAAGGAATGTAGAAGAGATGACCTACAAGACTGCAGAGTTAAACATTCCATCCCAAACAAATGATGATAGTCAATCCGATTACAGTGGCGAAGCATATCACATACCGGCTACGGCCAAATGCAAGAAGTATGAAGCTGAATGGGGGTGGTATGGCTTAATGACTCCGGAAGGTAAAATCCTGACATTCCCTTCTTATTCATACATTAAAGCTGTTGGCGAGGATTTATATCTCTGTAAAAATAATGATAATAGCGGTATTTTACTGAATGGCAAAGGAGAAAAAGTGGGATAAAATGAAAGTATTTATTATTTTTTTTGTTTCACTGGCTGCTTTAATGAGCTGTAGTGGTAAAATAGACTCAAATGGTATTAGCTGTGAATTTGGAGATAGCATTGCGACAATAGACTGTACCACATATTATTGGAAGCAATTGGCAACTGATTCGGCACGCATATCTGCAATCAAAGATAGTAAGGTTATCACGGAATGTATCGTGAAAGGTCCCGTTTATGGAGCTAAGCAGTTTGAAGACGGAGAAATATATATCCTATGTGACCAAAACCAGGTATTTTGGTTTGATATTAAAAACATTCCAAGCGAGCTTGAGATGTTGACCGAAGAAGATTTAGAGAGTTATGATCTCTCACAAGAAAATGCAGATGCTGTCATCAATGTTGAGTTAAGTGAATAATCAAATTAATAATTAAAAATCTTTGCAATTATGGAAACTAATAATCAGCAAGAAAAAACACAGGTATTTAATGTCATTATTTTAGACCGCAGCGGATCTATGGAAACCATCCGCCGTGCTGCCGTAGGCGGTTTCAATGAAACGCTCTCCGGTATCAAAAAGGCACAAGAGAAATTTGCGGACACACAGGAGCATTTTATATCCCTGTTGGCATTCTGTAGTTGTGAGATGAAACAGATTCTTGATAAAGTGCCGGTTATGGAGGCAAATCCTCTGAAACTGGAAGACTACCAGCCATGCTGTACCACTCCGCTTTATGATGCTATGGGATTTACCATTACTAAGATGCGTGATTATGTCAAGAGGATTGAGAATGCGGTCGTGGTTGTCACCATTATTACCGACGGACTGGAGAACGCATCAAAGGAATATACAGGCTGTAGCATCAAGAGTCTTGTGGAATCTCTACGAGAAGAGGGCTGGACTTTCACTTATATGGGAGCCAATCAGGATGCGGTAGAAGTTGCCATGAATCTGTCTATTCGTAATTCACGTAATTTTGAATACAGTGAACAAGGTGTAGAATATAGTATGGTAAGGGATACTAATACTCGCATGAAATATTATTCTAAACTTCATTCTTGTGCAGCAAATCCAATGGAAAAACTATCAAAAAGAATAATGTCAAAGTTGGCTGATGAAGCTTTTGATGAGGAGGAAAACGAATCAAAAGAATGAACAATAAAAAAGAACAGTATATATCCGCGAGCGGTAACACTGTAAATATAGAGAAAGCGCCATTGCATGGGTGATAGCTTTACCATACGTTGTCACTCTATAACTGTAAAATACACAATTATGGGACCATTTAAAAGTAAGAAAGTCATATATGGTAGTCCGTCTAGGATTCCATATATTGCAGAAGAAATACGTAAATCATTTACTGCAGACAAATATGAGGTACGTATTGTATCTCTTTCTTCGGGAAACGAAATATACATCACCAAAGGTGGTATGTTCAAGGCGGCTTTAGGACTGCGTTCTGCAATGAAAGTAAAAATGATACCAAGTCGGGATGGCTATATTGATTTTGAAGCTAGTATAAGTATTGTCAAACAGCAGCTCATGCCAACATTCATTACCGAATGCATGCTTTCTCCCGTTGTAATCGCACAAATCTGGAGTATAATCAGGCAGTCCAGACTGGATGAAAAAGCGTTGGAGGTAGTAGAAAATATTGTTTATCGGAACAATAAGAACATTGGCCGTATATATGAAAGCTATCAAGGCTACAGTATCTATAACTGCGGCGAAGATATGCTGTTTATTCAATCAAGAAGAACGAAACGTAATCTTCTTATGGATGTCAGGAACAACAAGTTTACAGAATTGATTGATGACAATGGTAAAATGACGGCATTCACGGATATGGATGTTAGCCAGACGGTGAGAGACAAGGATGTGAATGCAGGGAATTCACGTTCCTTGATAGCTGACTATAGGTTCTTTGTGCATCGCTTCCGTAATGGACAAGCCGATGTAGAGTGGACAATATGTCCGGACGGTCAATTCTTTGCCGATGAAGATGGTTTTGGATCAGAAGATTGCCAGGAACTGACTGTCAAAGGCGTAATTAATCGTAACGGTAAAATCATTGTCCCTTTTCATTAACTATTAAAAATATAACAGAACGAGATGAAAAATAAATTCTATTGGATTGATTTGGCTGTATGCTCAGTATGGATACTTGCCATATTGGGTGACAGGTGCACCTGCAACAGTGTCCAGGAACTTATAGCCATCCTGACAGTTGTGATGCGAGTGACTTACACCTTTGCCATCGCGAGAAATGAAAAACGGGCATGGATTCCGTTACTCGGAATGATTGTCACTACCGCACTGATGTTGCAGTCTGACCATTTTATAGGAACTGATAATATAGCATATTACACATTTCCGATATTAAATATCAAAGGCAACATAAATTCATATAGAGTCATAGCGTTTTTCAGTGTACTGTGGATCTGGATGCTTCCTCCTGTATTGTATTTTATAAAGCTTTTCCGAAGGAAACTAGTTAGAACGGATGCAAAATGGAAGGATATGTTGGGAGCTATCCTGTGGAAAGATAAAACAGCAAGGGCTTATTCGGCTCTTATGCTTACATGCATCATTACGTTCTTTACGGGGCTTGCCATGAATGCGAAGGCTTGTCGTATAGTCTGTCTTGTCATGCCAACGTTGAGCTATTGGCTGATCTGCCACCATTATCTGGTAAGGCCAAAAAGATTATGGTTGCTGGTTATAAGTATGGCTGTCTTTTATTATGCGCAGCCTTTTGCTGGATTATGGAGAATAGCAATGCTGTCCATTAGTTTGGCAGTAGTAGTCTATATGACAGTCCGGTTATATCAGGTAACCGAAAAACTTGTGCTGTCCGTATTGATTATATTTTATATCGGAATGTTCCTTCCTTCATTGGCTATAGGCTATAACCAATATGCATGTACCAGATATGGAAGACTATATTACTATTCTCATGCTCCTTACAACGGAATTTTCTATATTAAGGATATTTCCGGTGAAAAGCAAGGCTTGCGTGACCGCTACGGAATCCTTGTAGAACCGGAATATGACGGTATTTATCATCCGGACGGCAATGGAGGAATGGGAGAAATTGAACTACGAAAAGACGGTCATTGCGAATATTATGACCCATGGACAGGTGAAATCAGAAAAGATGATGAAATAAATGAAGATTTGCAAGCGGAAATATGCAAGGATATTAATGCATTTGTGGATAAATACACTACAGACTACGATGACCGCATAGAAGTAAAAGTAACAGAGTTCTCCACATCAAAGGTGCTTTGTCATGTAAAAGTAGCCATGTACGGACTTCCTTTTTACAGTTATAAAGATACGGACTTTTTACCAGAAGATACAGTAGAATTGCTTTCTGGTGAAGTGTCTTGTGACACATTAGTTCTTCTAAAGCACTCTCAGAAGCAAATGATAAGTTATGCACTTGATCTGATACAAGATACTGTGCCAGTGTATCGTATCAACCTGAAAATAGCTCAGGATAAACTCCCGGAAAAGTCAATGGCAGAAGAGTTGGCAGATATGATTTCTCAAAATGATTTTTTTATTATGGGTTATTGAGTCGTGATGACAAGATGATTAATTCACCAATGTATACTTCAATTAAAGTCATTGATAAGGAGTAATATCTTTATCAACCTGATGGAATGATTATCAATGATAAAGGAAATTTTGTACATAATTTGTTACTTTTGGTCTCATATTTTCTAAAAGCATTCTTTTTATTGTTCCTATAATTTTATATCAATAGCTTACGGGGATTAGATATCGGTTTGATATTTCCGACTTTGGAGGAACTGGAGAACCAGTAACCTTGTTTTTGTCTGACAGAAAACTTTCTGTCGGACAAAAACACAACTTGCTCTGTTCGTTTGAACAGAGAATCCACTTAAAGTGGATTGTGGCTCTATGCCCATTTATAGCTATAAAATAGAGTCGTATTTGCCTGATGAAAAATGTAAATATCAGTTTGTTTGTGACAAACCTGTATGCAGAGTTGAATATCGTGTGAATGGAGTGCCTGATATTTAGTTATTGGCCGATAATTTAAATATTCAATATTGAAAGTTTTATGCTGTATTGAACTATGGCATCCTGATTTACAGATATTACATATCAATCTGTATCATATAATAGTATGTAGATTGTTATAGTAAAGTTGTATACGCTGCTTAATGAGGATTGTAATATATTGATAATCAGTGTGTATGTAAAATAAGCTCTGTTGTGATATTGCAATAGTGTAATACCCTGATAACATAATAACACAACAACATGATGCCCTAATAACATAACATTACAATAACATAGTAACACAACAACATAATACCCTAATAACATAACATTGCAATAACATAGTAACATAACAACATAATACCCTAACAACATAATATTGCAATAACATAGTAACATAGCAACATAATACCCTAATAACATAACATTGCAATAACATGATAACACAACAACATAATATTGCAATAACATAGTACCCCCCATATTATAATATTGTCAGGACATAGTATTATGCCAATATAATGCCCTGACAAAACAATATCCTAATGCTCCCAATAGTATGATGTAAAAATCTGAACAACATAGCCCGGAAAAATCCATCACCATTATCTGATAATGGATCTTTCTGAGCCATCTTCTTGCTATTTGAAAATCGGATTGGAAAGCAGAATCTTGTAATATACTGTACCTCCCACCTCTATGGGAGCCTTGGCAATCATAAACTGTACGGTCTTCCTTTCCACTTTAGCCTGAAGCATGATTCTCCGCACAATGAATCCGGCAGAGAATCTGGCACACCTTTTATCTTTCCATACAGTGAATCCGTTCTTGTCTGTCGTATGGCAGATATACCATTCTCCCGTATCCTCATCGTGTGCGAAATTAACCCGTCCTCCACCGAGAATCCCCAGTTCGATGGACATTGTCTTTGACAGGTAAACCGTTCCCTTGCTGTCCATATTAATTGTCCGCTTCCCCTGATAAACCACCTGCTGCGGACGTGAGTTCTCCTTGTTATATACTATCAGTGCCATAAGTTTCTGTTTTAAGGGTGATACAATAAACTAACTGATTAGGATATGAATCCTTCTACTGCTAGCATCTGGCTTCTCCATGAGAATCCCCGGTTTGACCGTACTGTATCCATGATCGTGTTTACTTTTCCTGAAATGGCACTTGCCGATATACCCATACATTCACCCAACGCCTTGAATGAAAAGTCTGATTCATAAAAACGCAACGTAAACATCCTGTATTCCTGATAGGAGAACTTTCTTCTGATAAAGTTAAGAATGTCCTTCACCAGTTTTTCACAGCTGTTCAGGTCATCCGGAGAAAGGAAATCCGCATCTTCCCCACATCGAAGAAAGAAATATTCGTCCGGATGGGCATATTTGCTTTCCAGCCTGAACTTGGTCATGAACGCTTTCCTGTAACATCCGATAAAGTATGCTTCATAATCCGTTATTTCCCTTTCCGGATTCAGCACCTGCTTTCTTACAAACAGATAAGTGTCATGAAAATTGTCCTCATCCAGTGCCCCGTATCTGCCAACGAGATTTCTTAACCTGTCATAAGACACCGTAAACCAGTCATTGAACCTTTTTTCCACATTGTTCGCTTCCATAATCTTCCATTTATTGAGTTATACATGGCCTGCCCGTGGGTAGGCATTCTTATTTCTTGTGCGTTCCCCAGTTCGTTTTCCGATGATTGCTGCAAGGCTTGCCGTGAAAAAATACGCTCTTGCACCAGCAAGAGGAAGATTTTTTCACAAGCAACCAAGCCCCTTCAGGGGCCGCCTTGCGCGATCATTCGGAAAAACAACTATCTTTGCTGCAAGAAATGAGGATGACTTCATCTTGAAAGCGCCTGGTCTCTGTATGTTATTACAGATGGTTATGCGAGATATAAGATAGGTTTATCTCTATAACCCCATCTTGCTCCTTACTATATTCATGTTGTCCTTCAGGT
>OLVU01000804.1_pt1 | contig 24844 bp, 13 predicted proteins | sample 1673321 | NCBI WGS metagenome assembly OLVU01 (sample SAMEA3178942, study PRJEB25190) | human gut metagenome | biome: human gut; feature: human-associated habitat; material: faeces | place: Austria | collected 2013 | reverse complement strand
ATTATTAGATTAATAAATCTGTGTGAATCTGTGTAATCTGTGGTGAGTCTTATTCCTTTCCATCCTGTTATAAACAGACCTTATACCAATGATTCCTTTATAAACTCCTTCATCTCCGGTGTATATTCCTCGGCACTCTGAAGCAATTTGAACTGCGCTTTTGTACGTACAAGGTTGTGTTCCGGATATTTAATCTTATAATAAGTATCACCATTAATATAATCTGCCAGAAAACGAACACACTGCATGTAGGGGAACAACGCAGCGGCATACGGCAAGTTCTCAATCTCTATTGGAAGCAAAAAGACTTTTGCAGACTCCAGATAGCCTTTTGCAAACGCCTTAAAGATTGCCATATTGAAATTCACATTATTCAGGTCTTTATCATCCTCGGCACCCGTATTGGCTGCTGAACGAAGGAAGTCACCAAAATCGGAAAAGATAAAATTGGGCATTACGGTATCGAGATCAATTACGCAAAGCACCTTCCCTTCTTCATCGAACATCATATTGTTCACCTTCGTATCGCAGTGGCATACACGTTTAGGCAATTTACCCTCACGATACAAACGTTCACCTTTACACATTTCGTCTGCACGCTTTTCAATCTCATCCAGATAATATTGCACTTCTTTCACCCGACCTACCGCATCCGCAGCCACGGCATCGCGAAGCTGTTTCAGACGAAACTCCATATTATGGAAGTCAGGGATCGTCTCTCCCAGCGTATCCGGAATATCCGCAAGCATCGCCTGGAAATTGCCAAAAGCAACACCGGCATAATAAGAATATTCCGCATCCACCGTTTCATAAGTCTTTGCATTGGGAATGAAAGTCATGATGCGCCAATAGTTTTCGCCATCGTACCAATACGTTTTTCCCGTATCGGCAGGAATAAAAGAAAGTACCTTGCGGTCGATATCATCCGCTCCCTGTTCCGTAAGTTTCTTGCGGATATGCCGGGTAACGGCTTCAATGTTTGTCTGCAACATTTCCACATTCTGGAAGATAGCGTGGTTGATACGTTGCAATACATAGTCGGGCGCGTCGGCTTCCAAAGTAGTCACTTTGTACGTGTCATTAATCAGTCCGCTGCCCAAAGGCTGGATTTCGTTAACTGTACCCTTCGTATTGAAATGGGATACAATGGATTGGAGGTTATTCATGATATTTTATAATAGATTTAAAATTGGTATGCAAATATACACCTTCCGAATGAAAGCAAAAGTCAAAATTCGTCCGACAAACGCCCAAAAATATACATTTCGACAGACATAACCATAAAAAACAGCCAATAAACATCCCCCTTTTGAGCAAAACGCCTTATATTTGTGTTTGAAACCTTAAAATACCGGAGGAAAAGTGCAAAAGTTTATCAGAACGCTGTTTCTTGTTTTAGTAAGCATAGTTACAGCAAACGTACACAGCCAGAATATCACTTTCAATCATTTAACCACCGACGACGGCCTATCTCAGTTTAGTGTCAACAGTTTGTATATTGATGAAAATGGTATCTTATGGATTGCTACGCGCGAAGGTTTGAACCGTTACAATGGAAACGATATACAGACTTACAAACTGAACAAAAACGATCCCTACAGCCTTTTCTGTAACACCGTGCTCCGCATGGCAGGCGACCAGAACGGAAAAATCTATCTGCTCTGTACCGAAGGTGTTGCCCAGTTCGACCTGACTACCCAACGCTTCACCACCCTCCTGCAAGGAAACATCAATAGCATATATTATAAAAACGGCCTTTTCATCGGGAAAAAGAATGAAATATATCGCTATAATGAGCAAACCGATAACTTTGATCTTTACTACCAGATGGCAGGAGAAAACATCGAAATATCCTGCATGTTCGAAGACAAAGGACACATGTGGATAGGAACCACCAGCGAAGGTGTGTTCAATCTGAAAATAGACGAACATCTGCTAACTCACCCCATCGAGAAAGGAAATATCACCAGTATTTACCAGGACAATGCAGGCGAACTGTGGATCGGAAGCTGGGAAAAGGGACTCTTCCGAGTGAAAACAGACGGAAATATCGAGAACCTGCGAAACGACCCGAAGAACCCGCATAGCATATCTTCCGATTTTGTCAGATCCTGCTGTGAGGATAATCTTGGCAATATCTGGATAGGGACCTTCAACGGCCTGAACCGGTACAATAAAACGACAGGACTTTTCCAGAACCATACCTCCAACGAGATGCAGAATGAAGGACTTACACACTCGTCCATCTGGTGCATCGTAAAAGATAATCAAGGTACTTTATGGCTGGGTACTTACTTCGGCGGTGTCAATTACTTCAACCCCGAATATGAAATCTATACCCGATACAAAGCTTCCATTCATGAAAAAGAAGGATTAAGCAGTCCCGTAGTCGGACGCACCATTGAAGATAAGAACGGAAATCTGTGGATTGGCACGGAAGGAGGCGGACTGAACTTCTACAACCGCCGGACACGTGAGTTCAAGTGGTATCTTGCCGGACAAGGACGCAACAGCATCTCCCACAGTAACGTGAAAGCCCTTTATTATGATCCCGCAAAGGAAATCATCTGGATAGGAACCCACCTTGGCGGACTGAACAAACTGGATATCCGCACAGGTACATTCACGCATTATCTTATGGAAGAAGGAAATCCGGAAACTCTTCCGTCCAATATCGTTCGTGACATTGCCCCCTACCAGGACCAATTGATTGTCGCTACCCAAAACGGTGTGTGCCTGTTCAATCCTCAGACCGGAAAATGTCAACAGCTCTTTAAAGATAGCAAAGAAGGGCGTAAAATAGCTATGGTTGCAGATGTAGAGGTAGATAATAACGGCACGCTCTGGATTGCCGCTACAGGCGAAGGTATCTTCTCCTACCGCTTCGATACGAACAAGTTGACCAACTACCGTCACGACGGAACGCAGGCACACAGCCTCAGCAACAATAATGTGAACAACATCATGCAGGACAGTAAGGGTAACTTGTGGTTCTCTACTTCGGGAAGTGGCCTCGACCTGTACCGTTCCGCTACCAACGATTTCGAAAACTTCGACAAGGGCAAGAACGGACTTGTCAGTGATTGCATTTACGATACACAAGAATCTCCCGTCAGCGGTAAACTGATACTGATTACCAATCAGGGCTTCTCCATCTTCGATCAGAAAGTGGAAAAGTTTCAGAACTACAGCGTGGAGAATGGTTTCCCACTGACAGCTGTCAATGAAAACGCCCTTTGTGTGACACGCGACGGAGAAATCTTCCTTGGCGGTACGCAAGGTATGCTCTCATTCAATGAACTGGAACTTAATTTCACCCCGAAGCCTTACAAGATCATCCTTTCCCGCCTCATCGTAAACGGCGCCGAAGTAAAAGTGAGCGATGAAACGGGTATTTTGACGCAATCCCTATGCCATACACAGGAAATCACCCTGAATGCTAACCAAACCATGTTCAGCATCGAATTCGCCACCTCCAACTACGTGGCAGCCAATAAGAATGAAATCATTTACAAGCTGGAAGGCTTCTCCGAAGACTGGAACAGCACGCGCGGCCAACCTATCATCACCTACACGAACCTGAATGCCGGAACATACAATCTGCTGATTAAACCTAAAGGAAAAGAAGAGTCCATCTGTCCGCAGGTGCATCTTACGATTCATGTACTGCCACCTTATTATAAGACTCCGCTCGCCTATCTTATTTATCTGATAGTGACCGGTATCCTTTTGTGGTATCTGGTGAAGACATACAAATCGAGAATTAAGCTGCGTGAATCGTTGAAGTACGAACAGAAGCATATACAAGACGTGGAAGCGCTGAACCAATCGAAACTACGCTTCTTCACCAACATCTCACACGAGTTCCGCACGCCGCTTACACTCATCGTATCGCAGGTGGAAACTCTGATGCAATTGCAAAACTTCACACCCACCATTTATAATAAGATACTGAGCATTTACCAGAACAGCATCCAACTGCGCGAACTGATCACCGAACTCCTAGACTTCCGCAAACAGGAACAAGGGCACATGAAGGTAAAAGTCAGTCCGCACAACATAGTGCATTTCCTTTATGAGAATTACCTCATCTTCATGGAATATGCAAGCAGCAAACAGATCAATTTCAATTTTGAGAAAGACTGTGAAAGTCTTGAAGTATGGTATGACCAGAAGCAAATGCAGAAGGTAGTCAATAACCTGCTATCCAATGCCATCAAGCATACCCAAGCCGAAGATACCATCACACTCAGCATCACCACCGAAGGCAATGAAGCCGTAATTCGCGTGACTGATACTGGTAGCGGTATCGATGCCAAAGAAGTAGATAAGATATTCGACCGTTTCTATCAGACAGAGCAGATGGACAGTCTCACCACCGGTGTAGGCACCGGCATCGGTCTGGCTCTGACGAAAGGTATCGTCGAACTGCACCACGGCACCATCAAGGTAGAAAGCGAACTGGGCAAGGGCAGCAGTTTCATCGTCCGCCTTCACCTGGGCAACGCCCATTTCAATACTGAGGAAATCAGCAAAAAGAGCGAAGACGTACAGCAAATAGAACAACCGCAAATTTCTGAAATCGATGCCTCACTCAAAGCTGAATTGGAAGAAAATGCCCCGATTAAGCGCATGCCCGATGTCAAGATGGTTATCGTGGAAGACAATGCCTCCATTTGTGAGATGTTGGCAAACATCTTCCGCCCATTCTATCAAGTGCTGACAGCCGCAGACGGTGAAGAAGGTCTGGAGCTGATACAGAAGGAAATGCCGAATATTGTGGTAAGCGACGTCGTTATGCCCAAAATGTCCGGTACCGAACTCTGTAAACAGATAAAAAATGATTTCAATACTTGCCACATACCGGTAGTACTGCTTACCGCACGGACTGCCGTAGAACAAAACATTGAAGGACTGCGTATCGGTGCGGACGATTACATCACCAAACCATTCAACACGAATCTGTTGATTTCGCGTTGTAACAACCTGGTAAATTCACGCATTCTCCTCCAAGAAAAGTTCAGTAAACAACCACAAGCTTATGCACAGATGCTTGCCACCAACCCGATAGACAAGGAAATCCTGGACCGCGCCATCAGCATCATCGAAAAGAATCTGGATAATACGGAATTTAATGTCAATATCTTCGCCCGTGAAATGGCTATGGCACGTACCAACCTGTTCACTAAACTGAAAGCTATCACCGGGCAAACACCGAATGACTTCATCCTGACCATTCGCCTGAAAAAAGGCGCCTTGATGTTGCGGAACAACCCGGAACTAAACATTACCGAGATATCGGACAAAATAGGTTTCAGTTCTTCACGCTACTTCTCAAAGTGTTTCAAGGACGTATACCAGATCAGTCCGCTGGCATACCGTAAAGGAGAAAATATGGACTCCGATGAAAAGAACGAAGAAGAACCGCCTCTTGCCACTTAACAGGCAAGAGGCCGGCAAAGTACCAAACATACACTCGATACGTGTTTTGTACGTTTTTCCCCTTCACTTGTACTCTACTATACACAGAATTTCCCGAAAGCCATTACCTTTGACCTCAGAAATAACAATCTAAAGTCAAAGAGCTATGAAACATTTTTCACCTTTATGGTCTCTCCTCCCGGGCGCAGCCCTGATAGCTGGATGTGGAAATCCATCGAAAAAGGAAACCACTGACAACACCCGTCAGAAACCTAATGTGATATACTTAATTGCCGACGATTTGGGTATCGGCGATTTGAGTTGCTATGGCGCTACCAAGATAAGTACTCCTAATATCGACCGTCTTGCCGGACAAGGTGTACAGTTTACCAATGCCTATGCTACTTCCTCTACCAGTACTCCTTCCCGCTTCGGTCTGTTGACAGGTATGTATCCTTGGAGGCAGGAAAACACGGGAATCGCTCCGGGTAACTCTGAGCTGATTATCGACACAGCCTGTGTCACCATGGCTGATATGTTCAAGGCAGAAGGCTATGCTACCGGCGCCGTAGGAAAATGGCATCTAGGACTCGGCCCCAAAGGTGGTACGGACTTCAATCATCTGATAAAGCCTAATACTCAAGATATAGGATTTGATTACGAATACATCATTCCCGCCACAGTTGACCGTGTACCTTGTGTATTCGTTGAGAACGGACATGTAGTAGGTTTGGATCCTAACGATCCCATTACCGTCAACTATAACCACAAAGTGGGTGACTGGCCTACCGGATTGGAGAATCCGGAACTTGTAAAACTGAAACCCAGTCAGGGACATAACAATACGATTGTAAATGGTATTCCCCGTATCGGTTGGATGACCGGTGGTAAATCTGCTCTTTGGGTGGATGAGGACATTGCAGATGTCATCACAGGTAAAGCAAAAGATTTTATTATCAAGCATAAAGACGAACCTTTCTTTATGTACATGGGTACGCAAGATGTACATGTTCCACGCGTCCCCCACGCCCGTTTCGCCGGAAAGAGCGGTATGGGAACCCGTGGTGATGTAATCCTGCAACTGGACTGGACTGTGGGCGAGATTATGAACACTCTGGACAGTCTGAACCTTGCGGATAACACCATCTTTGTATTCTGTAGCGATAACGGCCCTGTCATTGACGACGGCTATCAAGATCAGGCTCTTGAACTACTGAACGGTCACACTCCTATGAAACAATACCGTGGTGGAAAGTACAGTGCCTATGAAGCCGGAACACGTATTCCATTCATTGTACGTTGGCCTGCCGGTATTCAGCCTTGTAAACAGCAAGCTTTATTCTCTATGATTGATGTATATGCTTCTTTGGCTGCGTTGTTGAATCACCCGCTTACACCCGCAACCGTTGCTCCTGACAGCCGTGATCAATTAGCCACTTTCTTAGGGAAAGATAATACCGGATGCGACTATGTAGTACAGCAGAATTTGAACAATACTTTATCAATTATTCAAGGAACATGGAAGTACATCGAGCCAAGTGATAAACCCGCTGTCGAACATTGGACTAAAATGGAGTTAGGGAATGATCCCAAACCTCAACTGTACAATATTTCCATAGATCCGTCGGAGAAAAATAACGTTGCAGCAGCACATCCGGAGATGGTAAAAGAGCTTTCAACACTACTGGAGCAGGTAAAGGCCGGGAAGAACCAGGGTACAAAGTAAGGAATCGTACAGAACAGGGTTTCTTTATCAAGAATGTACAAATTCGTACTTTTTGCGAACTATTAACTAAAGTCGACTTCTATTCAATCACATACATTTGCGTTGTGATTCGAGTCGTTTAACGAGAAAGAACAACCTTTTTTAAAAACTAATTAATTTAATATTTATGAAACAGAAATCAAGCCTCTTGAAAGCGCTAAGTATCATGTTACTTTTTGTTCTGTTTGCGACACAAGCAAGAGCACAAGGAATAACAGTTACTGGTACTGTAAACGACAACTTAGGTCCTGTTATCGGTGCATCCGTAGTGGTAAAAGGAACCGTCAATGGTTGCATTACAGATTTAGATGGAAACTTCAAATTAACAAATGTACCTTCAAAAGGTATTTTAGTTGTATCTTTTGTAGGTTACCAGACACAAGAGATTGCTGTCAACAATCAAACAAAACTCACTATCAATTTAAAGGAAGATGCCCAACAACTGGATGAAGTCGTTGTTGTCGCAGTAGGTTATGGTGACGTAAAGCGTCGCGACTTAACCGGTTCTATTGGTAAGGCCAATATGGATGACCTGACAAAAACTCCTATCAACAATATTGCCGAATCTTTAGGCGGACGTATCGCAGGCGTTCAAGTTTCTTCTTCTGACGGTGGTCTGGGCGACAACTTCAATATTGTTATTCGTGGTGCCGGTTCATTAACTCAAAGTACTGCTCCTCTTTATGTTATTGACGGATTCCCTATGGAAAGCTCAAGTATGGGTGCGCTCAATCCAAATGACATCGAATCAATTGACGTACTAAAAGATGCCTCAGCTACAGCCATCTATGGTTCCCGTGGTGCTAATGGCGTCGTTATCATTACCACTAAAAAAGGTAAAGCCGGAAAAACAATGGTTACCTATAACGGTAGTGTGAGCTTTAGCACCGTTAAAAATAAAATGGATGTCATGAATGCCTATGATTTTGCATGTATGCAGAAAGAAATAATGGCAGGCAATACAAAAGAAGTAGACGGTGAAATGGTTGACGAATTTGAATACTTCTATTTAAAAAACGGACTGACACTTGATGATTACAAAACAATGAAGAATTATAACTGGCAGGACGAAATCTACCGCACTGCTTTAAGTCATAACCATCACGTTGCTTTAAGTGGTGGTACAGACAAAATGGACTACACCGCATCTCTATCATACAGTAACCAAGAAGGCGTTATTATACGTTCTGATCTAAATCGCTATCAAGGTCGTTTCAATCTGAATCAAAGAATCAACAAGAGTATTAAAGTTAATGCAAATGTTAACTATGCCAGTGTTACTCAAAATGGTCCTAACCCCTCTATCAATACTTCTCAGTCTTCTAACTCATTAATGTACAGTGTATGGGGTTACCGTCCTGTTTCTCCTTCCGGTTCCGACCTATTGGCAGAACTTTATGACGAAGATGTAGACATAAACAACGATTATCGATTCAATCCGGTAAAATCTGCACAAAACGAATATCGTCGTAAAATTACAAATACCCTGCAAGCTAATTTGGGTGTAGAATGGGAAATCATCAAGAACCTGAAGTTAAAAGTAACAGCTGGTTATACAGGCAAAGACTATAAGAACGAAGAATTCAACAATTCTCAAACACGTACCGGTAATAGTCATCCAAACAATACTCAAAGTAAGGGAGTCAATGCTTATCTATATCAATCAGAAAGCAAAAGCTATCTGAATGAGAATACATTGAGTTATGTTTTCAACAAGAAAAAACATAATCTAAACGCCCTATTGGGTATCACTTTCCAAAAAAACACCAGCTACTATCATGATGTCAGCGTTTCTCACATCACTAATGAATCATTAGGCATGGCTGGCTTAGGAAATGGTGATGTTCCTGTTGTCAGCGCTTCTAAAGGAGAAAATGCTCTGATGTCTTATTTGGGACGTTTAAACTACAATTATGATTCAAAATATTACGTAACTTTCTCCATGCGTGCCGATGGTTCATCCAAATTCGCACCAGGCAATCGCTGGGGATATTTTCCTTCAGGCTCACTGGCTTGGGCTTTCGGACGTGAAAACTTCGTAAAAGATAATCTAACGTGGCTATCTAATGGTAAATTGCGTGTCAGCTACGGTCTCACAGGTAACAATCGTATTGGAGACTATGATTACATGGCTCGTTTGTATGCAAGTGAAAATACTTATAAATATCCTTGGGACAGCACTTTCTATCCAGGATACTATGTTTCCAGCATTGCTAATCCTAACCTGAAATGGGAAACGACCGAGCAATACGACTTTGGTTTGGATTTAGGCTTTTTGGATGGACGCTTAAACCTGAATATTGACTACTATATCAAAACAACCAAAGATTTGCTGATGAATGCAGATACTCCTGCCAGTTCCGGTTATGCAACTACCCGTCTTAACATTGGTGAGTTACGCAATACAGGATTTGAAGTTACTTTAGAAAGTACTAACATACAGAATAAGAACTTTACCTGGTCATCCAGTTTCAATATAGCATTCAATAAAAATAAAATCTTGTCTTTAAACTACGGGCAAGAACAGATGACAAGTTACATCAGCTGGGACCAGAAATTCAGAAACCAGATAGCCTATGTCAGTCGTGTAGGCGAATCTGCAGGTAAAATGTATGGTTTCGTATATGACGGAACATATAAAGAAGAAGATTTCAATATCACTGTTAATGAAAACGGGAAAAAGACTTATGAACTGAAACCAGGAGTTCCTAAATTTAAAGATGGTTGCCAGCCCGGTGATCCAAAGTATAAGAACATCGATGGCAGCGAGGACAATCTGATTACAGATAATGACCGGACAGTAATTGGCAACGGACATCCACTGCATACAGGTGGCTTTACTAATAATTTCGTCTATAAGAACTGGGATTTAAATATCTTCTTGCAGTGGAGCTACGGTAATGACGTTTTCAATGTGAATCGTCTCGTAATGGAAAATCCAGGAGCTAAAAAACAGTTGAACCAGTTCGCATCTTATAAGAACCGTTGGAGTGAAAGCAATCCTACCAGCAATATCCCCCGTGTAAGAGCAGTCGGCGCTGATGAATACAGTTCACTGTACGTAGAAGATGGATCATTTCTGAAATTGAAAACAATCTCTTTAGGATATAACTTTGATACCAAGACTTTGAAGAGAATAGGCCTCAGTGCAGCAAGAGTATTCGTTTCTGCTGAAAATATTGCTACTATTACGGGATATTCCGGTTCAGACCCTGAAGTTTCTACACGTCACTCTGTGTTAACTCCTGGATTTGACTGGTCGGCTTATCCTCGTGCATTCAATGCCTCACTTGGTGTAAATGTTACTTTCTAATCACTAAACTGAAAAACGAATATGAAGAAAATGAATAATCTCTTTAAAAAGATATGCTTGTGGTCACTCGTAGTTACAATGGCTTCATGCGACTTCCTTGACACAAAGCCCTATGACTTTGTTGCTCCTGAAACGTTCTACCAGAATGAAAAAGATTGTACAATGGCCTTGGCTGGAGTATATTATACCTTGGTAAAAGGGACCGTTTACGGTAATAATTACTCACTGATGTTCTCCAACACTGATGATTTAAGTTATTTTGCCCGCGAATTTGATGGAAATCCAGTAAAGAATCACGGTGCAGTCTGCAACACTCATGATGCTGCAAATGCGCAACTTTTTGATACATGGACAGATCTTTATGACGGTATTAATAATGCCAATGTGTTACTTGATAATATTGATAAGGCTGAATTTCCCGAAGATAAAGAGTATATAAGACAACGTATAAAAGGAGAAACTAAATTTCTTCGTGCCTACTATCACTTCCTTTTGGTACAAGGCTGGTATGAAGTACCTATCCGTACAGAAACGGTTACAGACATAGCTACGAGTAGCAAAGCTGCCACCCCCCATGCAGAAGCACTTGACTGGATTATCCAAGAAATGGAAGACTGTATCGACATGGTAGATGATAAAGAATATGACAAATCACCTTCTCATGTAAAGAAAACCATTGTCGAAGGTATCTTGGCACGCGTATGCCTGTGGCGCGCCGGTTATCCGAGTGAAGGTGGACAACCTTTTTATGAAAAAGCTGCCAAGTATGCTAAAGCTGTTTATGACTCTAAGAAGCACAAGCTATATCAAAATGACATTTATGCTATCTGGAAAATGATGGCTTCTGATCAATACGATCCCGAATATAATGAAAGTATGTGGGAAGCGGAATTCATCGGTACCCGTGATGACGGTAAATATACAGAAGGTCGTATGGGCAACGAGATCGGTAATATGCAAAATGCAAATTGTGGGAAAGGATATGGCGCCGCTTTTTATGCCGGTTCACTCATTCTTTGGGATCTGTACGAGAAAAATCCTGGTGACTTAAGACGTGATTTGGCTATGGCTCCTTACCAAATTGCTGCCAATGGCACTGAAAAAGCATGGGGCAAAACAGCTATTGTAGAACGTTGCTGCGGCAAATTCCGCCGTGAATGGGAAAAGAGTACCCCCCAGCACAAAAATTTCACTGAAGAAAACTTCCCTATTTTACGCTACGCTGATGTTCTATTAATGCTGGCAGAAGCAGAATTAGAATCAAAAGGGGTTACCACTCTAGCCGTATCTGCCATCAATGAAGTACGCACGCGTGCCGGAATCGGTAAATTACCTGAAACTATTTCAGCAGATGCACTGCGCCAAGAAATTCGTGACGAACGTGGACGCGAACTTTGCTTCGAAGCATTACGTAAATATGACCTGATCCGTTGGGGTATTTATGTAGAGACAATCAGTAAAAACTTGGCAAATGCTATTGAAGATGCACGTTGGTCAAACAAAAAGGCAAACAGAAGCGGTGCCGAAGGTTTTACTAGAAGCACTCAGGACAAACACCAGTTCTTGCCAATCCCCAATAAAGAATTGTCTGTGAACACCAAGTTAGAACAAAACAGCTATTGGAATCCCAAGAAATAGCTACATGCATGACTTCTAACCTTAAAACGAAATCAAATAGACCTTAATCAATTTGATATGTGTGGGGAGAGCGGCCGTGAGGTTCCTCTCCCTCTTTTTATAAAACTTAAAAACAATATGCCTTATGACCAGAAAACACTTATTATTCATTCTTGTACTGTTATGCGGTCAAACATCCTTTGCCCAACTGATAGGTTTTGAGACTGGGATTCCCAAACAGTTTCAAACAAGTGATAAGGGAAAGATAACTTTATCTACTCAGTATTATAAAGAAGGAAAACAGAGTCTTGAATGGGATTTCCGTTCCGGTTCCAAGCTCAACGTTGCTCTTGAACAGCCTCTCACCCTTGATGAACGAATGGAAAATTCATACGGAATAACCTTATGGATTTATAATGAAGCCCCTCAACAAGATTCCATTCGTTTTGAATTCCTTTCCCCCCAAGGAGATGTATCTTATTGGTTCAATTTCCAATTGGCATCGGCTGGTTGGCGCGCTTGTTGGATCGGCTTCCAACACATGAAAGGAGATAAACAAAATAAAGAAATAACAAGTTATCGGCTGATAGCCCCTGAACGAAAAGGGCGTATATTTCTGGACCGTTTGACTTTTCCTGTAAAAAAGATGAACGACCGTACTACTCCCGACTTGCAAATGCCTTACAATAACTCTCTCTCATACCGAGACCTGTGGCATTGGTGCCGGGTTTGGCAATGGGAACAATATGAATATGATATTCCATTACCTACTACTCTCAATCAAGCAGAAAAAGATGAACTGTGTACTGTAGAACAACGACTAACCACTGCTCTCGATATTCAGAAAGCGCCGAGAGAAGCTGTTTCCAAAGCATATAATGTTTTTCAGAAAGCACGTATTCAACGTTCCGGAACCGGATTCATCGGTGCTCCGATTCTAACACCCGATGAACTGGACCGTTCTAAAGGAGAAATATCCTGGAATGACTTGGAAACGATGCTATCCGGATTCGCTTACGATACTTATTACAATCATTCCGAAACTTCCCGCAAGAATTACTTCACCGTCTGGGACTTCGCCATAGACCAAGGATTCTCTTTCGGTAGCGGGATGGGAACCAATCATCATTATGGATATCAAGTACGGAAAATTTACACTACAGCTTGGTTAATGCGTGATGCTATCTGGAAAGCTCCAAATCGGGATAATATCTTATCCACCCTCATTTTCTGGTCCGCCTTACAAGAAACTCGCCAACCCTACCAATACGGTAGAGACGAGCTACTGGACAGCTGGCATACCCTTTTAATGGCTAAAACTGTTTCAGCACTACTGTTCACTGACGAACGGGAACGAGTACGCGCACTGAAAGGTCTTTCCCGTTGGGTATCCTCTTCTCTTCAATACACTCCAGGAACTATCGGAGGTATCAAAGTGGACGGAACCACTTTTCACCATGGTGGTTTCTATCCAGCCTATACAACAGGAGTACTCGCCACGGTAGGCCAATTTATTTCCTTAACCAATAATACCGTTTATGAACCTACCGAAGATGCTCGTCAAGTGCTGAAATCCGCCTTTATCGCCATGCGCAACTACTCCAACAAATATGAATGGGGAATTGGTATCAGCGGACGGCATCCTTTCGGTGGCTCAATGAAAGCGGATGATGTAGCCGCTTTTGCTCATCTTGCCCTGTCAGGAGACTTATCAGGAGAAGGCAATGCCTTCGACCATCATCTGGCAGCAGACTATCTACGGCTTTGCGAAAAGGATACCCCCGAAGCACGTTACTTCAAAGCACAAGGCATTACTCCTGCCCCCGCACCACAAGGTTTCTTTGTATACAACTATGGGGCGGCAGGTATATTTCGGAGAAACGATTGGATGGTAACCTTAAAAGGTTATACCACCGATGTCTGGGGATCTGAGATTTATCGGAAAGATAACCGTTATGGACGTTATCAAAGTTATGGTTCCGTTCAAATTATGGGATACCCTTCACGCCTCGCCAGTGGCTACGATGAGAACGGTTGGGATTGGAATCGCCTGCCGGGAACTACGACCATCCATTTACCTTTTGAATTGCTTGACAGTCCACTACCGGGAACCACCATGGCTCATTCTAGAGAGAATTTTTCAGGCAGTAGTTCTCTTGAAAACAGAAACGGCATGTTTGTTACAAAACTGATGGAACGCGAACTGAAAAACTTTACTCCGGATTTCGTAGCCCGTAAATCAGTTTTCTGTTTTGGGAACCGGATGATATGTTTAGGTAGCGGAATTAAAAATAGTAATAACAGCTATTCTACAGAAACGACTTTGTTCCAAAGCATCTTCCACAAAGGAATAAACAGTATCCAGATCAATGGGGATGAACACAAAGAAGTAGGCTTCTATCAAAAAATTAATTGTAAAGCAGAGCAACCCACCTGCATCAAAGACAGCTATAATAATTATTATTTTGTAAAGGATGGGAAAATAAAAGTTCAGATAGCGGAACAAAAATCACTTCATGAAAAAACACGTGCTGTCACCCAAGGTACTTTCGCATCCTCATGGATTGACCACGGCAAAGCTCCAAACAATGCAACCTACGAATATATGATATGGATACAACCTACTAGTGAAGAATTAAAAAAGCAAGCACTGCAAAGCTATGAAGTATTGCAACGTAATAATGATGCACACATTGTTCATGATTATGTAACCGGCATCACTGCTTATGCACTATTTGAATCATTCGAATCACAAACTGATAAGTTATTCCATAGTATACCTGCAGAAACAATGGTAATGTACCGGAATGATAATGATAAGATTATTTTAAGTGTTTGTGATCCAAATCTGAATATTAGCGAAAAGACTTATACAACTAAAGAACCCAGCCGTATCATAAAGAAACAGCTGGAGTTAAAAGGCTTATGGAAGCCAACAAAGAATAGCAAACAAACAGAAATCTCTTATAAAGCCAATAGCACAAGCCTCACCGTTTACTGCCAACATGGACAACCTGTAGAAATAACACTAATCAATCTCCCCCAATAGGGGTAAAAAGCTATAGAATAGTGGACAGCACATAAGGTATGTACAGATTCGTACTATTTACGAACTATAAACGAAAGTCTTCTCCGCATTAATCGCATATTTTTGCGATGTGATTTGAATCTTTCATCACGGAAAAAACCTTATTACTAATTAATAAATTTAATATTTATGGAAAAAAAATCTTGCTTTCTAAAAGCATTTGGTATTATGTTACTTTGTGTACTATTTACCACACAGGCAAATGCACAGGAAATCACGGTAACAGGTACAGTGACAGACAACTTTGGTCCTGTAATTGGCGCCTCAGTAGTTGTAGATGGAACCTCTAACGGATGTATTACAGACCTTGACGGAAAATTCAGTCTCACTAATGTTCCTTCTAACGGGACTCTCACATTCTCCTACATTGGCTATCAGACTCAGAAAATCGCTGTAAACGGAAAATCCTCTATCAACGTAAAATTAGCAGAAGATACCCAACTACTTCAAGAAGTAGTAGTTGTAGGTTATGGCGTACAACGTAAAAGTGATTTAACTGGTGCGGTTGCTTCCGTAAAAGCAGGAGATGTATTGAAAAGTACACCTTCCGGTAATGTTTCAGATGCCCTGCAGGGACGTATGGCAGGTGTATCAGTTGTCAGCGCAGGCGATCCTTCCAGCGATCAGACAATTCGTATCCGTGGTATCAACTCTATTACTGCTGACAGTGAACCTCTGGTAGTGGTTGACGGATTTATCGGTGGTTCTTTAAAGGCTCTTAACCCTGCTGACATCCAATCCATTGAAGTCTTAAAGGATGCTTCAGCTACAGCTGTCTACGGTTCTCGCGGTGCCAATGGCGTAATCTTAGTGACAACAAAAACTCCAAACAAGGATCGCTTAACCGTATCTGTCAATGCATTTGTAAATCTGAAAACAGTAATCAGCAAGCCTGATCTCCTTTCTCCGGCAGAATTCGCTCAATTGGCCAACGCATACGGAAAAGAATATAACGAAAGCCAAGGAAAAGAAGCTCACGTTTATTATACTCCTGACCAAATAGCGGCTTTCTCAAGTGGCAAAGCAGGATATAATTATATAGATCATATTTTCAACTCTCCAGGAGTAGCTCAGAACTATGAAGTCTCAATAGCGGGCGGTGGTGAAAAAACAAACTTCTTGGCATCTCTTCGTTATGAAAGTGTAGAAGGAGCTATCAAGAATTCTAAAAATGATGCATTCAACTGGCGCTTAAAAGTTGATACTAAACTGAAAAAATGGTGGAAAGTCGGTATGAATATTTATGGCAATCTAAATGTGTCCTCAGGCCCACGTATGACTCAATATGAGGGTTTACTCGTTTCTGCCATTAATTTCCCAAATACTACTTCTCCCACGAATGAAAAAGGAGAATATAACAACATTTATGCTATTGGCGGGAATCCCGCTTATAATCCAATGGGATATATTAATGAAATTGACGGAGATACTCGCAGATTGGTAAACAACCTCCAAGGTTATATGGATTTTAACATTATCGATGGATTAACTTTCCGTACTCAATTAGGAGTCACATTTACTAATTCATTAGCAGCAAGCTCTGACAACGCCAAGAGTTATTATTACTTTAAAAATACCAGAACGCAGGCAACAGCCAACAGCACTTTTAATTGGAACTGGTTAAATACCAATACCCTGAATTATACTAAAGAATTTAATAAAAATCATCGCATCAATGCAACTGCTGTTTTGGAACAGTCTTATAGCAATAATTTCACTCTAAAAGGGATAGCCAATAACATGTATTTTGAACGTCTCGGCGCTAACAGCTTAGCAGACTCTTACAGTCAAAATGCAAGTTCAGAACGTGTTATCAATACACTACTTTCTGGTATGTTCCGTGTAAACTATGTTTTAATGGATAAGTATATGGTAACAGCTTCCATCCGCGCTGACGGTTCCTCACGCCTAAAGGATAAATGGGATTATTTCCCTTCTGCAGCATTAGCATGGAATATCAAGCAGGAAGCATTTATGCAAGATGTAAAAGCTATTAGCCAGTTAAAGTTACGCATCGGGTATGGTTCTGTAGGTAACCAAGCGATAGAGCCCTACCGCATTTTCTCTCAAATGGTGCCTACCCAAAACGCAGATGGCTCAACTTCTTACACGGTCGGACGTCCGGCAGCTGAATACTTAAAATGGGAACGTAATGATCAAATTAATGCAGGTATAGACTTAGGCTTTTTCAATGGACGCTTAACATTAACCGCCGACTGGTACAACAAATTATCTAAGGATGTTTTATTAGAGGTGCAACAGCCTGTCCACAGTGGTTGGGATAAACTTTTAAAAAATGCCTGCGAAATTCAGAACAGAGGTTTCGAGATCACTATTGGCGCAGATCCGGTTAGTGGTAAAGATTGGAACTGGCATACAGACGTGACTCTGTCTCACAACAAAGGGACTTTCAAAAACATCCCTACATTAGATCGTACCCAAATCCAAGCTGGTCAATATGAAAACAAAGTATTCAAAATGATTGAAGGAGAAAAACTGGGAACTTTTTGGGGGTATACCAACTTAGGAGTATGGAAAAGTGATGAAGTAAATCAAGAGGTCACTGTAGTTAAAAATGGAGTAGAAACAAAAGGTACTTATGCTTCTATCTATAAAGTAGTACCAGGTCAGGAAAAACTCTTAGATGTAAATAATGACGGTACTTACAACGATGATGATCAAAGTATCATAGGCAACGGACAGCCCAGTTTTAACTGGGGGTGGAATAACACTCTCCGCTATAAGGATTTCGATCTCTCATTATTCATTATCGGTTTCCACGGCTTCGATATTTATAATGTAACAGATCAATCAGGTTATGGAAATGCAGTATCAGGCATCAATACGGATGTTATTACTCCTAAACGTGCACTTTTAAATCGTTGGACCAAAGAAAATGAAAACACTAATATTCCAGGATTTGTAAAACTCAATCAAACTACTACTGGATTTAATAGCCGATTCGTAGAAAAAGGTGATTTTATAAAAGTCAAAAGTATAACTTTAGGATACAACTTACCTAAAAAAGCATGTGATAAAGTTTTCCTCAATGATTTGAGACTTTACTTTTCTGTACAGAATCCTTTCATGATAACAAGCTATAGTGGTCTTGATCCAGAAGCAACCCTTGGTAGCCCATTAGTATCCGGCGTTGATTGGGGATGCTACCCTAATAGCCGTAATTTTCTATTGGGTGTAAATTTCTCATTCTAATATTAACCGATAATATAAAAAACATATGAAAAAATTAGCATATATAACATTAGGATGCTGCATAGCATTAACTACTGCATGCGTTGATTTAGATCAATACCCCAAATCATTCATCACAGAAGAAGAGTATAATGGCATAGAGCAAGACATTAGTAAAGTAGAGCTTGCTGCAACCGGTCTCTATAAGAATTTATGGAATGGCAATTATGGCTTCTGTTGTCGCATGATGCGTATTGATTGTGCAGCAGACCAGATGGTAAGCTCCCCTAAACCTAATAATGTTTTAGATTACATTATCCAGTTAAATCCAAGCATAAGTTCCAACACAGCTGACTGGGACACTTCATGGGCCAATTTCTGGAATGTAATCACCGGTGCAAATACACTTATTGCCGGTACTCCTATCCCCGAGATAAGTGGTGCAACTGCTGCGGAAAAGGAAGCCTCCGAAAAAACAGCGAAACGATACAAAGCTGTTGTGGCAGAAGCTCGTTTCATGCGCGCTTTGAGTTATTTCTATTTAGTACGTATGTACGGAGACATCCCATACGTCACAAATAGCTCTGAAGCCATCGAATATCAACCACGTACAGCTGTAGCTGATATTTATAATAAAATTATCGTTCCCGACCTGATTGAAGCATGTGCATCATTACCTACAGTGAGCCGTAGCGGATTTAGTTCCACGCCTTCACAATGGGCAGCAAAAGCACTCCTTTCCGATGTTTACATGACTATGGCAGGTTGGCCCCTAAAGTTAGGTAAAGAATATTATGCTAAAGCTGCAGAAGTTTCTTTAGATATCATAGAACATTCCGGACTCTCTCTGACACCGGTATATGGTGATTTATGGAAAGAAGCCAAAAAGGAAGAAGCTAATGAACATTTATTCGCCATACACAATTCTGTAGCTAACAAAGTTGCAAGTCAGTATGGCAAATCCTTCTACCCACGAGACTATGTCAAGGCCGGTTGGGCAGACTATTATGCTAATCCTGACTATATGGCAACCTATCCGGAAGGTGCACGGAAAGAATTCAATTACATGACTGAATGGCCCACAGCTACCGGAACGACTGTAAAATGGCAGGACAGTCAAGACGGATACCCTTGTATTGCCAAATACCAAGATTACAATCAAGGAGTAGCAGGCAACAGTGCGCAATCTAACGGTATCACTCCCATTCACCGATATGCAGATGTATTATTAAGATATGCCGAAGCATCTAATTTAGCTACAGGAAACGTCAACGCCACAGCCTTAAAATGTCTGCAAGATATTCAAACCCGCGCTGGGGTATCTACATTGACTACAACAACTAATAGCGAGGAATTTGACAAAGCTGTATTTGCAGAGCGTGGCTACGAGTTTTTAGCCGAATACAAGCGTTGGTTCGACTTAGTACGTCGTGAAAAGGTCAGTGAATTTAAATCTAAATATTATCCTTCTTCACTAATGAAAGCCAATAGCCATTACTACTTTCCAATTCCTTCTACTCAAATTAAACTGGCTGGCTGGACTAACAATGCAGGATATTAATCTACAAGAGGCAATAACACATACTTCTAACCTATTATCAAATAAATCAAATAGACCTTAATCAATTTTATATGAGGGAAAGGGACCGTGAGGTTCTTCTCCCTCATTTTTCTTGCACATACAGTACTTTAGGTTAATCAAGGTACATACTCGCTTTGTGATTTATTTTATAATAAGTAGTATTAGGGTACTTCTATAACAGATGGTTTCCCGCTAAGCATTCCCTGTTCCATCGAAACAATTACGGTTCGTCCATTAAATACGAGAGTTATTTCTTTTAATGCAGAATTCATGCAAGCATCCGTTACGGATAATTTATATTTGCCTTTTTCTTTCTGAATCAACACTGCACAAGGAGAAGAGGCAGAGAGAGACAAATTATCAACTTCCAAGCCTTTATTTCCGGGATAGAATACTACCCCAACCAATTTACCATCTACAGAACGTACAGCTTGTACCAAGGTATCGTTCCGCAAAACTTGAAAAGGCAAAGTATCAGCAGGTCGTCCCTTACCTGTATAGACCACATAGCCATAAGTATCATTTACCGGTGCCTGTCCATGATCGACCCACAAACGCAAAATATCAACCGTCTGTGGCAAATCTCCCTTCTTTGCATTTCCTCTATTTCGCTTTATCCAGTTTGTTGGACAAGTCTCCGTCAGAACAAAAGCCTTGCGGGTAAATTCAGGCAACACACGATAGGCAAACTTACCTTCCTGCATCACCCACACAGGTTGTCCTTCAAAAGTTATCAAGGATTGACGGCCCTCCTGTAAAGGCTTCTCTTTTCCCTTCTCAATCACAGTAACTGCTCCGATGTGAGCTGTTTGGTCTATAGTCGTACGAATACCTCCTTCCATAGCCGGTTTCGCATTAGTAACACCCGCACCCAATGCTACAAAATAATCTCCCAAAATGAAATTTGCCTTATAGGCCTTAAAGTCATAAAGTAGTGTATTCAATCCCTTACTATTGCCACGATCATTCACATCTTTCTTATCAGATGCATTCATTTTTTCAAAGATATAACCGGTTACAGCATTCTCACCTCCATCGGTAGTGCCTACCGCATAGTTATATTTACTGCAATATCCACGCCAATTAGTCACAGGTGTAAGCTTGTTCATCCCTTCACGCGCTGTAACACCTGGAGAAGCTGTGACATCCCAGCCTCCCATTATACGAAAGTACTCGTCGCCTGTACGTTGAAAGAGGGTCAATCCGTCCGTAGGATAGAAATTATATTCATCCGCCATATTCACCGCACTTTCCAAACCGTCACAACGGACAGAAGCCATGTTTACAGTAATATGATAATCGGAAGTTTTCTTGATAAGATCATCGTTATTAAAAAACCATCGGGTACCATTGTATACTCCTAGCACATAATTATTCATATTTATACGATTCTTCTTTACTTCCACCTGCAACTGCTGCAATTCTTTCTGCTCTTCGGGAGTAAAAGAGTCTATCCAATTCGTCACAATATTATCGAGCATCTTAGCATAAGGAATAGATTGTTCCATAGGATTATATACATACGATCCCCGGTCAAGACAAGGCAAGCGATAACCTTTATAATAATACCAGCTACCACCACGCAAGAAATTCAAAATAGCCTCAGCATTATCACGGTTCAGTGCTTTCGACCAGGGAGTACCTTTCAGCAAATTCAAGATACTAAGTGCATTGGATGTTCCATCAATAGGATAGCCCCATATCAGACATTGTTTTCCATGCCCCCATCCGGCTCCGTCAGCTGTAAACCCCTCTGTCCAGAAAGCTTCTGAATAAGTATTCTGCGAAGTCATACTGATACCCCGTTGGCAAACCTCAGCCAGTAAGTCAATCATAGGAATAGAGCGGTACATGGCTGCCACGGGAAGCAAGGAACGATAAGCCAAAGCATTTCCTCCAACCCACCACACATGATTACGGAAACGCGAGATAGAAACGACATTTTCGTCCGTTTCATCGTGCCGAAGGGGTTGCGTCCAAGCTTGAAGCCCCAAGGCTTTCAACATATCACAGACCTCTCTCAACAATGCCCTTCCCTGCCCAATCTCCGCTCCTTCCATCTGTGCGAGATAAGCATAGTAGATATTAACAGCCGCTGTTGGGATGGCAAAACAAGAAGCATGAAAGCGCGGCCCATCATTAGGACGTCCCAGCTCTATATTTCCATAGTGCAATATCGCTTTCAGCACTTTATCACTCAAAGCCTTCTCCAGCGGAAGCTCTTTCTTGCGATAAGCATCAGCTATTTTCCATATACAATTGAATGCATCTGTCAAAAAGAGGCCAATCTCTCCTTGTACTGTGGAGTAAGGCTTCTGAAAACCATTGTCTTTCCGAAATTCATCTTCTTGCGTTTGTAAGGGAGTAAATATACCATTATCTGTCAATTGTTCCAAACATTCTTTGGCACTGTATGAAGTCTTCAATGAATGATAACGATACGGATGTTCCGCTAATGAGTGCCTCAGACTCTCCAAGGCTTTCTCCTTCTCCGGATCATGAACTCGCTGACCATCTTGATAGTAGCGTTGATAATTGTCAAAAGCATATTTCCTTTCCGCCTCTTGTGCATGGAGCAAAAACCCGGTGCATGTGATCAACATAATGCAAAGTAATTCTTTTTTCATGGTAATTTATTCGGTTTTATCAATAAAGGTTAGTTAAACAAAAGTAGAGAAAAAGAAAAAGAAGAAACGATATAAATCATACAATAAAGCGTATGTTATTGTACAAGAGCTTATAAGAAGAGTATCACGAAATAAAATAAAGATTATCTTTGCTACATTCATAAAAAGCATTGGCTATCTTTTTCCGGTTTTCATACAGTAGGTTCTGCTTCCGCAGTATACCTGCTCCATACCCGAAACCTGCCTGAGCCGTACTTGCTCCGTACATTCTCCACTCAGAGGTACCCTTATACGGAGAAAGCACGGAGTTGGTACGGAGCAAGTATAGCTCAGGTATAGTCCTGATACCTTCCAGAGGGGGTTAAAGGGATTATGAGACCAACCAACAGGGATTTAGCAAAGCAATAGAACTTAAATCATAATATTAAACAAGAATAAAACCATGAAAAAAAATTATTTCTTATTTGCGCTGATACTTCTCTCTTCAATCAGTATGCTCCGTGCACAGAAGATTGATAACCTAATAGAGTTAAAACAGAAATCACAGAACCCATTATTCCATCAGTTAGGCAAAGCAATAAAAACACCTGCTTTTGAGAGTGAAGGTTATTGGAGTTGGGGAAGTTCCGTGGTAAAAGGAGACGATGGCAAGTATCATATGTTCGTATCCCGTTTTCCCAAGTCACTCCCCTTCCATCCTGGCTGGATGGTGGCTTCAGAGATTGTACATGCCGTATCGAATGCGCTGTTGAACATGGAGCATCAGTCCAGCCGGACAGAACCCGAAGCGGAAGAAAAGCCGGATGCCCGCCCCTCTGTGCTGGCTGCGTTGGAAGAAAAGGCTGATAAAGTGGAGCCTGTCCGACCATTCAAATCTTACTTGGATAAGGATGGTGATGCCCGGTGACGGAGCACCGTGACCAGCAGATCCATTTTCGTGTCAGCAAAGTCGAACTGGAACGCATTCGTCAGAAGATGGAAAGTTGCGGTATTTTGAGCATTGGCTCTTATCTGCGAAAAATGGCTCTGGATGGTTACTGCCTGAATCTTGATTTACCACAGCTGCGTCGGATGGCGTACCTTCTTCAGAATTGCAGCAACAACCTGAATCAGGTGGCGAAACGGGCCAATGAAAGCGGGCAGCTCTATGCCGCCGATTTAGAGGACTTGCGTAGTCGGTTGGATGAGCTGATAGCTATTGGCAAGCAACTTCTCGCCAAACTCACCGAACTCTAAAAAATTTCCCGCAGTAGGAGGCTGCGGGTTTACATAACGGTTGACATCCTTGCAAGGCAAGGGGCGATACCTTTATAATAGGGGCGAAAAAGAAAGGCTGGTGTTTGATATGAGGCTTTTATTCAAGATGATGCTTGCCCCGATCTCTCTGTTCGTGGCTTTTCTGGCTCTGATGGCAAAGTGGCTGCTTACTCTGTCCAGCTATGTTGTCGCGCCGTTGATGCTGTATATCTTTGGCTGCGGCATCTACACCGTCTACCGCCAGACTTGGGATCAATTTCTGATTCTGCTGGTTGCCGAATTTCTCTGCTTTGTCCTTTTTGTCGGCGCAACTGCAATAGTGGAGGGCGTTGAGAAATTCAGCGGTTGGCTCCGGGACCTGATTTGATTTTGAATCTTCTTGCCGCCTTCGGGCGGCTTTTTCATTTAGGAGGTGATCTGCTCTGGCAGCTACTCGTCTGATCGCACTGCATCAGCACAAAGGAAAATCTATTGCCGCCTGCCTGAAAGACCGCACCAACTATGCACAGAATCCTGACAAGACTGAAAAAGGCGAACTTGTCAGCAGCTATCAATGCAGCCCGCTTACTGTGGACGAGGAGTTCATGCTCACAAAAAAGCTGTACGAGCAGGCCACCGGGCGCAGCCAAAAAAGTAACATTATCGCCTATCAGATACGGCAATCTTTCCGACCTGGTGAAATTACGGCTGAAGAAGCAAACCGCATCGGTTATGAGTTGGCCTTCCGGTTTCTGAAAGGCAAACACGCTTTTATCGTTGCAACGCATACCGATCGGGAACACATTCACAATCACATTATCTATAACTCGACCACTCTGGACGGCACAAGAAAATTCCGGGATTTTTTCTTTTCCGGTCTGGCAGTGCAGCGGTTGAGCGACCTGATTTGTCTGGAGCATCAGCTGTCAGTCATTGAAAAGAAGCCTTACCGGGAACGGCAGAAGCGCATCACTTACCCACCAAAGGAAAGCAACCGCGACCG
>OLVU01000749.1_pt1 | contig 26012 bp, 20 predicted proteins | sample 1673321 | NCBI WGS metagenome assembly OLVU01 (sample SAMEA3178942, study PRJEB25190) | human gut metagenome | biome: human gut; feature: human-associated habitat; material: faeces | place: Austria | collected 2013 | reverse complement strand
CTTTCACCAGCGGAGCCATCTTGATTGCCTCCGGACGGGTGCCGAAGACCAACATTACTTTCTTCATTGAATTATATTTTTACATCAGATTGATTTTATAAAATCGTAACAGCGATATATCTGTTTGTTAAAATCGAATTCATTTTTTGCCATATCCAGGCAGTTCTTCGATATTGTGCTGTATTCTTCGTCAGGAAGGTTAATCAACTCAATAATATTATTGTGTAATTGTTTGAAATCATGTGGTTTTGAAACCATTCCAAAATAATATTTCGATACGATCTCAGCCCCTTCTCCACCTCCACAAAACAGTATAGGTATGCCAATAGGTATGAGATCATATATTTTGGATGGCACTGCTCCTTTGATTGCTACGGTAAGTGGAACAATTGACGCATCGTATCTTGACAACTCTTCGGCGATTTGTTCTTTCTTTACATATCCATGATAATACACGAAACAACCGGGATGTTTATTTATATATTCTTTTATCTTTTCTGCCTGATTTCCACCACCATACAAGTGGAACTCAGCGCCAATAGACTGAAACGGAATATTCTCGATAATTGAATATATATCTTGTGCCACACCTAATAGTCCGGCATATACAATGCGAAAGGGTGTGTGCTTCCTTTTGGGTTGAGCAGCAACCGCATATTGCTGCAAATTACGGTATACAAACTTGTTTTTTGTCGAAGGAAATTGATTCACATGCCGGATTATCTCTTCAGACTGACCGAAAATACCGTCTGCATTGCGATAAATATAACGTTCAATCCACGCGAAAATATCATATATCTTCCCACCTTCACGCATTGCTCCAAGCTCAACAGCAGAAAGTGGCCATAAATCGGATATGTTCACAAGAGTCTTGCGCCCGAATATTTTTTTGAAAAGCGTGATGGCCGAACCAGCCACTGGTAGTGGAGGGCTTTGGATGATCACCCTATCGTAACCTTGGATCTTCTTTATCTTAAAAGCAAACAACCATAACATGGTCGCAAATGACATCATACTTACCGCTCGCTTAAAAGGATTCTTGGACACGGTTGCATAAGTCCAATATCTATACACGTTTATGCCATTAATCTTTTCTTTTTTTGACAAACGGCCTCTATAACCCTCGAATATTTGTCCTTGAGGGTAATTCGGCAAACAAGTTAACACATCCACTTCCGCTCCCTGACTTTTCAGCCCTTCAGCCATATTGGTTATACGGGAAGGAGCAGCCCCAAGCTCGGGAGAATAGTAGAACGACACAATTAAAATCTTCATATTTTATGCCTGAAATATTTGATACGTTAAATTTCTGCAAAATACTATTTTTATCGTCTTAGAAGGTTCTAGGCGATTGTATTCTACTGATACAAAATCGTTTATAATTTCTATGGAATTTGCACCGGATACAGCGATATTAGCCCTGTTGGTTCTTATTTCAGTTGACGATATGGCAAGGACCTCAATATCAGGTGCGAAATGAATATAGCTGATACATTTTGTCATATTATTGCCGACAATCTTATCATTTATTGTAAACACATCATCGTTAATAGTGAATTTCCGTTGATGTATACATCCTTTAAAACCATCGTGCTCTGCCATAATTTCATTTTCGGTATCGGATAGTACTCTTACTTTAGCTCTTTTACCCATACGGAAGCCTCCCCACACCTCGCTAGAATCCTTGTTGCCGACAGTTACGGTGTTATGAGCTGATGTACTTCGTTCGTACTGCCTTCTTGCAGTCTTGTTGTAAGTAGAAATACCTGTATCAACAACAAACGGTCTGCAATCAATTCGCAATTCATAATTAAACGTATCGGCATGACTATGCCCCGGCTGATAGGTCGCAGTAATATTACCCACATCCACAACTGCCTCCAAATGTGTTGAACAAAGCTTCCTATAGCCACATTCTTTCATAGGCAAAGGGGTCCATTCCAACTTCAATCTTTTGGCGTATGCTCTCAATTCGGAAACTGTCGGTGCTATCCCATATGCCGAATCATTAAGTAAGGGAATCGTATCGTCTTTCCACACGATGCTCTCCAAATGCCCCAACATCCTTACCACATACAGTTTCAAAAGCTCACACATTTTCTCATGACCTCTATTAATCGAGGCATTATAGCAATCCAATAACCTATCGAGCAAAATGCAGTGATACATCGGTGATTGCTCGTAATGTGAGCCATCAGGCAAAATCTGTTCATCAAGCTCTTTATACAACAGACAGGATGCCTTGTCATACATTTTTTTATTAGAAAAATAAATTGAAGCGATAAACAAAGCGTAAGCATCTTCTAAAAGATGGTTGCCAAGCAGTTGGTATTCCAGTTTCCGTTCGAGCAATTTACATTGCGCATAAAGGGAATCGTTCCACCGTTGCAACCGATTGCTCTCCACTTTTTTATGATGCCTGCCGATAAACTTGATCCAGTTGATGCTTCGCAGTGCGATAGGATAAGGATCAAGACCGATCCTGTTTGTTGGCAAATCAGTTATAAACCGTTCAACCCATTCTGAACCTTGTTCAAAAGTCATGTCAGGTTGCAACAACCAATCCATATAATTCAGATTGTATGCCCAAAGCATCCCATGACTAACATCATTCCATGACTTAAAATCCCCTATAAGATTTAGGAATGTAAATGTCTTGGGTACATTGTAACAATACCACTTTGCGATAACTGAGACCATCCGCAATGAAGATTGCCGGGGAACATTATATTCCATCAACTTATGAGAAAATAGTCTATAATATAACTGATAATAGATTTGTTTTAACCGAAGATGTTTAATTGTATTGACAATAAGAATATTATTAGCCATTTGATTTAGTGCATTATAATTTCAAGTATGCGTTTATTCGTCTTATCAGATTCAAACTCTTCTTCAAATTTCTTCAAGGCATTCTCTGAATATTGAGAATAGTTTGTTGCGTTAATCGATAAGATAGCTTGTTTTATCGCATCTACATCACCGGGAATTACTAAACGACCATTGTAACCGTCTTCTACGATTTCAGGTATTCCACCTGCATAGGTTGATACGCAAGGAATGCCTACAGACATAGCTTCGATGATAATGCCCGGGTAGCCCTCGCGATAAGAAGGTAATAGCAGTAAATCATATTCTACTAAAGTTTTTAAAACCTGTTCGGAAGAGACAACCCCATGGTATGTTATTCCGCTTTCGTTGAAGTTGATATTGCGATATTTATCCTCTTTTATCTCACCATATATATCAAGGGTATAATTCGAAGGTAACAGTTTGGATACCGCTATAAGATCTTCTATCCCTTTTTCTTTGTTGATATGCGACATGAAAACACATCTGCCATGAAAGTCTGAGGGGTTCTTTCGTATTGTTGAAGCTTTACGCACATTAGGGAACCAATGTATATTGTCACTCTTTCCTATTAACTGTTGTAGGTGCGTAATACCCTGTTGGGTTTCAAAGAATATCAAGTCTGTTTGTCTGATAGCATCAAGTGCCCGTTGTAATTGGGTTTGACCAATTTTCTTTATGTAGAACTCAAATGAACCTCCGAATTTACGTAGTACGACTTTTTTGTGTGCCAAACGAGCTATTTTGCTCAATAATGGGAAATAATAAATTGTACCATGATCAGAAAAATTGAACATTACAATATCGCACCCAAACAGTCTCCACAAAAATGCCGGGAAAAAGTATGAATAATTGCGCCACATACTACGCTGGCGAGTGCGAAGATTTGAATACCGGTTGTTTTGTACAAACCTATATTCATATTCAGACTGAGAGGCTAGATAGTCAAGATAGTTTTTCATCAACACCGTCGCACCTCCATAATTCAATAAGTTGCTCTCATCGGGAATTGAGCCTACAACGAGTAATTTTTTCCGTTTCATTACGCTTTAAATTTAGATTACATAATGAAACTAAGCGGCTGATCGCCCGTTTATGTATGAAATTTTACCCCCCCCGTATGGAATCTGAACTATTTCAGAAATTTTACTTTTCAACATATGTTCTTCCTTTTTTACTATTTCAAGTATTGTATTCGTATGGATTTGCTTGTTTTGAATTAACGTTTGTACATTTTGCTCTATATCCTCAGCTGTGGGTCTGTCTTCCCAGAATTTATACGGCATATTAAAACAGCTCATTATTCCCGGGTTTTTAAGTCCCCATTGCTTGTAAAACAAGCCCAAGCAAGGTGTCCCGACCGATAGCGCAAGGATAATGGAATGTAAACGCATACCTAAGAGTAAATCCACATTTCTGTATACCTCTATCAGTTCAAGCACATTATGGGATTTTATCAACTTTACTCCATGCTTTATTGCAAACGCTTGTGACGTTTCATAATCTTTCTCTGTCTGTACAACCACTATTATATTATGCGTTACCCCCAGTTTATCTACTACTTTACCGAGTTCGTCAAGACAATATGCTATCTCACTATCAGGAAGATGAGTGATATCACCCACCGTATGAAAACGTAATGTTATAGCAATATTCGGTTTATCACAATTAATAGAGAGTATAGACTTTGCTTTTTGCTTGTTGATAAAAAACGCCAAGTCGATAGTCTGAAAGAAATTGCCAGCTGGCATAAAGTGTTCGAGATTCTTATATGAAAGTTTCTCTCTAAACATCACAACCTGCGCCTTACGTAGTATGGGAAATAATAATAATTTACCTATCTTATTGAGAGTAGATGCTGATTGCGGAAATATGATTACTTTTTTACCATTCTTCTGTGCGACCTGTAATGGATACATCAATGCCAATAAGCGAGTAAAATCAATAATAGAATTACACCTGAACAAATTTCCACCATTAAAAATAATCATGTCGCTATCAAGTAATTGTCGGCGAAACCCTCTTTTACGTATTATTCCCATTATGGTAAAAAGACCTTCCGTATAGTTTTTCAGTGTTTTTATCATGCTATCGGTTCTGTCAAGCGTAAAAGGAGATTCAAAAACCTCTATGTGATTGCCATAACGCTGGTTAAGAGTTTCTAAAGCTTGGTGATAATCCAAATTACTTCGGGAGTATCGAGAAAAAAGTTTTACTTTTATTCCAAACGAGAGTAGCACGTCTATCGCTCCAAGTGTTATAGCAAAATCACCGGCATTACGTGCTGAATAACCATATACAAGACTAACAGTTTTAACAGGATTCATATATATCATGATATTTTGCTGCGACTTTACGTGGATTATATATTTCTTCATAAGTAGCAAGAGCTTGTTTACCTATTGATTTGCGGAGAACTTCATTCTGATATATTTCTTCCATTCGATCAGCCATTCCCTCCAAATCCGCTAATGAATTGGTATACCCGTTTCGTCCATCATCTATCAAATCCACCATTTGAGGGATATCTGAGGAGAATAACACCTTACCCAATGCAAATGTCTCTACCATAAGATTTGGCAACGCTTCGCTGTATGTAGTAAAGGTTGTAGTAGTACAAGCCGCATTGTATAGGGTGGGATTGTTGACATATCCTTCAAAATGTATACGATTTCTTACTCCTTCTGCCTTAGCCAACTGGTCAAGCCGCTCATAATATGATTGTTCATAGCCACCTACGAGAATACACCCTAATTTAACTCCTCTGCGATTTAAAATCCCCACTAATCGAATCGTATCCTCAATGTTTTTGCTTGGAACAATACGTCCGACAAAGCAAGTAAGCAAATTTGTACCAACCTTTGTTTCCAATTCTTTTCTTTTGGCTACTGTTTCATTCTCACTATGTTTATCCACAAAAATCACATTAGGGACTATGATATGTTTCATGGGATGAAATCCCACATTTTCAAAGTAATGTTTTTTTTGATACCGGGTAAGAAAAGTAGTAAAATCAACATGCTTTGCAATATACGGTGTAATCACTTTTAGCATGGATCTAAAACGCATATTCATTGTTACACGATGTACAGTACAGACAATTTTGAAGTTAAGACCATAGAACTGTCTTTGCATCACCAACACTAAAGCAGAGTAAAGTCCTAAACAATGTACTACATCAGGATGATATGACTTTAAGAATTGTTTTAACGCTTTCCAATAAGCCATACTCATTGGGTTCAAGGTGTCCACTTCGATGAGCTCAACGTCTTTATCTTTTATTGTACCGCGATTTACTCCAAACACCATGGCATCTTCTTCATAATATTGTTTCATTGCCTTTACAAGATTTATGGCGGCTCTGACACCACCACCTATCACCTTGCGTGGCTCTACTATATATGCTATTTTCATTTCTTTATTCCTTTCTTGAAAAGTTTTACATAGTTGCGAGCACATTCGTACATACTGAATGGACCATAAGTGGCAAGAGCTTTTTGCTTCATGTCTTTAAGCTGTACATCGGTGAGGGATAGAAATCTCTTTACCGTTTTGTAATAAGATTCTTCACCGATACCGTCACTCAGAAAACCGTTTTCACCGTTGTGTACCACATCTACTATACCGCCCACAGGTGTGCATACCGGTATACAGCCAACACCAATAGCCTCTATCAACGAAATAGGCATCCCCTCATACGAGGAACAAAGTGCATAAGCATCTCCCATTTTAAGGTATTCAAGCGGATTGTGCAGTTCTCCAAGTAATTGTATTGCTTCATCGTTGTACGAACGCAATTCCGCGGTCATCTGTGCATCACGTTCACCTCCGATAAACAATACAGTGAGGTCGTATCCTTCCCGTTTTAACCGCATTACCACACGTGCCAAGAGAGTTTGCCGTTTCACAGGGTCGATACGTGCGAGACTTATCAGTACTCGCGTCTTATTTGTATGTCTATACTGTTTAAATTGTTCCTTGACCTCGTCTGAAACAAGCATGCCAGCATCCACATTGCGCCCATTGAAAATCATAGGAGCATCCATTCCATAATATTTTCGGAAGCTATGTAGTGATTCGGCGGAAATGGTAATGGGGGTAATCCACCCACGATGAAAACAGAACTTCCGCATTCCGCTGCTGATAAAGGAGCCTCCGGCTTCTTTATCAGCAGCGGAATGCACTGTATGACAGTACATAACGCCATTCTTTCGCATGATTGCGAAAGCAATATACATAATAGCACGCAAATGCGTGTGCACCACATCAGGCTTTTCTCTACGGATATATCTATATACTCTAAATAACAAACCGATGTCAAGTCCCATCCGTTTGTTCATCGATACCACCCTTACATTATTCGATACCTCTTTCAAATAGAAATCCACCTTGTCAAGTGAGTGCAAAACCATCAATGTCACATCATGTTCTTTCGACAGCTCATTGCACAAGTCAACCACAAACCGCTCTCCGCCGCCACTGCTAAGTTGAGGAATTATTTCTAAGATTTTCATTCAGATTGTTTTTTAATTTTTTTATTGTGATCCTAATACGTGTAAACTAACGAAACATGTCAGAAAAAGACGTACCCTTCCCATACCAACCTCTTATAGAAGGCATAGAAAAGTTTATAACAGATAGGAAGGATTGCCAAAAGCATCAAGATTCTTTTCTCGCGTGTCATCTTGAAATTAGAATAATAATACCCCACAACAATACAAAGAGGAAAATAGCTCATCATTATGAAACGTATAAAGAGCCATACCGAAGTTTCTTGGAAGAAAAACAGACTGGCAACATAAGTTATTGCATACCAATAGATGAACAATGCCTTTATATACCGTGGAACATCAATTTCTTCAAAAACTATCTTCTTAGTCATAAGAGCCAAAGATGCGTATACCGGCATATAGGTTATCATTTGGTTCAGTTTACCAAAAATATTCGACTGCCGCATTGTGCCGCTCGCATATCCCGTCATCGAGCTCCCTATATTCATGTCTGCTATATCAAAACCGATGAGTCCGTTCATAATAATATAATCCAGCAGTAAAGTAGTCACAACGGTCAGGAAAGGGAATATGACAAGACTGATTTTTACTGTTTTCCTACTCAGATAAAAAGGTGTTACCGAAAGTGCAGCAATCGAAAACAACATACTTTTGTGAAAGAAGAATGAACAGAAAATCAACAAACACCCGAATAGGAATGACAATAACCTATTATGAGAGGGCCTGATAACGAATGAAAAGCCAAAAAACAGTATGGCAATTCCCAAATTTCCGCGCATTACTGAAATAATGTTGATATAAAACAGCACAAATATCAGCAATCCTATCCTCACATCAAGTTTAAGCCGTTTTATTGTCCATAACGACAAAATCACCGTTCCGCTCCACACTATAAACCGCCATACCAGATAGTTTGAAGTGACATTCCGTATCAACCAATAGTAAACGGGTTCAAGATGCACGTTTAATCCGGTTGAACAGATACGTTTGAAAAGCCCCTCGTAGTGATAGAAATCGTTGTCCGCATAGCCGAAAGTGCAAAACAGTATCAGCAGGATACCGTATACTGCATAATCCAAGATGTCTGTATATCGTTTTCTAAATTCACAGCCATATCTATACACATTCGGAAACGGATACAGCATAAGAAAAAACAGAAGTATATTGAACAGTACCGGAACTGCCTCGTAATGATATTTCATCGTTGTAATTTATTAGGTAAATAAAATAGGACACATTCATACTAACACAGGAATTTGGTGTATTTGCATCCGGCTATAATCACACTTGATACATAGCAGACGATGAAAGTGCCCACGAAAGCGACCAACGGAGTTAACTCTTTGGTATACAAAAATACCCCCCCCATTCTATAATAGATAAGTCTCAGAACTATTTCTTGCATCACATATATTCCCATCGAATTCATTGCGATACTTCGACATACAGTGTATAGTTTTCCATTGCATCTGTCTTCCAGTTTTATAAATACAGCGACATAGATAATTGTGACTAATCCATAGCTTACCATTTTAAGAGTATGGTGGACAAACAGGATTAAAACTTTTACTTTCAAGTCCGATGCCAGTTCCGGACGCATCCTGTCCATTCCCAAAACCAATGTTACCGCAATGAATAACCCCATATAAACAGCCGATAAAATGCATATTGTTGACCAATTGACAGTTCTCAGCCGCTCACGATTTCTAAAGAAAATTCCACCAAGATGGAAAAAAAGCAGATAATAAAGCGATTGATTAAAACGGAACGGAATTCCCGGCCAAGGCAGAATAGCAATAATCATGAGTACTAACATCAAGTTACGTCCCTTGAGACAGTGCTGTATGCCATATTCCATTAAAAAGCACCAAAAGAGCATCGGAAGAAACCAAAGATGTCCGTATCCCCCAATAATTTTCCAAAAATGTTCCAGATTAAGAAGTTTTGACGGACCAAAGAATATCAATGTCATGATAATGCCCCAACACATACACGGCACAAACAGCCGTTTCAGCTTACCGGCTAGTAATAATCGGAAAGAAATGACTTTCTTTTGGAGCGAAAAGGCGAATACATACCCGGAAATCAAGACAAAAGTCTCCAGCATCCCACTGTATGCCAGTTTTCCTCCCCAATAAAATCCTTCATTGGGTTGGGCGTAGGAAGGCATATCCCAACCACCGCAATAGGGCGCAAGAGCATGATAGAGCACGAGCAGAATGATTACGAACGTCCTGATAATATCTATTTCCTTAAGTCTTTCCATATATTTTTAATGTATTTGAATATGGGATATACACCAAGCAAAGAACCGAAATACTCGATTTTACTAAGAGTACGCATCCTGCTGTGACGAATGACTGTAATACTGTTGATTTCCGGATATGTATTGTGCCAAATCCGACGGATTCGCGGCATCAGCATATATCTGTCAAGATACATTCTTGAACCAACTTTCAGCGCATTTATCTCGTCTGTATACTTTTCATAAATACCTTTGGAGCGAAGAAAGGTGAAAATCAGATCAAGATTCTCCTTACGCTGATTGAGTTTATTAATCTGGATCTCAGCACTGCCATAACTTGTAATTGACGCAGGATTAAAAAAATAGTAATAAAATGGTTTCATCAAGTATCCTACATTCCGGCTATTCCAAACCAATTGGATTATCGTCGCCAGATCCTCGTTCATATTTTGCCTTGGAAATGTTATCCCATCGTAAAGACTACGTTTGATCAAAGCGCCGCACAAGCTCCCCATCAACCGCCCGCAAAGCAATGATGACATTAGGAAGTCTTTATTATTGGTAGAAACCTTGCGCGGGGCGGAAGCATATGTAGAAACACCATCGCTACGATAGAAATCATAAAAGACCATATCGTAATGGCCGGATAGGGCAAAAGTATATAGTTCCTTTATGGCATGCACATCCATCCAGTCATCGCTATCGCAATGAACCGTGTAATCACCAGAGGCCAATTGAATTCCTTGTCGTCGAACAGCGGCCTGCCCGCTGTTCGACGACAACCTCTCAATTCGTGTCAGCCTCTTTCGATGCGGATATTTTTCCAGAGTTCTTTGCAAGATCTCCACCGACTTGTCTGAAGAACAATCATCCACAAAGATGTATTCAATGTCATCAAATGTTTGGGCGAACAACGATTCAGCGCACCGCTCAATATATTCCTCTACTCTATAAATTGGTACAATGATTGATACTTTCGGATTATCCATGATTTTTAGCTGTCAGTTTTTTTAATTGTTCTATTCCAAGGGCAATTAAATAACTCAATGTTATGAAGATAACAAAAGTGATTAAGTTTGAAATTACCCCCCCCCAGTTTTGTGTTATAAAAGCTACTGTTTGTTCTGATAAAATCCCTGAACAACCACAGAAAAGGAGCGTGTATAGCCATTATCGTGAGTGAATTAGCTCCCAAAGATGCCAATATTCTGTTTGTAGTTGTTATCTTGTTGAAAGGCTTGAAATTCAACAAAAGATATATGGCGCAGAAAGCTCCGGCATAGAATATAAACGGGAAACTGGAAAATTTCAGTTGCGAAATATCAAATTGATAATGTGCCAAACGGCAGAACGCTATGGCTATGATATATCCGGCTATAGCAATAATGGTTGCTTTTTTAATTGCCCCCTCTGCTTGTGTCAGCCCTTTGTCGTTCATCCATTTGCCGACAGCATAGAATGGCAAAGAGAACAGCCCCTGCCCGATATAAAACGGCAAATTGATCTTGGAATATGCGACAGCCAGCCCAATTACAAAAGAAACGATAAGAATAACGTTTTTTTCCTTAACGGTTTTGTCCAAAAAATAATATATGACACATATATAAAAAAGAGCGACCAAGAACCACAACGGACCATCAAATGCGGCGATATGATGGATGCTCAGTTTATCAAGCGGTATTCCCTGCAACCCCATGCTAAAATAAAATACAGCGAATATCAGAGAATATTCCCCAAAGGGAATAAGCAACCGTTTTGCTCTTGATTGAATAAATCCTTGTTTGGGATGATAAAACATACCGGCCAAAAAGAAAAACAAAGGCATATGGAAAATGCAAATTTCCTTTATAAGGATTGCGGTGGCATGTCCCCAAACGACAAGGATTATGCCGATGCCTTTAAGTATGTCTATACGAATGTCCCTTTCCATTATTTCAAAAGTTTAAGTTCCTTTTCCTTTCTTCTGCAAGAAATACATCCGCAGCACTATAATCTGCCCAAAGAACTTCTTTGTATTTTTCCTCTTTATCTGTTTCACTGATAGTACGTTTCTGCAAACCGATATTATCGAGAAAAGTAACCATGCAGTTGTCCTTATCTCCATTGACAGCAAAGAACGGCATATGAAAAAACGAGCGCATGAAACGAACCGCTGGTAACAAACATTGCAATTTGACCAAATTAAGGAATTCCAAAAGCCCCGTAACAGGCTGCTGTTTAAAAGGATACAAACCGCAACGGAGTGTATTGTATACTGTTGCCACCACCTTTATTCCCTACATTTTATTGTTTTTTTAAAAACATGAATTTATTTGTTACCGTACTGATTACGAACCCTCTTTCTTTAGCATCAAGCCCGAATTTATAGATAACAAGTCCGGAAATGATAAGACTGGTCAATACGACAAGTATATGGCTACCCCAGCTTGAGGTTAGAAATTTATGCAAAAAGAATGGGACCGGAATGATGCAGACCGACACCCAAAGACACCTAAACATCACTTCCACGACATACCTCCTAACTGGGAAATTCACTTTGTGTTTGAGATAGAATATTCTGTAACAGTGAGTAATGAAATTGATGGCAATTCTGACAATCACCGCATAGACGGGACTGCAACCGAACTTGAACAATATATATATAATCGGAATATTCATAATTATCATCGAAGAAACGGTAAACTGATACTTGGCTATATTGCCTATTGTTTCAGATGACACCCAAAGACTTCCGGATAATGCATCAATAAGCAGGAAGATGAGATAAAGCTGAATGAACTGTACTGTATATTGAGGGACACAGACAAGCCATAACTCGACGACAGGCCGACAAATCAAAATCAACGGATAAGCGACGAAAAAGAGTAGGAAATACGACAATTTTGACGAGCGGAAAACAAGTTCCAGAAATCTGGATTTATCCCCTGAAAAATAGGACTGGACAATCTGTGGCTGCACCGCTTTCTGAAAGTTTGTAACCAAAGTATTGACAGCACTGAACACTTGCGAGGCTACCCCCATTGCCGCATTGACAGCAACCGTGAAAAAAATATTCAAAAGTATTGATATGCCTTGTATGGATGCGACATGGGCTATACCGCCGAAAAGGCTCCATGAAGAAAAGAAAAGCATTTCTTTCAGCAGCTTTCTGTCAAAATAAAACCGGAATCTGCAAGTCGTGAAATTACGCTTGCAATAAATGGCATAAATGATATTCAACAATATTCCAACGGTCATAAGGGCAACGGCGTACAACACCAGACGATTGTCTTCAGCCCAGAAAAGGAGAAATACTGTTCCCAATTTTGCCATTACCTCAATGATGCTGACATAAGCGAAAAAAGACATCCTCTCATATGCAATAATGCTCGACTCATCAGGAATCCTGATAAAATGAAGACAAGCGGTCACTACAGAAATATGGTACACAACCCGTGCTGCATCTTGTGTTTCCGGAGGAATATTCAATTTTGTTTCAAAGAAATAGAGCCCCACAGTTTCCAATACGAAGCCGATAAATACCGCTATTGCAAAATGTATCAGAAGACTCATGGAATAAACCCTCGAGACTCTGTCATGATTGCCTTTTCCCAATTCCACGTTCAGAAAACGTTGGGTGGCTTTTGTCATTGCGGAATTAATAAAAGACAGAAGTGCGATAAAGCCGCCAACGACATTGTATACTCCAAAATCGTTCTCTCCCAACACTTCCAATATAATCCTGGAAGTATATAGAGATACGGGCATCATTACGAATGTCCGTATATAAAGCATTAACGTGTTGCGTGCTATGCGTTTGTTTGATGACTGCATTTATAACTATCCTACATTTTTTAATCTCAATTGCAACCTGAATGACAATAGAGTGTCAGGGGCAAATCAATTGGTCTGATGGTATATAGAAGCTAACTTTTCCACACCGTCTGCAAGCGTGAACCGACTGGATATAACTTTTGATTTTCTACCCATCATTTCTCGGACTTCACGATTATTGACAAGTATCTCAATCCTGTCAGCAAGCTCTTCAACATTCTCTTTTTCAAAAAGATATCCGTTTTCTCCCTCATGTACGATTTCAGGAATGCCTCCAACTCGTGTACCAATAACAGGCAACGAATAGTTTAGGGCCTCCATAATACTAAGAGAAAGTCCTTCTGTACGGGAAGGCTGCAAGTAAATATCAGAAATATTCAAAATATCATTAATGTCATTTCGTATTCCCAAAGACATAATCTTTCTATTCAATCCGGCCTCGGCAATCAATTGCCTCAAGCTATTACTGTCTTCAGAATTTTCGCTAATTCCGATGACAAGCACTATTATATCGTTTTTAAGTCTGTTGGAGTCCATCAGACTCTGAATACTTTTGACAAGTATATCGAATCCCTTGATACGAATATTGAATCCGATTGTAGTCAACACGACTACCCCTTTTGGTATGTCCAATGTTTTTTTCAGATTTGGGTTGACAATCTTTTTTTTCCGGACTCCCAAGTATAGGACTTCACTCTTTGAAGAAAAACCTACGCCTTCAATCATTTCTTTCTTTACGCCACAACTGACACAAAGGAATCTTTCAAAAGGAAAAAAACAGAACTTCAGATATAATTTTTTAAGTTTGTTGGAAACAAAGATTTCACTATGACGGGTTGAAATAATCCGAATCCGGGGAAACAGAATTCGCAAGAATGGTGCAATAAGATAACTTCCAAAATGAAAATGAACAATGTCTATTTTCTCACGTTTGATGACACCTATCACAAATTTGAAATATTGAAATGTGGAAATGCTTTGTTTACAAAGTATTACCCCCCCCACTTATTGATGTCATTTACATAGTTTTCACTGATTGGCATCGACTCGTATACAAAAATAAATTTATCAACACGGCATATCTTGACCAATTCAGCGAAGTAGGATTCTACTCCGCCGTATTTAGTCGATTTCATACCTGTCAGTTCTAAAATATTCATATATTCACTATTTTTTAAATATTCCACAAAAGTCCAATATCACCTTATCCTCTCGCCATTCTAATTCTTTGAACGGAGTGTGTGCTGTAAGGAATACCACGATGTCCGCCTTGTCGTAGGCTTCTTTGTAATCTGTTAACTTGAACACATGGTGCTCCTTTACATTGGGTTCCACAACCAGGATATTGGCATTATTGCAACTCTGCATCACTTTCGTGGTAATATATTTTGCAGGACTTTCACGCAAATCGTCGATATTCGGTTTGAAAGCCAACCCCATCATGGCAACGCACGGTTTCCGATGATGTTTCAGTTCAAATTCCAGCATGGCATTTTTCACTTTTTCTGCGCACCAAAAACTCTTGTAGTTGTTAATTTCACGGGCATCGGCAATCAATTTACTCTCTGCTGGAAAATCAGCAGTGATAAAATAAGGGTCAATAGCTATACAATGACCTCCCACGCCACAACCAGGCTGCAAGATGCTAACCCGCGGATGTTTGTTGGCAAGATTGATAAGTTCCCACACATTGATACCGGCCTTGTCACAAATCAAGGAAAGTTCATTCGCAAAGGCTATTTGTACATCCCGACTGGAATTCTCCGTCAGTTTGCACATTTCAGCAGTACGACAGTTGGTTCTATGAAGTGTTCCCTGCACGAATTGAGAATAAAATCCAATGGCCTTATCGGTAGATTCAGGATTTAAACCGCCTATGACCCGGTCGTTATGTATCAGTTCGTAAATCACATTGCCCGGCAATACACGTTCGGGACAATAAGCCACATAAATCCTATCTTCCAATTCAGGACGTTCGCTGAAAATGAGGCGGGCCATCGCTTCGGTGGTGCCTACGGGTGAAGTGGACTCGATGACATAAAGGTCGCCTTCCTTTAATAATGGCAATACGGCACGTGTAGCGGCTTCCACATAACTAACGTCCGGTTCATGATTTCCTTTGAACGGGGTGGGAACTACCATAAAATAAGCATCGCTCACCTCCGGCTTTATGGAAGCTTTCAACGAGCCGGCATTCACCACCTCCTGCAACATCTCCTCCATACCCGGCTCAATGATATGCAGATGTCCTGCATTCGTCATATCCACTACCTGGGGGTTAATATCAACTCCTGTAATCTGAATGCCGTGCTTGGCGGCGATAATGGCTGTGGGCAATCCGATATACCCCAAGCCCATAAAACAAGCTTTCATTATCAATCTGTTATATAAGTTATTAATCTTTTAAAATTTCTTTCCGAGTACAATTGAACAGAATGTGTTCAACAGAATTTTAAAGTCGAACCACCATGAGCGATGTCCTAAATAATAAAGGTCATATTCCAAACGTCGGAGCATCTTCTCCATCGTATCCGTATAGCCGTTATATAGTGTGGCATATGATGTTACGCCCGGACGGATTTGGTAAAGATAAGTATATCGCTTGTCGTGTTCAAGTATCTGGTCGATATAAAACTTACGCTCCGGACGTGGACCGATGAATGCCATATCGCCACGCAGAACATTGTAGAGTTGGGGTAATTCATCCAAATGGTGCGCCCGGATGAAACGACCGGTCTTAGTCAATCGGGAATCATTTTCACCCCCGGTATGACTAAGCTGCGGTCCGAACTTCTCGGCATCCAGACGCATGGAGCGGAATTTGTATATGTAGAACGGGCGCCCGAATCTGCCGATACGTTCTTGCTTGAAGATGACACTTCCTCCATCTTCCCTGCGAATGGCAATGTAGCAAAACAGGAATAGCGGAGAAAAAATGATCAATGCAATCAATGACAGGATAAAATCACCGATACGCTTTACATTGCGCGCAAATGCAGACATTCCATCGGGAATGAAACTGTCCCGTGGCACATATTGGCTGACATGTGTGGTGACAATTATTGCATCATCATTCGGGTCATCCTTTTTCAGCTTATGCAACCACTTCTGATAAGCATTAAAATTTATTGTATCTGCCATTTTTAACTTTATATAGGTCTCAGTTTGTGAACCTACCTCAACAGAACCTTGCAACAATGAAACAAGGGATTCTCCGGATGTAACCGTACACGGCATCTGAAGACAGTCTGAGTAACTACGAAAATTCATGTAGCCTTGTTGTTTATCAAAAAGACGTAAACCGTATGCGGAATAACCGTATGCACACCATGCACCGATCTGTTTATTCCGATACAAGTGGATATAAGAACCATCATTTTGATTTTCGTTTTCCCTTATAAGATGAACATTCATAAAAGTATATTGTTTATAATTTATCGTAAGCACAAAGCACTATACATTTGACTAATAATCAAGAGGTTTCCTGATCGCATCTATTCTATTTCACCTAAGACATACTTGTGGGGGCATGACAAAGAAGTTCCACTCCTCACACGAAGGACAACAGAATCTTTGATAGAGGAACAATCGTGATTATCGTCAATGTTGTTAATGCAGCTTCGTATCCGACCACTGTCTGGACCAAAGCCATAGCTGTTATGGCATGAGCCATAGTGAAACCATGCATAACAACATTGGATATAAAAATATCAGTGTCTTTTATTCTAAGATTAAAGATTATACCAAATCCTGTTGATTGTACAAGTCTTGTTGCAATTTAGTCAACGGACGTAGATGAATGTCCGTTTCATTCTCCAGAAAACCAAAAATGATACGTTTCTGAAGGGAAGGAGTTATGGTCATCCCATCGTATTGATTTTCCATCATCTTCATATAGCTCTTATCCCATGCCTTGCGTTTCCAGATAATTTCTTCCGCCACATCCTTGAATGCGGAATACAGTGGAGTAATGTGGAAACACTTTTCATGATTTTCTCTCAAAAGATTGTTTCCGGGCGCGTCAAAGCAGATCTCCAGGGCTTCCGCTGTATTGCTCTTCAAATATTCAAGTACGACTTTGTCATGTGGTATGCTGAATTGAAACGGATTCAATGTTTCATTGATATCGTTGGTGTATAGATTGAACAAACTCGGATTTTGTTCCTTATGCTTGTTGCATGAACTGCAACTTGGCTGCAAGTTATAGAAATTCGTACACAGGAAAGGATAAATCGATTTTGGATAGAAATGATCCAGCTCAAAAAACGCTTCATAACGGATACTCCGTTTCCCTACCTTCCTTGCAGTTGCCGCATATTGGGCATTGCAATACACACACGTGCGGATGTTGATCCTGTTCAGATAGGGGATGATTTGGGAAGACACATCATCATAGCGCATAGCCTTAACTATCCATTCGTAAAAAAGATGTGTTTCGCTCTTTTTGGGGCTCTTTCGGTACTGAATCCTGGTTTTCATCAGCGACTCCGTCTGCGCATTCTTGTCCTTCTCCGTTTTTCCTTTCACCTGAAGTATGGTGTTGAACTCATGGATGAGCATGTTCATCTGTTTCGGTTCAGCGTGGAGCAGATCAGAATGTACGGCAAGGATACGGTCAACGTATGCCAGCAAAACTTTGCCTTGGGTTGTATCTTGCGTAGACAGTATATTATCCCGAAATTTTTTCAGCAGGTCCAACGGCTGCTGGAAATCCGCTCTTCGATTCTTGAACACATTGGCGGCATAATCATCTGCTGCCGCCCGTACCTTATCATCGACGTATATTTTTCTCATGCAGCATATCCTCCAGCATTTTTCTTATGATGGGTTCGCCGATTATCCGATGGATAAACCGTTCCGCCTTATCCATATTCCAACCGTCTTTCACGAGTTTGTCTGACTTCAGATAGCTCACGATGCCCTCTATTTTCTTTTTAGCGAATTCACCCACAAATCCCCTGTCCAAAAAGAAACTTTGAGCCAGTACGTCATTCACGTTCGCCCCGAAAGGATTCACCGTGATGGCATTTTCTCCGTTTATCTGTCTTCCTTCTTCCAAATACAGGATATTGCATTGTGGAATGTCACTCAGGATGAAGGGCGAATGGGTGACAATCAGTATATGGAAAGCACAGTACCAGGTCAGTCCCGTGACGGACAAGTATTTTATCAAAGCATCAACAAATCGCCGCTGCATTTCCGGGTGAAAACAGAGTTCGGCCTCATCCAGCACGATGTTTATTTTACGGTAACGTAAGCGGGTCGTTGATTTGATGGTGCGGATATTGTTGATGTGATAAACCATTGTGCACAGTGTATGCATGAACTGCCTCTCTCCGGAACTCAGATGATGGAAATCCACTTCCACACCGTCTTTATTTTTCAGGACAATGTTTGCGTTAAACAGGGGCGGAGGCAAAGTCTGGATAATCCTTTCCAGATATTGCGCTTTTCCATTCATCATAACCGACTGCCTTTCCTGAGATACTTGTTTCCATATCACCGAGGTAAGCAATACATAATCATCTATGGTAAAGCGTTCACACTGTAGCATTTTTCCCAAATGAGAATTTCTGTTCACCAATTCCAGACAACAGAGCAGATAACACGTCTGTCTAATTTTGAATGTTATGTGTGACGGATCGGACAAAATTAATTTGACTAAATCCCTGATACTGCTACAGACCTTCTCAAAATCGGCATCACCAATCGGCTTGACACAATTTCTCACACGACCTATCTCACTGTATACCTCATAATCGGCATATTTTGCAGCAATGGCGAATGTTTTATAGACCAGGTAGAGGTACAATTCAGCCGTCATTCCATTTGCCCGGTCTGTATCAAATCCATAGGCACGGACAATTTGGGAGGCATAGTGCATAGGATCTTTTACCGCATCACAAAACAAGTTCATGAACTGTTGCCGGTCGGCTGCCCCCGTGAATTGCCTGCATTTGTCTATCAGTTTACCATCATTGCGGCTGAACTCAATCCTTCCGGTAGTATATCCCGGCATAAACTCCTTTTGTCTTTTGCGGTTCTTATAGAATATCAGAAGAGAAAGGGCGTAAGTATCTATCAGCTCATCAATATTTCCCATATCTATAGTCCCGTGGTTGCGATAGGGATTCAGCACGATGGGAGTCATATAGCCGTCGTTCTTATGAAACATCTCGTCTATCCAAGTGCTTTTCATGGCTAATATCGGTTCATTATCCTGTAACCAGAGCGTGCCGTCTGACGTGTATTCATCCGGCAGGAACGCTTGCATGGAATAATTAATGACAATAGTATAGAACAAACAGTGGGACAGTTTGCCCAGTTCTTTCCGGGTAAGGCTTTCAAGCGGCTCATAACCGGCAAACTCGTCCTCGTTATCCGCTTTGCCACGTATAGGAGGGAACTTGAACTTTTCCTTTCCGTATTCAAACGCCACTGTATCTCCATAGTTATGGATGCAGCAATACGTCTTTACATCCGTTTTGGGGTCTGTCACCACAAAATCAAGGTCGGCATACAGGTCGGGAACAAAACCCAGGTGCGGTTCTGTGGGTTTATGTTTCAAACTACGTCTCAGGCAGTAACCCAAATTATTGAACATACGGTATGTCAAGTCCAACAAAGAACTTTTGCCACTTCCATTCTTGCCGACAATGGCACTTATTGTCACCCCCGCAGCAAAGAAATCCCTTTCAAGCGACCCGCACTCATCACCATAGCCATTGAACTGATATTGTTCACCTTGTTTCAAGATGCGCAGTACGTTCCTGTTCCAGCGGTCATCCTTTCGGATTACAAGTCTCGTCAATGCAAAATTTGCAATCATTGATCACTTTGTTTCTGTAAGATTCCAATGACTTCCGATTTTACTGCCGAAGCGACCAATGTCTTGTAACAGCCTATGGCATGGATGTCACAACCGGTACGGTCGTACATTCCGGCTTTCAGCAGGGCTTCGGCCTTTTCCTGCACATGTTTTCCGTACATTCCGGCCAACGAGGGCAAATTGAGCTGGAAGGAGACATGCTCGTCCTTCAAGGCCTGATAATCCTTCTTCTGCATATATTCATACCGTTCCGAATGTGCCAGCAACGGGTAATAACCTTTCTTTTGGATGCGTTGCAGGATAGAGAGCAGTTCCATTGGTGGATTGAAATAGGAGGTTTCCACCAGCAGGTAACGTTTCCCCTCCTCTAGGGGCAGCAGGTCATCTTTGTCCAACCGCTCCTCAAAGAGATTGTCCATCATGTATTCCGCAGCCAAGGCAAGTTCCAGTGTGCCGTTATAATTCCGTTTCAATTCTTGGAACTTTTCCTGCAAGGTCACAGTTTCATTAGGGATGTCTTCCATAATGTGCGGCGTGAGCCACAGCTTTCTGACTCCCTGCTTTTCCATCATATCTAGAATTCGGAGTGATTCATCCAATGTTCCCACCCCGTCATCCACTCCCGGAAGGAGATGGCTGTGACAGTCGGTCATTCCTTTCAGGATACCGCTCCGGGCGAAGGTTATTGTCTTACGAAAGGGCCACATGATAGTTGAGTGTGAAAATTAAAAGTTCTTATGAGAACGATAACATGCAAAATCAATCACTTGATGACCACCCATTTACCCCCCCCCATTTTCCCTTTACTTCCATAGTAGGAGGAGTAACCGTTGCGATAACCATATCTATAGCCATAGCGGCCTCCGGCACTTTCTGTACCGTTCAGTATCACGCTGAGGTTCTTGAAACGTTTCTCCTGGTAAATATTTTCTAGTTCGGGCAGCATGCTACGGTCCAATAAACCGCTGCGGACTACAAAGACGGTGCGGTCAGCCAGTTTCTCGATGATCTGCGCATCGGCCACGATATCGATAGGCGGACAGTCAATAAAGATATAGTCATACTCGCTGCGAAGCACCTCTATCAAAGTGGCCAGCTTGCCGTCCTCCAACAGTTCCGTCGGGTTTGGGGGAACAGTACCGATAGGAATGATATGCAGGTTGTCGTATTTTTCATCCTTCACGATAATCTCCTTCCAGTCACTGACACGGTTGCCCAGATAATCACTTAAACCAGTCTTCGGGGAATCCACGTAGGAGGAGGTGGAGCCGTGACGCAGGTCACCGTCTATCACCAATATTCTCTTTTTCTTGATGGCAAAGCTCATGGCAATGTTCATGGCAAGGAACGACTTGCCGCTGCCAGGATTAAACGAGGTAAGCATGAACACGTTCTGACCGCTGTCCTTGCCTGCCATAAAGTCAATATTGGAACGTAACACGCGGAACGCTTCATTGATAATGTTACGGTTGCCTTCCTTCACCACGATGGCTTTCATGACAGACTGTGTGTGTTTATCGAATCCCAATTTCTTCTTAGCACTGAGATATTGGGGGATCTCACCGATGAACGGAATGCTTAGGTTTTCCAGATCCTTTCGCCCGCGCACCTTGGTATTCATGTTTTCCTTCATGAAAATAATCACCGCCGGAACAAGCAGACCGATGGCGAATGCCACCAAAAGGATATTCATCTTTCGGGGGGCTGTGGGAAGCATGCTGCCTCTCGGAGCGGTAATCACACGTGTATTGTAAGCGGTGAAAGCCTGTGAAAGCTCGTTCTCCTCACGTTTCTGGAGCAGATAAAGATACAGTTCCTCCTTCACCTTCTGCTGGCGTTCCACAGAAAGCAGATATTTCGCCTGGTTCGGGTTGGAAGCCAGTTGGCTGGTGGTCGTGGCTTCCTGTTGGCGGATGTTGCGTATTTGGGTATTGAGCGAAACAATCAGGTTGTCCACCGACTGAATGATGGTACGCTGCATGCTTTGCAGTGAGTTAGCCATGTCTTTTGCCAGAGGGTTCTTCTCGCTACTGTTGGCGATCAGGCGGTTACGTTCGAGCACGATCGTGTTATATTCACCGATCTGGCTCTCGATATTGACATTAGCGATACCGGAGTTGGTGGGTAACAGCTGGCTGAGTTTCTTGTTGTTCAACTCTTTCCGGATATACTGTGCGGTGGAAAGCTGGCTGTTGAGTGCCAGCAACTCCTTCTTGTTCTCGGCGGACTGGGACAGGTAGAGACTGGATGCCGCCTGCACATCCGGCAGCAGGTGCTCACTCTTGTAACCGGCGATGTTCTCATCTACATTGCCAAGCTCGTTTTCGATCACGCTCAGACGGTCACCGATGAACTGCGAAGTACTGACGGCGATCTGGTTCTTGTCCTGAATCCATTTCTCGTTGTACATTTCAATCAGGGTGTTCAGAATGTCTTCAGCCTTCTGAATGGAGGCATCGTTGATACTCAGATTGATAATGGTGGCATCCTCGTTTCCCAATTCCGCATGCAAAGCGGCTGTATAATAATCGGTGACGGCACACACATTACCTTTTCTATAGCGTATGGAAGTGCCCACGAATGAATCGTTCCAATATTTTGTGAAATTGATGACAAGTGTGCCTATTTCAGTACGGATGGAATCGCCCATCTTTCCGGAGAAATCTTCCCCAAACGCTTTCCCGTTTACTTCCATGTCGGATATGACAAACGTTTCTTTGGATGAAATATCTATTGTAAAACCGACAGGAGTTTCATCCAAGTGGCGATAGGTGACTGCTAAAGGCGAACTTTTGTATAATTCCACATCTTTCAGTCCTTTGCGGACAGTATAGGTCTCGTTTAATCCCAACCGCTGTACCACCTCGGTCATCAACGTGGGCGATTTCAGGGTGAGCAACTCATTGTTGATATTGGTATTCGACTTGAAGATACCCAAGTCAGAAAATTCACTGACCGCATTGGTGGATGTTCCTCCCTTGGAATCATCTTTCACCAAAATGGCAGCGGTACGGGTGTAAATGTTCGGAGTGCCCAGCAGGTACAAGGCGGCTGTCGCCAGGGTTACGAACAGGGAGAGGGCAAACCAGCGCCACCGGGGCATGAAAATCCCCCACAGGTCTTGTATGCGTATAAAGTCGTCAGCAGGCTTGCTGGCGGTTGTTTTCTTTTCTGTCATATTATAAAAATATAAAGTGATTCCTTTTCTGATGGTTACTTGAATATTAGCACACCCAACGAAGTGAGGAATGAAGCGACGCTGATCCATAGCGATACGGACTTCACGTTATTCTCATTGATGGTGCTCTGACCGGCACGCATCTTATTGGGCTGCACATAAATCACATCGTTTTGCTTCAAATAGTAGACCGGAGATTTAAAAATGTCCTTACTACGAAGATCTACCCAGTGGGTGACACGCTCACCGTTTTCCTCGCGGATGACAAAGATAGCATCGCGTTTACCGGTAATGGTCAAGTCGCCCGCCATGCTGATGGCTTCAAGCAAAGTGATCTGGTCTTTGGTAATGTTGTACTTGCCGGGTGTTTTTACCTCACCTAACACGGAGAAATAGAGGTTCATGAACTCTACGGTCACTACCGGATCTTTCACCAAGTCCTCTTCCATCAGCCGTTTCTTGATAAGGGCGGCAATCTGGCTTTTGGTCATACCGGCAATGTGAAGCGTACCAATGACCGGAAAGTCTATGTTTCCCTTGTCATCGAGCGTGTAACCGGATATTTCACCATTATTGTTGCTACTACGTAAATCGGCAGTTCCTGCCCGATACTGGACACGTGTCAGGTTGAACAACGCTGCCAATTGCGGGTCTTTACTGGATACCATGATGGAAATTTGGTCCTTGGGCTGCACGGTGATGTCTCTTGCACCCACAATCGCTTCAGGCTGATTCACAGCAATGTCTTGAAAGTAAAGAATCTCCTTCGAAGTGTGACAGGATGTAAACAACACTATCGCAAAGAGATAAATCAAAAATCGATTCTTCATATTTATATCTGTACAGTTTATATTATTTCTAATTTGTGATTTCAATTAATTTTTATCGTGATTTTTGCGAAGTCCCGTAAAAGTCAGCGGTTTTAGGAAAGAACTTCAATCAGATCGGGGTGCACCTCAGCGGAAACGGCCATGACACCCTCCAATAGGACAACCACCCTACGGTTTCTCTTGCCCTGCACCCGCACAAACATGCCCTTCACGTTATCGAACTTGCCACCATGGATACATACACGCATTCCTCTTTTCAAGTCTATCTCTTCGGGCCTATAATAAACAGTGTCCTCCTCATAATGAGAAGCTATCTTGATGAAGCTGTCCATCTGGTCATCCGGTACGGTAATATATTCCGCCCCCGTGCTCTTTTCCCACATGGCGAATTGCAAGAAATTGTATCGTTTCTTGAATTCAGTGATCTGCGAATGGCTGGCGTGGACGAAAAGCAGACTCGGTATAACCGGCACCAACTTTTTTGACTTCACTCCATGATAAGTTCTTATGGCATAATGTTTCGGGATAAAATATTCCAAACCATATTCCTTGTCTTTCAGCCTGTCCTCTGCCATTTTCTCATTCTTGTAGGCGCGCATGACGAACCATCGGACCTGCCTTTTTTCCTCCGCTGTAAAAAGATTCGTACTCATATTCCGAAACATTTTATAGGTATGAATATAACCCTAGTTCATGCCAACCTACATATTGGCATGTATTACAATGGATTACGTTCCCTTTTCCCATAATATCCATTGTTAGTTCCATACTTTTGACAAAGTATACAGACCTCATTTCCGGGGCTTCCGTCACTACTTCTCTTGGCAAGAGAAATATTACAATGTGCAAAGTTATGTAAAATATTGAAGAAACGATAGAAAACAGGTGATAAAATATAACCAAAACATTCATACAGAGTGTATTTGCTTAACGTATATTGGATAAACGCCACAATGCCACTTCGCTTTTCTACTTGTCTATCAATTAATTACATAAAATAAGTCCTCTAATATTTCTCTTGCCAAGAAAATGAGCCATATGCTCAACAATTTTTATTATATTACAAAATGCTTTCAAAAACCTTTCAAACGCATCTGGTTTTAAATTGTCAATAAGAACATTTCCAACAGTATTCTGCCACTGTATTCATAGATCTTTTCCGGTACTTTTCTTTTTAAGAGAAATACCGGAAAGGGATAGAACTGATAATCAGATGCTATATATGAAACCTGACGAGGATTTGTTTGACAATTAAACCGGAATTTGAAACATTTTCTTTCGAAGAAAATTGTTTTTTATCATACAAGTGGATATTTTCCTATATTTTACCTATCTTTGCAATGTCTAATATTTCTCTTAAAAAGAGAAGGAGGATCGGTATAGCCTTTTATTCAGTATTCTGCGTGTCGCATTTGTTCCCGTTATAAAGATTTAAGTATGATGTCATTTGCTTTGTCTACCTGTGAGGTGTCCAGTGAGGCGAGGTAGATTTTGGTCGTGTTCTCCGAATCATGTCCCATCGCCTCGCTGATGGTTGCCAGCGGGACATTTTTGCTTCTGGCAATACTCGCCCAGGCATGGCGCGCTACATACATCGTGAGCGGCATGCCGAGCCCGAGCCGTTTCCCAAGTTCTTTAAGTTTCCCGTTGATGAAATGCGCTGTGCTCCTGTACTGCCGCACGGCATCCTTGGCCGTATCCCTGATGACCGGAAAAAGGTAGGGGCTGTCATTATGGCCATACCTGTCCAGGATCT
>OLVU01000646.1_pt1 | contig 29132 bp, 20 predicted proteins | sample 1673321 | NCBI WGS metagenome assembly OLVU01 (sample SAMEA3178942, study PRJEB25190) | human gut metagenome | biome: human gut; feature: human-associated habitat; material: faeces | place: Austria | collected 2013 | reverse complement strand
GTCGAGAATCTCATCAATTCCGCTGATGGTTTGCCCGTTTACGGTGACAATCACCTGCGCAGGGTCAATTTTCTTTTTCAGAGGCAGAATCTCCACATTGCTACTCTGAAAGTTGTATGTCTTATTGGGCGCACTGGTATAGACGACCTCGCACTTCCCGTCGTGGAACTGAAAGCCCGCAACCGAGTCCGTCTGGTCTTTTCCTTTTATGATGATTAAGCGCTTTCGTGCGTCCATAGGCAATCCTTTCACTCAAAAATGCGAATCGTTGACTTACCGGTTATCTGATGCATAACTGTGGTAGTCCACCTCATCGCAGCGCCAGATTCACATTTATTTCTTCCGCACAACCAACTAATTCAAAAATGTTTCCTGCTCGAGTATAACGCCATAGCTCAGATATTTTTAATATCACCTTTGAACAACAAATATTCAAATGCCCATAAAACAGGCAAATAGCGCTCTACCGATGCCCAAGTTTGGTATCGATAGAGGATTTTTGTTTTTAATTACTGCTCAGCCATCATACCACTCATCCCACGCTTCATCCTCGTCCTCATACCAATCTTGGTTCTCTTCCCAGAGGTCTTCGGGGTTGTCATAGTCATCACGGATGCTTCCGGAATTGTTGCCTCCCGATGTACTCGGCGGTGTCCACGGAGGGGCAGAGTTTGGACGTCCGATTGGCGACTCATAGTACGTAAAGGCATAGATGATTTCTTCTGTCTCGCCCTTTGGCTGATGAGAATGGCAAGATGCTACAACCTGTCCCTCGCTGTTGTACCAATGCAGGATTTTATACCGCCTATGGACATCCATATTGTCATAGAACTGGCACTTTTCGGTTTTGGTGGGCGATCCGATTGACGTGTACTTCAAGCAGCTTACAGGCATACCATCCACAGGCAGCTTTCCGGAATACTGATCCTTCAGACTTTGTTCCCGCTTTGCAGCATTCTCGGCTGCAATTCGTTGACGCTCGGCTTCCTCGGCGGCATCTTTCTCCGCCTTATAGCCCTTGACACGGGTTTCCAGCGCGTCAACATCCTGCTGCCATCCCGTGTCATATTGCAGCGTGATATTTGAAAGTTCATCCTGTCCGCCCGCGTAGTCCGTCCTGTCTTTGTACATATCGGCGTATTTGCAGTAGACGGACAGCGACGCGGCATCCCGATACCCGGAAAGCTCCGAGAAGTCCTGCTCAGCAGAAGTGTAATTTCCATTTGACAGCTCTTGAAGGGCTGCATCATAAGCTGCCGCTCTCTGCTTATTGCGATTCGAGACGGAAATAGAGATACCCGCAATCGCAGCTACCACCAGAACCGCCGCAATGACTTTCTTGAATGGGAATGGCTTCTTTGGCGGCACAGGTTTCTTTTCGTCCTTTTCTGGCAAAACGGGCTTAGTGACTTGCGGTTCTGTTTTCGGCTGCTCCATCTCAATTTTAGGCGTAGGAATTGCGGGGGCATCTACTTTTTCAGTTTCTTTCTTAGGCTGTTCTACGCGCTTTTTCGGTTTCGGCGCAACGACTTCAATGGTCGGCGTAGCTACCGGAGCATCTATCGTGCGGATGACGGTCTTTGTCTGTTCCGGAGGCCAAGGCGCGACCATGCGCGTACAGTCCATAATGGCTTTGACCTGCCCATGCCGCGGCACATCGTCTTTCCCAAACGGAAGCTCGACCCAATCTCCGACCTTGAGCGGCAAGCCTCCGGTCAGATACGCATACGGGCGGCGTGTTCCCTGCGCCTGAACGGAACAATAGTGATACACCGTGCCGTCATCGGGTTTCGTGTCCTCAATGGGCTTGCCGGTATCTGACCGCGGCTTTTCTGTTCCGGAAGATGGCGCTGTGGTGAATACACGGCTGAGCCGCTTCTTCCAGTTTCCTTCAAGGCATGGATTTTTCAGCGCAAGTTCAAGACAGTGCTGCCCCAATGCTTCCTGCCCGCAGGAGCGGCAAGCATTCAAAACATCAAGCTGCAATCTGCCAATATATGCGCTCTCAAAAAGCTGCGACACAAACCGCTCATCATCCAGTGCGCCCAGAAGTAGAAGCACCTGATCATGGCTCGGAGAATCCAGCCAATCCCAGTCCAAGAGCAGTTTCTCGGCGGTTTTGGCGTTGGTTTTCAAAGACGGTTCTGCGATGTCCAAAAGTCGCCGCCACATCTGGATGCCCTTTGCCGTGTTGTTTGCGAACACATCATCCAGAATGGACTCCCACGACAATTCGTCGAAATCCTCGGCGCTTTCATGCGGGACTTCTTCCGGATATTCGACCAGTAATATCTCGCGGCAAATATCCTCATAATCTGGAAATTCGCCCTGCGCCAAGAGGCGTTCCGCGCGCTCTGCGTCCGGATGCAGCAGCACTTTGTTCTGCCAATGGGTGTTATAGGCTTCTTCCAGTGCATTTTGATAATCCTGCGCTTCGCCCATTTCCTCATCCTTTTTCCCGCCGAAGTAGGCATAGGCAGAGGATAATTCAGAGAGAAGATCAAACAAGCCGTCCGGATCGACGCGGTTATAGTAATCTTCTACCGGGCGCGTCGAAAGCAGTTCTGTCCAGAACGTACCGCAGTCCGTTTCGGAAAGAGCTGCTTCTTCACAGAACAGAACGCCGCGTTTGGCATCGCGCATGATCTCTTCTGCGCTTTCGCCCAGATTCAGGTCAGCGGTAGCAGTCAGGAAAGTCCGCAGTTCCTCCGCCTTCTTTTCGTCCGGCAAAGTCTCTGCATGATGGATTCCGACTGAGATGTGATGCAGCAGCACTTTTCCGAGAAGCTGCGAGAGCAAAGCGTTTTTAGGCGCAATCTGATTCAATTCCTTTTTCAGATTGCTCCACGTTTCGGGTAGATCAACATGGTAGACAAAGGAAAGCGTCAACGTGATCTGTGCCGGTTGTTGTACCGGCGTCCTTCTTAAATTTCCGCTGTCGCCGCAATAATAGCACTCCCACCGATTCCCGTGCGTCGTTGCCGGATTTCCACACCAAGGACAGCGCATATTGCTCTCACTCCTTTTAATCGGAATTACTCAACGCCCAATGCCTTATAAACCGCGTCCTCTGCGCTCTGATAGAAAACCAGATTGAAGCAGCCGATTAAATCTGCCGGAACAAGTCCGAGATCAGCCGCCGATGTGATTGGCAGCAGCACCTTCTTCGCGCCGCTATCGAGGCAGACCTGAAGGGCATTTGCCAACTCGTCCACCTTGAGCATGGTTCCCGCGATGCTGATCTCACCCAGCACCGACAGACTGCTGAGAGTCGGCTTTCCAAGCGCAATCGAGCAGAGTGCAACCAACGTGGGAAGTGCCAGCTTTTCGGTCATGCCGATGCCCTGCAAATCCTGATAGTTGATGATATAGTCCTTCGTTGTGGTGCTGATCGCACCACTGATGCGGTTGCCGTTTGCTTTCAGATAGTTGAAGGCAGTATTTGCCGCTTCCTTGCACTTACCATCAGAGTTTAGTCCCGTCCGCTCAAACTTTCCGCTGCCGGGAAGCATCTGTGATTCCAGACGGAAGACGCCGATCATGCCGCTCTTTCCCTGTGAAACCGTATAGACCTGACCGGGATTGCACATTCCTTCGGGGATCAGCTTTCCGCCGCCCTGTTCAGGAACGGAGACGAAATGTTCTTCAAAGGTGTCGTTATCAATGTACGAAAAATTGACATCATAGAACTCCATGCCGCCCAGCTTCTTGAGTTGTTCCTTGACGCGGCGGCGCATTTCAAGCGCAAACTTGAGGATTTCTTCAAGCTGTTCCTTCGTAAACTCCCCGTCCGGATAGAGCAGCTTGATCATGCCTCCGACCATCTTGCGGACTGCAATGGTGTCACGCTGATTGAGGTTCTTGCCAAGGCGGAAATACTTGTCCAGTGCGTCACCGTACTGCTCCTTGCGAAGCTCACGGATAAACTCTGCCAGATAGTCGGTGATGAAGCCGTAGTCGTTGGTGAAATGCTCCGGGCGGAACTTCGGTATCTCCCAGCCAGGGATATAGCAGTGCATACGGTCAAGGAACGCCGTGTCCGTTCCCATCTCCGGAGGGAACGGGTCAAAGAGGCTGGATGTTTTCAGCAGCACATCCACGCTCTGATTGATGTTGCCGACGAAAACCATAGAAGCGGTCGCGGCTTTTTCCTCCTTGCCACGGGCGAAGGAGCCGGATGCCATATAGTCCTTCATGATCTGGATGCCGTCTTTGTCCTTGAAATTAATACCGGCAACCTCGTCAAACGCCACGCAGTCCCACAAGCCAACCAAGCCCACGGTTTTTCTGCCCATGTTGTAGAACAGATTCGCAACCGTAGTCTGACCGCCGGAAACAAGGATGCTGTTCGGGGAGATTTCCTTGTAGATGTGGGATTTGCCAGTGCTTCGCGGACCTAACTCACAGAGGTTGAAGTTGTTCTCCACAAGCGGCAGCATACGGGCAAGCAGCAACCAGCGTTCACGGTCATTCAGCTTATCCGGCTCATAACCGCAGGAGCGCAGCATGATTTCAAGCCACTCTTCTTCGGTGAAGTTCTTTCTGCCTTCCTTCAATTCCTCAATGTCCACATGGGGCATCTGGATCGGTGTCAGCTTGCGAATGTGAATGGGAGAGGCATTTTTCTCTTCTTCCAGAAACTCATATTCGAGCTGTACAATGCACCAGATACCGCCGCAGAGCAACCGGTCAAACTTTGCGGGATAGTCCTCTGAAATAAGGATATTCTTGATACCAAGGTTGGAGAACTCCGCCTCATAGGTATCTTTTTTCATATTCAGATTGACAGTGATCTTGTCGATGACCGTGTGCATCCCGCGCTGACGAAGCATGGATAGGATCTTCTGCGCCTCGTCCGGACGGACATAGTTGTCCGCCAAGATGCGCTTGACGTTCTCAACGCCGGTCTCGATGACCTCTGGATCATCCGAGCTGCAATACTGACCAAGCAAAAACTCAAGGACATAGACCGGCACATTTGCGCCTTCCTTGATCTTCTTCGTCAGGTCTTTCCGGACGATCTTTCCGTCAAAGAACTGCCGCAGTTTTCGGTCGATCACTGCGTTTTTATCGCCGGTTTCTCCGGTCATTCTCTGCTCATCCATTCTTGCCACCTCACAGGTCAAAGCCGAAATCGTCCGCGAACGCAATGTCGATGTGGAACTCGATCTCTTCCACGTCAATCTCGTTTGCGATCACCAGACGGTAGACTTTCTTCTTATCATACGTTCCGGCTTTCAGATTGAACCGGACACGGAACACGCGGTCCGCTGCGTTGTCGCTGGTCTTGTCCGCGATGACCGTCTGTCGGTCGCTGATCACCACGCCTTCATCATCTGTCATGTAGATGGAGTAGGTGCAGGGCTGGATCTTATCGCCCACGGGCTGACGCTGGTGGAACTCCAACGAGAAGATCAAGTTGGAAATCTTGCGGCTTTCGCTCAGGAGCTTCAGCTCCGCGTTCTTAACCTCGACGTAATTCTTGTTGCTCGTGCGGAGGTTCTTGAAGGCAATCACAGGCACGACAATCTCCTGCAAACTGATACCGCCGTGGACATAATTCTCACCGCCGCCCTGAACCTTCATGCGGATGGTGTCCTGCGGGACATAGCCCTTGATGGGCGTTCCGTCCAGCTCCCTTTCCAGATTGACAGGAAGCAGGAAATCAGCGGTTGTGTCAGGAGCGGTCAGCGCATAACGACGTCCAAGCTCATACACGTTGCCGGAGAAGGCTTTCCGGTCAATCTTGTCGCTCTCATTCAGAGGCTTATAGGTATAGAGGAAGCCGTGATCTGCCGTGATGAAAATATTTGTTCCGCTCAGTTCGTTCACGATGATGCGCAGAATGCCGGAAAGCTCCTGAATTGCCGTCTCACAGGCATCAAAGACTTTAGACTCCGTAGGGGCTTTGTCTCCGATGGCGTCGATAGAGTTGTGGTAGATGTATATTACATCCTTTCCGGCAACCAGCTCCCGCCGCTCATCCTTCTTCATGTTCAGAAGGTCATTGTACTGAATGGCAACGCTGGATTTCGGCGTCGCGTTCAGGATCGCGTTTCGCTCCACGGTGGAACGGGTGGGATTTCCGTCAACGAGAACGTCCATACCGTCGTTCACAGAAATGCTCTTTCCCGGAAGAAGTGCTGCCATACCAAACTTCGTGATGGACGGGAAAACCGCCTGCATCGACTCCAACTCTGCGGTACCCTTTGTGTTGCGGACAATGCGCTCGGAAAGCTCGGAAGCAACCTCATAGCGAAGCGCGTCCGAGATGATCACGAATGCGCGGGTGTTCTTACTGCTTGCGGAAGCGACATATCTCTTATAGAAATCCCGCTGCTTCTCGATCTCCGAGACGTAGCCAAGCGTAGCGAGGTTATCTGCCGCAGCGTTTGTCCAGCATGCGGTTATTTCACGCAGGAACCAGTTCTGATACAGCGCCTCGACAAACTCTGTCGAGTGCTTCAAGCCGTCTTCCAGAATGTCATTTGCGTTCTTGAGGGAGTTGCCGAAAGCATAGTGGAAGTGGCGATAGTAGGCATCCATGCGGTAAAGGTCGCTTGTATAGAGGTTCCAGATTTTCTTCGGCTCGACGATATGGAATCCGCCGCCGTGTTCCTGATAGAAGGTCTGCATCTTTCCGATGAAGAAGAGGCAGTCAAAATAATTTGAAAACCGCTTGTACCATCCGGCTGTCCTTCTGTTTTCACAGACCTTCCTAATGAGATTGACTTTCACAACATGGTCGCTGATCTCCGCGAAGAGCTGTTTCAGGATACTCTCGTTGATGCACGGGAAGACGTCTCCCGTGATCAGCGTTTCCGGTTCAAACTTGTCAAAGCGCGTCGGGAGCTGCAATTCGTTCTCCACGGTGCGGCACAGCTCGTACAAGTCCTCGTTATCCTCACGGGAACGCCATTCGTGGACGATGCTGTAACAGTACGCCTTGTTGGTCTCGGAAACGAAACGCTCCAAGCCTTTCAGGACGGAGGTGTTCATCGTCTGAGAAAGCGCGGTCAGCAGAACGTGCGCTGCAAAGCAGCCCAGCGGCTTGTCCTCTTCCTCGATGTAGCCAGTGTACTTCCGCGCAAGCTGCCAGAAGGCTTCAATGCTGCCAAACTTGCGGATGCTCTGCAAGACGCTGTTTGTCTCCTTATCGAGACCCGCAGCAAGGACGGCGATGATGACATCCTGCGCAGAGCCTTCGCTCAGACCGGCGAGAACAGCCATAATGTCGATATGGAGTTGGAGGGGCGTCTGATAGTCTCGCCCGATCCTGCGTAGCTTTTGAATACGCTCTTTGCTGTCGAAGAACTTTGCATAGAGCTTGACCGTCTTCCGCATTGCGGCAGACGGTGCGATATTCAGCTCATCCATCTGCATAGAGATAAAATCCGCGCGGAAGGTCTCGCTGTAATATTCAATGTCTTGTAGCCAGTTATCTTCATCGCCGGTGTATGTAATCGGGCAGTAGACGAGGTAATCGCTCTCTAAATCATCGTGAAGCAGCAGCTTCTTGACGGCAAAATTGTTTGTGCCAGTCAGCTTGATAATCTTGACGCCCTCCAAATTCAGCTCGTCAACGTCCTTCTCAAACTCCCGATTCTCGTCCTTCCAGAAGACGATCCTGCGGCGATAGAACTCCGGCAAGGGGGCTGCAAAACGCTCCGTCAGATTAAATTGTACGCGCTCATTCGACATAGCGTATATCTCCCTCACTTTATCTTCGCCAACACATCGGCAAACAGTTCGTAGTTATGCTTCACGCCGTCATCAAGGTCGATCTCGATGTTCTGGTCGGCAAGGTGGTGAACCTTTTCCTCGTATTTTTGCAGCTCGGTCGCTTGATCTTGGAACTTCTTCTGCTGTTTGGTCAGCTTCACGCGCTCGGATGCGCTGGCACGATCAATGGCATCACCGATCTGGGCAAGCTGGGTGCGGTAACGCTCCTGCTGCTCATGTACATAGTCCGTGCGCAGACGGGCGAGAAGATCGCGCTGATAGCGGTGCATATAGCACAGTGCCTTGAAGCTGTTCTTCTTGCCGCTGTCAAAGAGCCAGTAGATTGGACGCTTCTGATAGGTTTTCAGATGGTCGGCATAGAAGTCATTCAGGAAGTAGCTGCGGATCACCTCGCGGGGCGTACCCTTGCCGCCGAGTGCATCGGCGACAAACTTGAGGTTTTCTTCCAGCGTGTCATCACCATAAGCCTTACGAACAAACTCGACAAAACATCCGGTAATGTCATCGTCAAAATACTCGTCATCGCAGATGGGAATTATGTTGTCGGTGTCCGGCGCAAAGGTAACAGGAATCCACTTGTCCTCGTTTTTTATATAGTCGTAAGTGTCGCTAACAGCAATCCTAATACCGCCAAAAGTTATTGCCGTCCCCGACTCATCTACAAGGCTTCCCTTTCTAAAAGTGGAATCAAAATCTCCTCCTGCGTAGACAAGCCCATCCACGTCCAGAGAGTAGCGCCCGAACATACAGCCCACGGCATAGGAAATGAGCGACACAATCTCATCCCGCATGGTGCGGACATAATTGCTGCCCTTCATGGACTCCGGTACATCGTCTTTGCTGTCAAACACGCGATGTACAGTAATATCCTTGTCCGCCACATCCGGCGTCAATTCATCCTGCAAGCCGTAGATGTCGATGAAAATGCGGTTCAGTTCTTCTTCGTTCTTTTTGAGCTGCTGGAAGCGCTCCTCACACTCAGCTTGCCAAGCAGCATATTTCTCGGAAATCAGTCTTCCCATATCAATTATCCCTCCACCAACTTAAACGCGGATCTTGCGTGTTGAGTTGTAATTCCCGCAAGTTACACGCAAGTTTTCCGCAAGTCCACTTCCATCAATTTATAGCAAACCACCTTGCGGCGCTTGTCTTTCCTTCGCAAAAAACTTTTCCGTCCTTTTTCAATTCCTTCATCAAATCTTGAATTTGATTGCGGTTGAGCCCCGGCAAAACTTGCTGCAATTCTTTGAACGGAGTACCAACTTCGTTGTTCTGGCGGATGTGCTTTAGCAGCAACTCCTTGTTGGTATCTCGATCCAATCCGACGTGCCTTGTATGCACACCGGTTTTTCCCGTTGCCGCATAGAGGCTTCTGGCAAGAACGTACTTCTTGCGACCGATATGCTCGACAATACCCATCTCGATCAGCCGATTCAAGCGAGACTGCATCTTCTCACTCAGCGGTCTTTCATGGTACAGAGCATCAATCACAAGGAAATCCTCGGTGGACAGCAGCTCCGCACCTCTCTCGCTGATTCGGTTGATAACGGAAAGCATCGCTTTGTCGAGAATCAGTCCGTTCAGAGTAACGCTGACGAAGAAGTCATCCGTACCTGTGAAGTCAGGAAGCGGTTTTGCCTCCTGCACACTCAGCTCAAACATCAGGTTCATGCCCTGACCAGAACGCTCCACCATGCCGCAGAGGGAAAGGATCTCCGCAATACGGCGGTTGCGCGGAAGCTGGCGATCCAATATGTTGTCGAGCGTAATGCCGAAGGGAAGCCCACCGGGACTTTCGACAACCAATCTGTCGCGGAACTGGCGGACAAAGATGCTTCCGCCAAACTGATAGTTTCTGTGGCTCACCGCGTTCAGGATCGCTTCTCGGACGACGCGCTCATTGAAGGTCGCAATGTCAAACACGAAAAAGCCCTCCTGATAGTGCTGCTTGTCGTTCCGCAGATTGACAAGCTCCCACACGCGGTCATAGCAAGCGAAGAAGCCTACCTTAAACTCTTCTCTCTGATTTGCCGGACCCGATGCTTCGGAGGAACGGTACTCGAAAATGATCTCCGCTTGCGGCAGATACTTGATGATCGCCGCGTTCTTGCCGAACAGGATCAGGGCTGCATACGTCACGCCGTCATCCGTGATCGCACCGCAGTCATGGAGAAGCTGCTGCTTTGACAGCGTGGCAAGCTGCTTTTTGCCGCTCTTTTCGATCCACTTGGCACGGAAGTTTTCAATGGCGGTCTCGTCCAAATCATCGACCGTTGCCCCGGCGCAGATCGTCCCGGAGAAATCACCGCCGGTCTCTTCATAGATGCTGCGGCGCATATCCTCCGGCATGGGCTTGAGCGTATCGCCCTCGTAAATCCACGCTACACCTTCGTACTGTACCGGCAAACCGATTGGGCGGCTCTTCACATCGAAGACCAGAACCCGCTTTCTCTCGTAGTTGAAAAGCTGAAAATCAACATTGACCTTCAATTTCTCGATCAAGCCCATGCGGGTGCGCTCCGGCTGGTCAAAAGCTGCGCTTCCGACCACGCTGCGAGGTCTCTTGTCCGTGATGCCAAACACCAGCTTGCCGCCGCCATTGTTCGCCAAAGCGCAGCAGCACTTCGCCGCATCTCCGAAGTCAAACCGATTTTTGGCTTCCTTGAATTGGACGTGTTCGCCCTCTTTGGCTTCCAGAAGCTCTTGGACAGTTTCTAAATATGGCATAGCGTTTCTCCTTCGTTTTGCTGCGTTCTCTGGTGGTTAAAATATACTTTGACGCAACTTTATTATTTACTTGCGTTCATCCCCATAATCACATGGAGGTACAAGGCAGATGGAAGGATGCCGTTTCTCAACGCAATCCTACTGATTTCACGGAACTGGCGCTGCTGTTCTTCCTCATCCTTGGGTGCGCCATGCTCTTGCTGCGTTTTCATCTCTTCCATTACAATCTTACACAATCTCGCTGCCTCAAATTGAGGAATCGAGTTTGCACTGTTTATTATGTCAGCCTCAGAAACTTTGTCACCCGACATTAGATTGAATACTTCAAAGAACTTTTTCACCTCATCTGACTGCGGAATAGCATACTTGCAGTTATACTGTTTTGGCGATGCACCCAGCCGTTTCCAAAGTTCTTGCGCACTCCTATACTCGACTTTTTTGTGAATAGGAAATCCTTTTTTCGCTTCTTTTTCGGAGTAATAATAGAACACAACCTTTTCGATATTGCTTGCATCGATCAACTTAAAAATATGCGAGTCGTTGTTGGGAGACATCCCGATAATGTGAAGTTCTCCTGCCAATTCTCTGAACTCTGTAAAATGATAATTGCTACCAAAAGTGAGTTCAGGATGCTCTTTATGAACCCGCAGCAGTTCCTCTATCTGAGCAGGGAAAAGTACAGATGGAACGCCACTCTTCTCTAAGGATAGAAGACCTTCAGCACCTTTTTCAAAAGCAAGAGCATTATCATACTTGTGTTCTCCTACATAGTCAAAAAGTGCGTCACAAAAACAATGCTCAAACTGATGAGGAATATCGACATTTTCTCCTTTGATCTTTCTTATATGTCCTATAAGTGTCTGAGGGTTTTCACTATTCGTCGGTGTGCGAAAATCTCCGTGTAAATGAAACACAGGACGTTTTATCAAGTCTTCGATGTTGTTATCATAATTGAGTGTAAAAACATTACTAAACTCCAATAACCATCTTTTCACGGGCTTTCCCATGACTTTGTGGATTTCTTGAATATCACCGTCGTTGTAGATTGCATCAAGCATCATTCTTTCGAAGCCTTGCTTTGCTGAAGACCAGTTATCAGCAATGTCAGCATTCTTCAAAAAGTAAACATGGAGAATAAACAGCCAATCTTCAAGCCCAACTTCATAGTAGTGCGTCAATTTCCAGTTATACCGAACCTTGAAGTCTTCGAGAATAGGCTTTTCAGCATCGGGGATTATCGCATCATATTTCCCGTCGGAGATGTCATTTGCCCATGTTGCCAGTCCAACGAAAATGCTTGCAATCTCGTCTCCACTTATTTCACCGTTAAAAAGCAGATCATATTTGTTCGCGCGTGCATTAAAAAGAATCCGCTTAATGATATAGTCATTGGTGTAGGCTTTGCCGCCGAAGTTAATATTGATTCCATTTCCAATCAGGATGGATTTACTTAATATGTTCTTCATCAGCAGACCTCGCTCACACCAGCGGATTTCGCTTGAAATCCCATGAAGTTTCGTAGAAATCAGAGTCTTTTTTTGAAATATCATAGGTATCCATTGTAATAGTGCTTATTCGCTGCTCCCTTTCATCGCCAAAATATCCCAGAAGTGGTAGTTCTTCAATAACTCCACAGGTCATATTGAGTGTGCTTCCGCGTATTTCAAGCAGCTTCTTATAAATGCTTGTGTTAAGTGCAGCAAGCAGCGGAAATGGATTGTTTCCAAATAAAGTGGGCGCGGCATCATTAAAGCCATATCCGCTTTCTCTATATCTGAACGAACTTGCTCCTGAGCCTATTTTCCCCCATGATATACCCGGCAAAAATAGAAATTGAGTATTCTGAGGACGTGAGCGTAGCGAACCATCTGCATTTCGATAGTTTTTAATCCTATAGCCATCATTTTCCCAGTCCATAAGGTATGTGCATCCCAAATACCATTTTCGATAGCCGCCTGCTTTATCGGTTAATATCCATCTTTTATCCCGCCCGATATTTATGTTAGGCACTTCCCAGAATAACCGCATAAAAACATCGTCATTACGTGTTCCTACACCTTCTTTAGCAGAAAATCGGCTTCCAATTAAATCGTAATTGTAGAGATTGAGCAAGGCTCTGCTTACCCAATACGCCACCGGAGCGCCGGGGATTTTGGAGAAATTGGTCTGGTCGGTTTCATAGAAGTAGCCACAGTTTTTGTCTGCAAGCGCCTCCAAAACCTTTTGCTTCTGAACTTCCATGCCGCCCTTGAAATCAGACAGCTTGAAGTAAAGCCCGTTTTCAGTTGCTTTCCCGTTTTTCAAAACAAAAGAGCAGATTGGCACAGTTGCTTCCTCAAAGGCAGAATATTCCATCTGAACAAGCGTGGTAATGCTCTTACTCTGGATGATGAACTCACGCAGCTTTTCATAGGTCTTAATGAACATCCAAACGAACGGCGTCATATAGCCGCAGTAGCCGTCCTGCTTGCAGAGCATCAGATTGCGATAGGTAAAGACACTGAACAGATCACCGGAATAGTCCTTATAGTTCTCTGTCACGAAAGTCTTCAATCTGCCTTCGATTTTGTTCAAATACGGCGGGTTGGTGCAGACAACCGGATATTTTGCCGACAGTACCTTTGCCTGACGCACCAACGCCTTGAGCATGGGTCGAGTGTTCTGCAACCAGTCAGCATCCTCCATCGTGAGTTGCCCTTGTCCGTCGCAACCATCAAGGTATGCCATATAGCTGTCGTAGTCCTTCGACTCAACGGTAATGATAGAACCCAGTTCCTTTGCATCACGGAAGGTGTCCACAAGATACCGACTGATCTCGTTCATCCCTGCATCCGTTGTCAGCCCGTCCCGGACAGCCGCACCCATGCCGTTGCTCTCTTTAATGGCAAGCACATTCGGCTTGATGCCACGGCTCAGGAAACGCCGGTCATAGCTTCTTGCCTTCATCATGACGGCAAAGTAGGCAAGCTGAGAGGCGCGGTCGTCAATATCCAGTCCAAAGAGGTTGTTCTGGACGATCATTGCCGCTGCATCGCGCTCGGTATAGCCGCTTTCCTTGTAAATCTCCATCAGGACGTCAAAGGCGTAGACAAGGATATGGCCGCTGCCCATGCAGGGGTCGAGGAACTTGACGTCTTCCGGCTTCACAAACTCGTCGATATACTTGATCTCACCGTTTTTCGGCGTGACAAAGAACTCCAACTTCTCCGCCAGCTTGCTTTCCGGGTGACGCTCAATCCAGTAGCGTCCGAGAGAGTTGTCCACCATGTAGCGGACAACCCAGTCGGTCGTGAAAAGCTGGGTAGCAGCCGGGATGTCTTCTTTCTTGACGGTTCCCTTGTAAATGTTGATGACTTCGTTTTTCCGCTCGTCATTGTAATACTGGTAGAGCCAGCCGATGATCTGAACGGCATCCTGCCAATCATCTTCTTCGTCGGTTTCTGAGAGCATTTTGGCAATAAAGCTATCGCCGGAGAGACTGTTGTTGGGGAATAGCAGCTCCGTATAGTCGCGGTCACGAGCGCCAAATACAAAGATGTCCGGCAGCGCTGCTTTCAACTCTGCACACTGCGTCAGGAGCAGATAACGATATAGTTCCTCGGTGTTGTTGTTTTCGATATACTCCGCGATTTGCGCCTTATCCAAGCCCTCCATCTCAAGATGAAGGACATCGTTCAAGATTTCCGGCTTGAATGCGCCGGATGCGTCCGAGAACACGCGGATGTGGGAGGGCAGATAGTTGTTGACTTCCATAAACCGAAGCGCAACAATGCGGTTAAACCAGATATAGGTGACACGCTCGATAGTCTGCGGATAGCCATTGGTATTGATTTCGGTAATCAGTGCCGCCCGCTGGCTCTTCTCAAGCGGGGAGAGAATACGACCACGGACTTCGGTAGCATCCGCCTTGCCGATATTTCCTTCCTCAATGCCGTACTGATAAGCTCTCTGGGCAATCTGCTTGTAAAGGAGCTTATGCCCGTCCACGGCAAACTTCTGAATCTTTGATTTGTTCATCTTCTTATGCTCCTTTAGTTGATCTGCACGCCGTCGCAGCTTTCGAGTGTCTTCATGAGCTTTTCACGGATCACCTCGACGTACTTATCAATGTCTTCCTTGCTTTGCAAACGTTTGACCGAGCAGAGGTCGTACCGGCGCACGGTCATGATCTTCGGGGGCTTCGGCGCGGGCGTTCCGGGCTTTGCGGTCGCTGCGGGCGTGGGCTTCTGCGCTTCCTGCTGACGGGAGGCGGACATGACCTCCATGCGGCGGCAGATCGTGTCCTTGTAGTTGAGAAGCTGGGTAATCATGGCATCCAGCTCGGTGAGGGATGTCGCAGTTTTTGCCGCTTCACGCTTGTTCACGAAATGATCGTCCGCCTGACGGAGCAGCGCCCCGGCGTCCCGCGCTTCGCTGGCAAGCTGGTGAACATCCTGCATACACTGGCGGATATTCTCAGCAACTTCCTCGCGCTTCATATCCAGCAAGCCGTCGTAGGCTGTCTTGACCTTCTGGACAAGCTCCGGCAGCTCCCCGATGCGGGTATAGGGCTTTGGCATGGCAAGAATCGTGGACATTGTGCTGATGACGTTTTGGGTTTCCGCGTCCGCTGCGAAGTAGTCTCTCTCCTTGAGAATGCTGGCAAGCCGCTTCTTGGCATCGTCGAACACCGTCCGCTGCGCCTTGAAGAACATCTCCACGCCCTCCATATCCTCAGCGGAATCGAGAAGATCATCCTGCCGCTGCACCATCCGTTTGAGCAATGCAACATTGTCCTTGCGCTGGCTCAGAACGTCGTTCATCAGATCACGGGCAGCGGTGACGGTTTCTTTTTCGGGGTAACGCTCTTTGGAGTAGAACTCGTCAAGGAGCTTCTGATAGTGGCTCTGCTTGGTTTCAAAGGTGTTCAGAACGAAGTGGATCATCCCGTCCTCATCGGAGGGAATGTCCATCGCGCCCAGATAGTCCCGCAGGAAGTTGACGCTCTTGCGGATCAGCTCTTCGGAGGGGGCAATGCGCCGTGCGACGATGGCTTTGTCGATCTCGGTCTTCTTTCGCAGGAAGTCCACCAAACGGCGCTCTTCCTTGCCAACCACCGCACCGCCATAGTTGATCTGAATTTTCTGCTGGACGATCAGGCGGGCAATCAGGGCTGCAATGTCGATTTCCTTCCAGCCATAGGGGATCGCCTGATACCGGCGCTGCACATCACCCATCGAGGTCTTGAGCATCTTCTGGTTTTGCAGCTCCAACCACTGACTGATCTCATTGAGCGCATCTTCGTTGTTCGCGCCCAGTCCGGTGAAGCCGACTTCTTCGTATGCGCCGTTGAGGATAGCGAGAATATCAGCGTCGCTGTCCACAAACTGATTGACCATGTTCAGCTTGGAATAGACGCTCTCGACAAGGCTCTTCATCGCCTCATCCAGCTTGTCCTTCGCAGAACCGTATTTCAGGTCGAGGATTTCGCCGTGAACGTAGAACTTGCCCTCGACGATGGCTTTTTCAATCAGGCTGCGGGCATGGCTTTCCAGCTTCCGTGCCTCGTCGTTGCGGTCGCGGATGATCCGCTGAATGCTCTCTGGCATCTGCGACACATTCCGCTGCTTGACATACTTGCGGATCTTCATCGCCTGTTCCAGCTCGTCAAAATAGGGTGTGTTCTCCGAGAGAACAACGATAGCCTCATTGTTGACCTGCGAGTCCATGATAAGCCGCTGATTTCCAGCGTCATGGAGATCGCTTGCCACGGTGACAATGCGAAGCCGCATTCCGCCAGTGGACGCGCCGTTCAGCGTCTCGTCAACGTACTGATCGTAGGCAAAGTCATACTTGCCGTATTTATATTTCTTTGCCGGATAGATTTCGCCGTAGACCGTCTGAGAAATGCTCTGGACGATCTGTGCGCTGTCAACCGGCGTATTCTTGATGTCGATGGCAATATCCTGTTCCTCATCCGTCAGGAAGGCGTAGGTATCGCCATTGCGGGAGATGTAGTTCTGAGACAGAAGGCGTTCCAGAGAAGCCGTGATGGATGCGCGGATGGCAATCTTGTCCGTGTGAATATCGTCGATCATCAGGATGGCGATGTTCTCAATGTTCGCCTTGACATCCTCAATATAGCGGACGAGGTAGAGCAGTTTGAGGACGTTCACGTCCTGCTGCTCCAAGCCGTCGTTGGCATCCGCCGCATTTTGGCAGCGGTCGATGACGCGGCGGATGGCACTCTCTAAGAAGGTATGTACCGTGTCATAGAACTGATAGAACGGCACAAGGGCGTTTTCATCCTTGTTTTCGATTTTCTGCGCCGCCTCTTGGAAGCCGGACAGCATGGAGCGTTCGCCGCCCGAAAGGTGCTTGCCGGAGTTGCCGTGCTTGCGGATCTCTGCGAGAACCTTCTGGATGACGATGAACTGATACGGCACAAAGGGGAAGGTCGCGCTGAACTCCGCTGCGCTGGTAAAGCCCTTGATGTCGAGGATCGGATTATCAAAGGCAAACAGGCTCTTTAAGCCCGAAGCCTCTTTCTCATACTCCATTTGCAGAAGGTGATCCGCGTCCTCTGTCTTCGCCAGAACACGCTTTTTGATGACCTCATCGACGGACGAGGAAGACAGGCTCAGGCGGGTGTTGAAGCGCCCCTGAATCTTGGAAAAATCGTTGCCGGTGATTTTCACAACGGAATCAATCGCTTCCTGGCTCGTGACCATGATCCAGACCTTGCCCCGGCATTTGTCACCGATCTCTTCCACCAGCGATTGCAGATTCATCATCAGATCACCATCGTCACCGATGTACTGACCGACTTCATCCACGCAGAACAGAAGGCGGAAGTTGCCTTCCTTGCTGTCCACATACTCCTTGATCTCGGAGACGAGCTGCTTGATGCTCATGTCGGCGTTCTCTTCGCCGTTAAACCAGTTGCGGGCTGCTGTCTCGCTCATGCCGAGAACAGACTGCAAAACCTCAACCACATCATCCTCGAAGAAGGCGGCGGAATCGCGGGCGTTGACCCACTCTTCCCCGTTGACCTCCTTGAATGCGGCGCGGAAAGCATCCGTCTTGCCCTGCTTATCAATGAAGCGTTCCAGCTTCGCCACCTTGAGGTCTTCGCCATAGAAGCCACAGTGATTGTAGAATACCTTCGCAAAGACGCGCAGCACGGCGGTCTTGTCCTTGTTGATTGGTCCCTCAATGTCGATGTTGAACAGGATAGACTCCGTGGGAATGCGGACACATTTCTGCACCGTCGCATACATCATCGGATCGTCGAATTTGTCCGCGAAGTAATCAAAGGCGTGTTTGCCGTCCACCTCTTTGTTGGAGAGAAGGTAGGAGAGCATTTTCAGAAAGTGAGATTTACCACTGCCAAAGAAGCCGGAAATCCAGACGCCGATCTTATCGGTTGGGGTATCAATCGCCTTGACATAGTTATCAAAGAACGTGGCAAAGTGACGCCGCAGTTCCTTCGTGATAATGTATTCACTCAGTTCATCCTTTAAGCTCTGCTGGTCATCCTGCATGACCTTAACAACGCCGTTGATAGGGCGGTCAATGTCCTTTTGGAACATACTTTGTATTTTCATGCCGCTTTCCTCCGATTACAAAAGGTTGAATGCCCGGTAGTAGTGTCCGTCCAGAAACTTTCCAAACAATCCGAGGTCTTGCCCGTTGAACGATCCCGGATAAAACATCACAATAGGGATGTCCTCAAAGAGATGCTGCATACTGTCCAGCATTTTATGAGAGCGCATAAACGGGAAGATTTTTCCCACGCCGGTCAGAAAAAGAACGTCACCGTACTTATGCGGCTCATACTTCATGTATTCCAGAAGTGCCTCCGGCGTTGCGATCTTTTGAAGCTGCTTGAGAAGGTATTCCTTTCCGCGTTTTTCTTCCAGCCCGTCCACGGATTTCAGAACACGCTTGTCCTCCAAGAGTCTCAGGAAAATCTCGTAGAGGTCACATTCCTTAATGTGGTACGGCGTTCCGCTCTCCGCTTTCAGCCGGGAAACGAAGTCTCTGACGATCAACTCGTCTGCCGGATCATAGCAGAACACATGAATGCCAACCTCGTTGCTCAAGCCTTCGTTTTTCAGAAAGCTTGGTTCGGAAATACGTCCTCTGATTTTATCTAACTCTTGCTTGATGTCACTCATGCCAGAACCTCCTATCTAAAGCAGTTAAAAGCCGCAAGTGCTTCGAGATCATTATTTCTGCGAATGCCTTCTTCCAACTCTTCGCAGAGGAACAGCGGATTGAGCCGCGTGGATTTGAAGGTGTCAAGGATCTCAACCTCAACTAAAATCTTCGTCAGCACTTGCTTGATTTTATTGACCGTTGACTCGCTCCATCCGGCAATATCGTCGTTCTGCTCCTGCAAGTGGGAGAAGAAGACATTCAGGTCTTTCCGCGAAAACTCGAAGTCCTGACTCCGGAACTTTTCTCCAATCACGCCGACCATGAAGTCCCAGACAATGCGGTTGTAGCGCATCATAGCATAGAGGTTGATCTGCTTTGCAATCTCAGCCGGAGCCGACGATAATTCCTGCCGAAGCTGTTCATCATCCAGGGCATCCAAACGCTTATAGCAGCTTCGCACCATACGGGAAACAAGCCGCTCGGTCGGGTATTGAAACAGATTGTTCTTTTTGATTTCTTCGATAGCGTCCTCTACGGATGTCCCGTCGATGTAATATTTCGATGCAATGCGGATTTCATAGAAGAGGAACTGTTCCGCTGTGATCGTTCCGTTATAAATCAGAGATCGTTCCATTCGCTTCTCCATCTGAACTTGTCTCCCAAGCTCATTGTTATCATATCATATTGGCTGTCCCATAAAGCGGACTCTTACTTGCTTTCGTCTACAAACTCCACAATGTCACCGATATTGCAGCCGAGGCAAATACAGATTTTTCTCAGGGCTTCCATTGACACGTCTTCGCCTTTTCGCAGCTTTGTCATGGTACTGGAAGACAGCCCCGACGCCTTGTGAAGATCGCCCTTGCTCATTTCCTTGTCAACGAGCAGCTTCCACAATTTTTTATAGCTTGCTTTCATGCTTTTCACCTCAGCAAAGTATGTAAAATAAACCTAATTTACATTGTAGCACAAGTCAGGCTTCTATTCAATAGAGTCTCATAGACTTCGGGTGAATATGACCGATTTGCAGGAATTGCTCGACATTTAAGAGCAAAGCAAAAGAAACAGTTGAACCTCCGAGCAGTCAGAGCTACAATCTCAACACCTCATAGCGAGGATAAACTGATTGGAGGTCAAATGATGAATTATGAAGTAAGCCCGTTTCAGAACTACGGATCAATCACCATTGACGAACTGAAGGATCAAGCTAACAGTCTACTGAATCTGGTAACGGAAGAACAGCGACCGCTGCGCGTATGCATGAATAATGGCAAAGAGTTTCTGCTGTTCCCTCAAGACCTGCTCGCTCCGATCTGCGATTCCGACTTTCGCTTGATCCTGCTGTCAGCAATGCGGTATGCGATGGGCAAAAGCACATGTATGCCCGTGGTGGTTTCCAATTATATCAAGCGTCACATTCGTCTTCTGGATGATAAGTTTCTCGTTCTGGCTGCCGATGATATCAGGCGATACCTTAAAGACTACGCAGAGCATGAGCCAAATTCGAATCTTTGGCAGAGTCTTTTAGGCGTACTTGAGACAGAACAGCGAGCGCGTGCCACTCGTGAAGCAAGAAAAATCCGACCTTGCCCGGCCTGTGGGAAACCTTTGGAAATCATGAGCATTGCCGACAGCTGGCATTCACCCGGTGGATTTGATGTAATTGCCCACTGCAGAAACTGTCTCGCTGATTACGAATGGTTCTACGACAAGGATGGTGGCACCTCAGATATGAAGCAGTATTTCTTCGGATAAGGCAGTGTAAACAGCCCCTGCTCATATGAACAGAGGCTGTTCTGTATTTCAATATACTTTCCCTTAAAATGCCGCTCAAATTACGGGAATGCGATAGCCATTGAGGAAAAACTAAATTCAACTTGAATTAATATCGAAGAGAGTAAGTTTCATCTTTAGAGAGCAAATGCGTGAGGTTATTCTTTGGCTATAGCGATGCAATTTCTGCACCGCCTATCCTTGCATAAAGGACTTGCTTAACCTCTCCAGCAGAGGTACAATGCGGCAAAACAGAATGCCAAATCATCTATCCCGGTAAACTATAAAAACCGCTTTCTGTCCCCTGTCACGTGGGTGTTCAGAAAGCGGTTTTTGACCACATGTTTGACTACAGACAGGCGTGGAGTATGTGGAAACAGTGTAGATAAGAGTTGCGAAGAGCGTCCGTAATAAACTAAAATCGGCTATAAAGCGCCGGAAAAAGTAGAAAAATTTTTATTCAAAAGTTTGGGACCAGGAGACCGTGCGTTCGAGCCGCACTACTCGGACCAAAACCCCTCTGAAATCGTTGATTTCAGAGGGGTTTTCTTATTCTTTGTTTATTGCGGCGCAAAATTTGATAGGAATTATAAAACTTACGGTTGATCTCCTATATATTTCAAGCTTCTTAAAAGGGCAGTTAATTACTTTTGCCTTTATATTCTGCAGAGCTATGTTGAAAACCTTGCAAAAAGAGCGTATAATATACTAACGGCAAGTCTTAAATGTCTTGTCTATGAGATTGCCGTGTAACTTCACACGGCTTTATTATGTTGTAGGCAACATATATTTATATAAAAAGTGGCCGGCGAAGGGAGGCGTAGCTTCATGTCGAAGCAGAGCAAAATGACTGGTGCAGATTATCTTCTCCTATTGCTATATTTAGATAATTGTAGCGCAATTAATGGCGCAATCAGAATTACAAAAATGATGTTTTTATTTAATATGGAAATTGCTCCCGTCCTTAAAAAGAAAGGGGTTTCCATTCGCGATGAAGATCTTCCTAAGTTTTCGGCATACAATTACGGTCCATTTTCCAAGGATGTTTATGAGCAGGTAGAACTATTTCAAAGCATAGGATTTATCAAGGTCAAAAATCTATATGCAACTGAAGAAATGTCTGAAGTTGATGATTGGGAAGAAAGTGCATTTGAAACTGAATTTTCTGAAGGTTCGTGTCAGTATTCAAGTAATCAGGACGGAAAGTTTATGCAATATAAGCTTTTGAATCTCGGAAAAAAGTATGTTGAGAGTGAAATAATACCGCAACTAACAAATGATCAGTTAGCTGTTTTAACGACCTACAAGCAAAGGATAGTTCATACATCTCCAAAAATGATTTTAAGGTATGTGTACACTAAATACCCTGAGATGACAGAAAACTCTCTTATTAAAGATGAGGTATTGGGGAAATGAGTATATATACTTTTTCAGAAGCTGAATTGAGATCTCGCTTTATAAAAAATATAGGTAATAGAGATGATATCGACGTCTATATAGAAGTACCTGTTTTTTGTCGTTCTGTTGATTTAGTAATACAAGAAAAACAAAATGCGGAAATTTTTGCAATAGAATTTAAATTGCATGATTGGAAGCGAGCAATACAACAGGCTCAAAGCGTAGGACTTTGCTTTGATTATCTATATATTTGTTTACCCAAGCCAAAGACAAATTCTTCAGCAAGCAAAATTAGTGATACATGTATATCGAATGGCGTGGGACTTATTTTCTATGATACAGAACTCAATGAATTCTTCATAGAAGTCGAAGCTTCAAAGACTGCTGATGTTTGGGAAAAAGAACGTTGCCGTATTGTCAACTATTTGGAGGCTAAGAGAGATGAAGCAACAACATCTAAAAATTCTTAGATATAATACGGGCACTGATAAAAAAGCTTTCGTACAGTTCAAAGATTTCTTTGACGCGGCAATTTTTAACGCAACAATAGTTGCCTATAGCGGCGCCTCAGTCGCCGATTTGATTTCAATGCATAGTCGGAGATATATTATTGATCCGCAGACTCATATTTTTCAACAAGAGTTGTCTGCGTATACTACCGAAAATAAAAAAACTCACATTCCGGCAATAAAAAAATCGGTAACAAAATATTTAGAAAAAATGCCTGCTGCTCTCGCTGACAAGATTCTTAAATTACACCAAAAGCCCGAGCCTGAACTCATTGCCCAAAACCTTGATGCATTAGTAGAGTGCGTGTATGCTTTTCAAACAGAATTTGTAAACACATTTATTGTGCAAAAAGAGTATGATAAGTATTTGAAATTCGCTAATATGGGTCCTCGTCCCAAACTTGTCATTGCTCCATATTTTATGATAAAATTCGAAGATTCTTATTCAGAAAAGCAAATGTGGTTACATTATAACAGAGTCTGCTTAGAGAAGACAATTGCCCTCAACGAGCAACAAAAAGAGGAAGAAATTGCTGCTCAATTAGTCCTTGAAAAGGATGTACTTTCTGAAGAATTTATTGAAATGGTTGCGTCCACATATGATCTTGCAGGCTACGAATATATCTTTATTTGGCTTGATGATTTCAATGCCTTTGAAGCTAAGGTAATGTATAACGAATTGTTTTCCAAGCTACTCAAAGCATTGAATAATATTGGGAAAAAGCCTATCATGGCATATGGTGGTTATGAATCTATAATTTTATGCAATACAAACAGCCCTGCTCGTTTGTACGGTGTTGCTCAGTCTGTAGGGTATGGTGAATATCGTGCAATCACACCTGTGGGTGGTGGTATGCCTGTAAACAAATACTATTTTCTTCCGACACATTGCCGAATGCGGTTTGATGATGTTGCTCGTATTTTGTCAGAGCACGGTTATTTTAGCGCAAGCAAAAGCGAAAAAGAACATGCACTTGACTATTACAGGGATATTTGCAATTGTGGTATTTGTCATGAAATTATAAGAGATGATATAAATGGTTTTTCTACGTATAACGATTCTATCCCTTACACAGTAAAAACAAGGAATGGGATTCTAACTAAAAACCGACCAACTACTGATGCAACTCTCATTGCTGCAATTCATTTCTTGAACTGTAAAGTTTTTGAATGGAACTATATTGAGAATGAAAATTTATCAACAGTTTTAGATAACTTGAAAAGTTGCTATGCCCAATATCAACCCAAACTTGTTGGTCATATAAATAAATGGTGTGAGATTTATGGCAAATAAACGAATTAAGCGAGTCATTATTGCAGGGGCAGGTTTTTCTGCCCCTGCAAAACTGCCAATTCAAAGCAGAATTATTGATAGAATGGCAGAAGTTCCGGAAATGGATTTTTTAACTGGAAAAATGCCCGAAGAGAGTATGACTTTTCTTGATGCGTTTATCACCGTTGGTCTATTTCTTTTAGATAATTACGCAAAGAAAGACTATACTGAATACCGTGTGAAGTATCAAAAATTGGTGGATAAAGATTTGGCATATAGAACATTCTTTGGCGCACAAGAAATTGACTTCAAATCATTGTGGTCAGAAGAAACATCCAAAACATTAAGCAGTATCTTTTCGGATGAAGCCGCTCATAGTAAGCATGTGAGCAATTACTATTCAGAAGTATATTCTATTCGCGAGAATATTCGAAAGGCAATTCAAGACGAAAAAATTAATGTTAATCTCGAGGATGTATTTACTGCATTTGATAAGTCAATAATTGCGCGAGAGCATCTACATGGTTATACATATGCTCAAATGGATAAAATTCGTTATTCTATTATGCGCTTGTTTATCTATTATTTTTCTAAAAGCGTCCTTGAACACGATTTTGCGCATAAAGATTATCAAGCATTCTTTGGTTATCTCAAAAAGCACCGAACAATTGAACCACCGACAATAATTACAACCAATTGGGACACTTTAATTGAAAGCTATTGCAACAAATATTCTGTCGATTATAGTTATGGATTTTTACAACCCTATACTTCCGATTCTATTAAACACACAGCCAAAAACTACGATTTACTACTTCTCAAAATTCACGGTTCCGCAAACTGGCTTCGTTGTTTGAATTGCGGTTCGATTTCTATTTTTGAAAAAAACCATGCAGCAACTTCTTTATTTGAGGATAATCGCACAGAAAAGTGTCCTGTCTGCGGACACGAAAAAACAGCTCATGGCGCGTCAATGCAACCGGAATTAATAACACCTACAATGATGAAATCTCTTTCAAATCAGTTATATACAAATTTGTGGTCAAGTGCAGCACAAGAGCTACGTGATGCTACACATATCATTTTTGTTGGCTATTCCCTGCCAATTGCCGATTTTGAGTTCCGTTATATGCTACAAAAGAATGTAACCAGTTCCGCAAAGATTGATGTCATTTTGACACCGAATAGCAATCCAGACTTAGTTGCTAATAATTTAAAAGATTTATTGCCATCAAAACGGTACTTGGACGCTTTCCCGAAGAATAAGGTTTCGTTTTATTACGAAGGGTTTGGACCATATTTTTCGTTAAGCAAGTAATCATATGTGGTTAAACTATTTAGTTTTTTATATAGCATATCATTTAGACATTTCGTGAGGTTCTGTTCTTGAATTGTCCCGATAATTTCATAATCCATCTCCTATCAACATAATTACCGGCATGGGTACCAATTACTGAGCGCCCATGCCGGTGGTTCGTTTTACTTTTCCTTTTTCACTTTCTTCGTTTTCTCCCTACCTTTCTTCTTACCCTTCTCTGACTCCCGCGGCTGGAGCGTTCCTTTCGCTTTCAGCCGCTGTGCTTCCGCAATCTCTGCCTTCATCTCCACGATCAACACCTTCAGCTTCTCCTCGCACTCTTCGCGGGTGTGGGCGTAGACATTGCGGGCGTGTTTTTTACCGTCGGGCCATTTGGGAGAATAGCGGCCTTCAAACAGGTGGTCGTTGATTTCGCTGATGCAGCCGGTGCCAGACCTGCGCTTGCGGCCCACATAGGGCTTGAAGTCGGTCATTCTCGGCTTTTCCGCCTGGGCCGGGACAGTTTCCCACCCCGGCTCTGAAGCTTCCTCCTGCGGCGCCGCTTTGCCAATACTTCGGTCGATGTTGGCGGCGGCCGTGAGCCGCATGTCATCGGTAATGTGGGTGTAGATGTCCAGCGTGGTGGCCGCCGACACATGACCCAGCATGGCGGAAAGCGTTTTTACATCCATACCGTTCTCCAGCGCCAGCGTCGCGAATGTATGGCGCAGATCATGAAATCTAACATGCTTGCATCCTGCGTGCTCCAGAATGAGCTGCAATCTGCGCCGCACCACACCGGGTGTAATGGGACAGTCCTCCTTGACAGGCGACGGAAACATCCAGCGGGAATCCACCGTCTTTTTGTACTCCCGCAGCACCGCCACCACGGCGGGCGGCAGGACGATCTTACGGACGGAGTTCTTCGTCTTGGGGGTGCTGAGCTGAAGCTGCCCCCGCACATCGTAGACCTGTTTGTTCACATTCAGCACACCGGTTTTGAAGTTCAGATCGTCCCATTGCAGCGCCATGAGCTCGCCACGGCGCAGGCCGGTGGCTAAGTCCAGAAGGAACACTTCGTAGTAGCCCTCAAACTTCGCTTGAATGAGGAATCGCTGCAACTCTTCTCGTGTCAGCACCTGCATCTCCCGCGCTTTCTTGGGCGGCAGCTTGCAGCCGATGGCCGGGTTCACGCGAATCAGTCCATCCTGCACCGCTTTCTCCAGCGCGGAGCGACAGGTGGCGTGGCACATGCGCACCATTCGGTCGGACAGTCCTTCGCCGTACTTGTCGGTGAACCGCTTCCGGCCGCTTTTCTTGAGCCGACCGTAGAACTGCTGCAGGTCGTTCTGTGTCAGCTTATTCAGCGGGATGTCCCCAATCTCCGGGATGATGTGCAGGCGGATGCGGCTCTCGTAGGTCTCCTGCGTGGTTGGGCGGATCTTAGGCTTGGAGTGATTCTCATACCAGTATGTCAGCCAGTCCCCGAAGGGCATCTCAGACCGCACTTTTTCGGGCTTCAGTCCGCCGCAATCCTCCTTGAGCTTTTGGAGTTTCTCGAGGCACTCCTTCTTCGTTTTGGCAAGGACATTTTTCGTCTTGGGATAGCCGTTATCATCGTAGCCAATAACAATGCGGCCTTCCCACCGTCCGTCCTTGCGCTGTCTTACGGTTCCGTCTCCGGCTTTTCGCTTTCTTGCCACGGTTTCAACTCCTTTCCGAAGATATCTTCCATGAAGCCGCCCACGATGCCGCAAGCCTGCTTTTGCATATCTGAGGTGACATGGGTGTAGGTGTCCAGCGTGAAGGAGGCGTTGGTGTGGCCCAGGATACCGGACAGTGTCTTGGCGTCCACGCCGCTGGTAAGGGCATGGGTGGCGAAGGTGTGGCGCAGATCGTGGAATCGGATACTGGGCAATCCCGCCCGCTGGAGGAGCGTTTTCATGTGGCGATAGGCCGCATTGGGATCGACTGGATCTTCCGGCTTCACCGGGTCCGGGAATATCCATTGACTGATGGCATCCGCTTTGCGCCGCCGTAGGATTTCGGTCACGCTGTGCGGCAGAATGATGGTACGCACGCCCTGATTGGTCTTCGTCTCACCGGTGGTGTATTCGCCCTTCCGCTGGCTGTGGAGGGTTCGGCATACCTTCAGCGTACCGGTATTCCCATCGAAGTCGCTCCACTGCAGACCGCAGATCTCACCGCGGCGCAGGCCGGTCATCAGCTCCGTCTGGAAGAAGTCCCGCCACACCTCGTCCTGCTCCACTACCTTGAGGAAGGCATCCAGCTCCGCACGGGTGAGGATACGCTTGGGCTTGTAGTTGGGCTTGGGCGCCGTTGTCCCCTCAGTAGGATTTCTGGGAATGACATGCGCCTGCACCGCGTCTTTCAGTGCGGCGTGGAGTGTGGAATGGATGTGGCGCACCATGGAGTCGGAGAGCTGATGCCCCATCTCGGGATGCTCGTGGATGCGCCCCTCCGTTTTCAGGCGGCGGTACATCCGCTGGATGTCCTGCTGGGAGAGGAGGGAGATTTGCTTGTCGCCCAGCTGAGGCTTGATGTAGTGTTCGATGTAGCGACGGTAGCCCTCGAGGGTACCGGGCCGCACCGTACCCGCCTTGTACTCCGTGAGCCAGCGATCCAGCCACTGGCCCAGCGTCATCCGGCTGTCCTCGGTCAGCTCCACATCGCGGTAGCACTCGATGTTCTGGTGCAGCTTGTCCAGCAGGGCCTTTTGCGTCTTGGCATACACATGACGGAACAGCGGCTCGCCGTTTTCCCGGTGGCCGATGACGATGCGACCCTCCCAGCGTCCGTCCTCCCGCTTTCGTACCATGCCGTCACCGGCAGGTCTTCGTTTTGCCATGTATTTCACTTCCTTTGGATTCAATTTCTTTTTGCAACACAAACAACTACCACACTTTTGCGGAAATAGCTACTGAATTCTTCTGCCAGCTTTGACCGCAAAATCGGCCTGAAATCGGGGTAAAATGGGGATTGGGGCCGGTATGACGTCGGTAGAAACCCTTGCAAACACTGACTTTTTCGGATTTTCAGCGTCAGAGTGGGTCCATGAGCCCGGAAAGAGCGTCGCATTGTCCCCGGTCACAAACCCTTGAAAATGCCCGCACTGCGGGCATTTGTGGGATGGACAGGGGCGTTTACGACCCCGGTCCTTTCTCCTGCTTTTCTTTCGTCGGCTGCAAATCGGTCTGATTTTCGGTCATCCCGCCCGGTCAAGCATCCACGGCGCATCACCTCCCTCCGAGCAGAACACGCTGCGGTAGGTGCTGCTGTCCGGCACCATGCCGCGCTCCAGCACGATCTCACGTTGCAGCAAGCGCACGCACATCTCCGCATAGACACTTCACATCCTGTCTCGTCCCTGACGGGCAACGGCTTTTTGCTCATCGGTCAGGTTGCCGTGGTGTTCATCGCAGAGGAACAGGCGAAGCTCCTCTTCATCAATGGGGGCGGCATGTTCCTTGTTCCACGCCCACCGGATGTAGCGCACCGTGTCATGCGTGCGCTGAAGAACCATCATCGGGTCATGGTCTACGATAAAGTTTGCAATCTGCTGCATCATGCGCTTTCTTCCTCCTTCTTTTTGTTCTGCCGATTCAATTCCGCCAGCCGCTTCTCTGCCTTTGCCCGCTCTATGTCACGCTCCGCCTGCAGGAACTGCCGCTGGTAGTTCAGCTCCAGTGCTTCCTGAATGGGACGGATGTTGTAGATAAGACTGCCATTGCGCACGCGGCCATCCTTCGTGGTGATGGTGCTGGGTTCGGTGCGGATGAGCCCCTTTTCCTCCAGGCCGGCCACATACTTCCGCACGGTGTTTTCACTCAGCTGCACCGCCCGACCGATGGTGCGGTAGCTGGGATGGCACTGGTAGGTCCTGCGATCTTCGCAGCGCAGGAGGTAGTTGTAGACGGCGATTTCATGAGAGCTGAGGCCGAGATTGAAGACTTCGTTGGGGACGAGATAGTAGTGTTTGTTCAGGTCCCGCTTGGGCCAGCGCTGGAACATCAGGCATCACCTCCTGTCTGTGCATCGACCCACCGACAGAACTTTTCTTTGGGTACCACGATGCGGCTGCCGATCCGCAGCGCTGGGAAGCCCGTCTCGTGCATGAGCTCATAGGCGCTGGAGATGGACACGCCCAGCACCTGCGCCACCGTGTTCGCGTTGAGGAACAGCGGCAGCTGGTCATAGTTGGTGAATGTGGATTCTTGCATTGGATTCCTCCTTTATAATTTTTTGTTGA
>OLVU01000537.1_pt1 | contig 32583 bp, 23 predicted proteins | sample 1673321 | NCBI WGS metagenome assembly OLVU01 (sample SAMEA3178942, study PRJEB25190) | human gut metagenome | biome: human gut; feature: human-associated habitat; material: faeces | place: Austria | collected 2013 | reverse complement strand
CTATCATCTTCATATGCCATCTTATTTTTTAGAGACATTTACTGAATATCCCTAATTATGCGTTTGAAGTTGGTAAAATGGCCGCAAATTCATCTAATAAAAGTTCATGTAATTGGTGGATTCAGAACAATGATGTATTTTCTATAATTGATTCAAAGAATCATACCCCTAATGGAAAACATAGTCTGTATTTCAAGACAGAGACTGCCCTTGAAAAACAGAAAATGGCATGCGCTTCTTTCAATCCTGATGGTATGGTAGAATTGAAAGACGGTGAATACACTGCAAGTTGCTGGGTTTTCGTTGAATCTGGTAAGCTTAAGAACTTCAGCATGATATTTCCTGCTACAAAATATAAGGATGGAAAGAAACTTGCTCCAAAATCAAAAGAGTCTGCCGATTTTGAATCTCCATATTTTTCGGCTATGATTCAGACAGCCAAAATTCCTGCTGGCAAATGGGTGAAAGTCACTTCGCGTCCTTTCCGTTCAAAGAATGGTACTCATATTGATCATATTAAAGCAGCTCTTCAGGTAGTAGCTCCAAAAGGAACAGAAAATGTATCTTTCTATGTTGATGATATAACTTTTGAAAAGGTTAAATAACCTGTATACTTTTTAAGGCTTTTGTTATAATGTTAGGTTTATATTTATCAAATCTATTTTTTATGATTTATAAGGCTGCATATATATCTTTTATTCTAATGCTTTTATTGTCTTTTTCTTCAGGGTGTAGTTCTGAAGAAAAAGATATTCCAGAACCGGATTCTGAAGTTCCGGGAGGTGATGAAGATTCAGATGATGGAGATAAGGAAACCGATAAGGTTTCGCCTTTCCTGTGTACACCATATAATTCTGACAAGTTCGAAAAACAGATTTTGTATTCGTGCGAGTTTGACCATGGTTTTGATACTGAATATTGGGACAATCCTAAAGATGAAAAATTCGCAACCTGGACTTTCCTTCCGGAAAATGTAGAAACAGCTGACGGAAAACTGAAGTTGAAAATCAAGTATGAAGAACATACAAGAGGGAATAAGAACTTATATTTTACCTCAGGAATGTTGCGTTCCAAGAGTAAAGTAGGTTATGGGTATTATGAAGCACGTATAAAAGGAGCCGATGTTTGGCCAGGTACATGTTCTGCATTTTGGCTTTATACTTTTCCTAATGAAATAGATAACTCTAAAGGGAAGAAGAATGATGTTGTCTACAACGAAATTGACGTAATAGAGCTTCAGCAAGTACCTAAAAGCAAGTTTATTCTTAGTCAGAACATGCATATATGGGTGTTCGATAAGGATTTGAAAAATGAGCAGATCAAAGCCGGACAATACCCTAAACTAGGAAAAAATGAAACAACTGTCAATTGGAATCCTGAAGATGAATATCATGTTTATGCAGTAGAAAATAGACCTGATTCTGTTGTTTTTTATATTGACGATGTCCGTGTAGCATCTAAACCAAATTATTTTTGGCACATGGATATGTATCTTACTTTATCCCTGGGATTGAGAAATCCATTTGAAAAATACGATGCTGATGGTCAGCGACTGCCGGTCAATCCAGATGGTTTGGATAAATCTGTTTTAGATAATGAAGGTGAATTTATTGATCCTGAATCTCCTCAGAGATTCGCTTCGGTGATGTATGTTGATTATATACGTTCATGGAAACGTGATTATGAGAACTTCGAATCTTCGAAGCGTGAGTTTACTGATGAAGATAGGCAAAGATTCAAATAGAAAAATGTAAATTTATTAATCAAATATTTTATCAAATGAATGAACTCTTGGAATATAGATTAAAAAGCCTGTTATTGATTATAATGGGATTAGTCTTCTCAGTTCAGGTTTTTGCACAGGCTATTACTGTTAAAGGTGTAGTAAAGGATAGTGCCGGTGAGCCTGTAATAGGTGCTAATGTAGTGGTTGTTGGTACTACAAATGGTACTATTACCGATTTTGATGGGAACTTTACAATCAAGGCTAATAAAAATGCCCGACTTGAAATATCATTTATAGGTTATAAGAATACCGTAGTCAAAGTGTCGCCGAATATGAATATTGTCCTTAAGGACGATACTCAATTGTTGGATGATGTTGTTGTAATTGGATATGGTGCTGTAAAGAAAAAGGAACTTACAGGAGCCGTAGCACAGGTAAAGGCGGAAGATATTACCAGGATCAATACTTCCGACCTGGGTAATGCTCTGCAAGGTATGGTCTCAGGAGTAAGTGTCACAGCAGAAAGTGGTGCTCCAGGTGCCGGCTCTGAAATCCTTATCCGTGGTGTGGCATCTGTAAATGGTCAGAATACGCCTCTTTACGTTGTTGATGGTGTTCCTCAAGAAGGTGACCCGCGTATCAGTCCGAACGAAATAGAAACAATCGATATCCTTAAGGATGCAGCCTCTTGTGCTATATATGGAACTCGTGGTGCGGCCGGTGTAATTCTTATCACGACAAAGAAAGGTAAGGAAGGCAAGATGTCTGCCAGTTTCGATGCCAGCTATGGTATCAAGAAAATAACTTCGAGCGATTATCTGATGAATACTCAGGAACAGACATATTTTAATCTTTTATATAAGCGAAATACAGGAACTTCTAATACGTTTGATGATACTACTCTCCTGGACTTGTATAGAAGTCTTCAGTATTATCATAATGATACCAATCTGCTTGACCAGGTTTTTGTTGACAATGCAGCTACACAAAATTATTCTCTTACACTGAGTGGAGGAAACAATGGTCTTACTTATAGTATAATGAATGGGTTCTATAAGCAGGAAGGTAGTGTTATCAATTCAGGATTCAACAGATACAATACACGAATCAACCTTGGATATAAGAGAAAACGTTTTACTATGAATGCCAGTGTAGGACTTTCTGTCGAAGGTACTGATTATTCACCGGCCGGACTTATCCTTCAGGCCATAAAATATAGCCCTACACAGCCGGAAATTAAGCCTGGGGATTCTTTCGAAACAGTAGGTGGCGAAGAACAGAACAGATTGACTTATGTACTCGACAGCTTCTTCTCGGAGGATTATCAGAGAATGACAAATTCTTTTGCTAATTTCAATATCAATTATGAACTTTTCAAGGGTTTCAATGTCAGCGGTAGAGTTGCATTGAAGGAGTCTGGCGGCTATCGTCGTCAGTTCCGACCTTACAAAGAAATTAAGGATCAGGATGGTGAACTTATAACCAAACCCGAAGACAGTTATATTTCCATGATTTCAACCAACAGGAATTCTATTGTATGGGATTTCGGAGCACAATATCGTAAGACTGTCAAAGGGCATAAAGTAACTGCTTTTGCAGGTGTGACCGGCGAAGAATATGTTTTCGAAGGTTTTACTGCAAAGAAACAGGGTGTAGTCGATAATGACATTAAGGTGTTGAATGGTGGTTCGTTAAATCCTTCGGCTACTTCAAGTGACAATTACGTAAACAGGCTGATTGGTTCTATTGGACGTCTTCAGTATGACTGGAGAGGCAGATATTTGGTAAGTGCAAGTATCCGCTGCGATGGATCTTCACGTTTTGCATCTTCAAACAGATGGGGATTCTTCCCGTCAGCATCTGCTGCATGGAACATTAGTGACGAACCTTTCTTCAAGCCATTGTCTAAAGTTGTAAATAATTTTAAGTTACGTGGTAGTTATGGTACAACTGGTAACCAGAATTTCACTCCTTACACGTTTAGTGGAGTAATTACAAACGGATATGATTATGTTATAGGAGATGCTTCTAATCAGTCTTTGGCCATCGGTTCTATACAGAGCGAATACTCAAATCAGAATGTAAAATGGGAAACAACACGTCAGTATAATATTGGTGTAGATTTGGCTTTGTTCAATAATAAGTTCACTTTGGCTGCAGAATACTATTCTACCGATAAGAAAGATATGCTTTTCCCTGTTACGTTGCCTGGTTCTACTGGAGCTACCAGGACTCTGGTAATGAACGTAGGTAACATGACGAACTCTGGTTATGAGCTTACTGCAAGATATCGTTCTGCAATCAAGGGATTTTCATATGATTTTAGCGGAACATTCAGTACCAACAAGAATAAGGTTACAAAAATAAACGGAGACGGAACACGTATCAGTGCCTTCCCTCAAGGACTTGTGTCGGGAGCTGCTGCACGTTCGCAAGTAACATTTATTGCAGAAGGTTACGAAGCGAGGGCATTCTTCCTTTATCCTACAGATGGAATCATTAATACACCGGAAAAGCTTGCCGAATACCAGAAAATTAATCCTACTGCTCAGATGGGTGATCTTATTTTTGTCGATACCAATAAGGATGGAGAAATCTCTGATGATGACAGAGTTTATTCTGGAAGCGGGCTTCCTAAATATGAAATAGGTTTCAACATGCAGTTCAGATACAAGGGATTTGACCTGTATGCTAATCTTTATTCAGCTCTTGGACACAAGATTATGAACGGCTCGCGTGCTACTGCATATGGTTATGGTCGCCATAAAGACCTTGTAGCACAATACACAGACTTTAACACAGATTCACCTATCCCTACTTATAGAGGTGATGTGAAAGGTCATGAAAACTACAGGGCAGATACCGACCTATGGCTTGAAGACGGCTCATATTTACGCTTGAAGTCGATAACTTTGGGATATTCATTGCCTAAGGCTTTGGTTACACGTATGCGTCTGTCTAATTTACGTTTCTACATTTCAGGACAGAATTTGTTTACTCTTACCAGATATTCAGGCTACGATCCTGAAATTGGTGGAGGAATAAATAAGCGAGGTATGGATATGGGTAACTATCCTACATTTGCAACATATTCCTTGGGTCTTAACTTGTCGTTTTAAATTAGAATGTCATGAAAAAATACAATATATTTAGAAATATAGCTATAGGAGCTTTGGTAGTTTCTTCTTTGTCTTCATGTGAAGACTATTTAAGCTTGTCAAATCCTAACAAAACAACTGTTGAAACATTCTGGACAGATTTGAAAGACACTAAAGCTGGTCTCTATGCTACATATGCATCTCTCAGAAATGACTATGTACTCAATATTCGTGAAGAAGCATGGAGAAGTGACCTGTGCTGGCCGGGATACGGCAGACCTCAACCGCAGAATAATGCTGAAGGCTGGAACTGGTATTGTCAGAATTATACCAACAGTACTGTTGCGATTTCCAGCAAATGGGATGCTCTCTATACCGGTATCTGGCGTGCCAATCAGGTAATCGAGGCTTTGGAGAGAATAAAAGACACACTCTCTGCCGATGAAATTGAAACTTGGAATATTCAGATGGGACATGCCCGGTTCATCCGCGGTCTGATGTACTTTTATTTGCATTCTTCTTTCAATAACGGAAGTGTTGTGCTCCGTACAAGTACTACACAGTCATTCAATTTGCCTCTGTCACCTGCAGAAGATGTCTTGAAATTCTTTAGAGAAGACCTGGAAGCAGCATACGATTTGCTTCCTATGCCTCAGGATGTCACTTCCGATTATGAGGGCTTGGCAACAAAAGGTACTGCTGCAACAATACAGGGAATTTCATATCTTTATGAAAAAGAATATTCCGAGGCTGAAAAGAAATTCAAGGATGTAATCGATAACTACGGCTATCAGCTGGAACAGGACTGGACCAAAATGTTTACCAATGCCGGTGAGTTCAATTCCGAGTCTATTCTTGAAATTTCATATTCGTTGGATTACAGACAGGACATCACTACCTGGGACCCGAACTGTATGTATAACCGCCTTGCCACTCTTTCTACAAGTCTTGGCGGATTCTTGCCGGCGGCATGGCTGGTCAACGAGTTCCTTAAAGATGAACCAGATGCCAAGGACTCTAGAAACACCGGACGCCAGGTTTCTCTCAGAGCATCTGCTATGGTAGCATTGGTTCAGGATGAAGTCACACCATATTATATCAATGGCAATGCTTCCGAAAATTGTCCTATGGGCGGTCCTTTGGCAGACTGGGGATTCGGAAAGTTCAAGAAATACACTAACCATGATATAGTTACTAAAGAAAAGCCTTCAATGTCAGGAAAGAATGTCGTTGTCAACAGGCTTTCAGACGTATATCTGATGTATGCAGAGTGTCTTCTGCAACGCGAGACACCTGATGTTGCCGGTGCTTTGATGTATATAAACAAAGTAAGGGCACGTTGGGGAGTTGAACTTCTGGGAGGCGAAGCTGAGTTTGCAGGAACACGTACTTACGATGGCAAGTCATATACAAAGGACGAGGTGATGGAGCACCTTATGTTTGTTGAACGCCCGTTGGAACTGGCAACGGAAGGTCATCAGATCAGATGGCAGGATTTGCGCCGCTGGGGACTTCTTGAGGACGATGGCAACAATATTTTCAAACTCCATCATGATAATGACGACTTCTGGTCTGTAGAATATACTGCCAAGAAACTTAACAGCAATCAGACTCAGACAAAGAATAACTCTACAGTACAAGAGGGAAGCGGCAATTTAAACCTTAATTATGAGTTTGAAATAGCTGCCCAGAATTACAGTAAGGAAAGAAACCTTTTCTTCCCTATACCACAGAAAGAGTTAATGAATAATTCTGCTATTCAGAACAAAAAATAAAACGAATAAGATATGATAAGAAATATATATTCTAAACTGTTGATTCCTTGCTCTATTGCTACACTCCTTACTGTCGGATGTAAGAAGGAATATGAGCCGCTTGATACTGTTACAGACCTTGCCTGGTACACAAGCGAGACTATAAACCAGGGAAATACTGAATATGTTGTCAATGTTGATACTTTTATTTCGTTTATTGACGCTTCCCAAGGGTTTGTTTCTCATAAATGGATTATAGAGGAAGGTAGTAACTTTATGGTTGATGATTTCGATTATAAGAAACCTCCTATAAAGGACCAGATTGACCCTGATAAAGGGCTGACTTCCGAAAATGCAGCTGAAAGTGTATTCTTTGGAAAGCCCGGCAAGACAACTGTAACACTTCTTGATACATTCAACGAGTGGGCGACTTCTCATGAAAAGAACCCTACTCAGACTGTCTTTGAAGACGGACAGTGGGTCTTGAGAAAAGTATTTACAGTCAATGTATATGCTAAACCAAGGCCTGCATTTACTGTCAAATCTTCCGATGGTACTGTGTTGCTCGATGTCAAACCAGACGACGAAGTGTCTTCCGATAAATCTACCTGGAAGACTATAGATGTAGAAGCGGGAGAAAGCTTGACTTTCATCAATAACACGCCTACAGGCGAGTTTGAGACAGTTGAGGGTATTACATGGAATGTAGAAGGTAGTGTACAGAAAACTTCACCTGCAAATGAAGCTGTGTTTACTTTCAATCAGCTAGCTCCAGAAGGACTTTCAGAACATTCGCTTACAGCACGCAGGGTAGAAAAACCGGTGGTGAATGTCAAGAAGATGATACCTATGATTATCAGGGTAGTTCCGTCGTCCAAACCGTTTGAGGTTAATACTGAGTCGGGAATGTCTACTGTTGATATCAAGACTATAAATATTAAGATTTCCAGTGGAGCCTTGGCTCCAATTACTCAAAGCGAAAGCCTGAAGTCAAGTTTCACAGTAAAATGTGGAAACGAAATCATTCCTGTTTCCAGTGTAACAACAGATGCCAACGGAACAAAACTCATAATATCTTTAAGCAGCCCATTGTCTGAGGGAGCCACCGTAAAAGTATATTATGATGGTACCGGAGGTATTGAATCGTTGGATGGTCGAAGTCTGGAAGGCTTTGAGTTGAATGTGCCTAATACTGTCACATCTAATCTTATACCTAAGGCAATATCAGGTTTCGAAGTTGGCGGCACCACACCGAAGGAGAACGGCTGGATGGTCGACAACAAGAATTCAGGCGCTTCAGCTGCTGTAACAGCCGACCCTGTCGATGCCGGAAACAAGGCTTTGAAGATTGTTCCCGGAACTGCTAATAACAAATATGTATCCATCCAGTTGGCTAGTCCATTGGATATTGCTGGCGGAAAATTCAAAGTGTCTTTAAAAGTTCATACAAGCAAAGCAATAAACGGTGTACAGATAAGAGTCCAGAAGAATGGCGCTAATCCTCCTGTAAGTATTTCTGATTTGAATGTTACTTCAACAGGAGCATGGACTGAAATTACATCTGATGTATTCGATACCGGTACTGACAAGGTTACTAACCTTCAGATCTTTTTCCCTGCAAACAAGATACCTGTGAATTCTACAATCTATTTTGATGATATTAAGCTGGAATACGCAAACTGATAGACATATGAAAAAATACTTTAATTATATATTGATGACATTTTTCGGGGTACTCGCATCATGTACCCCTGAAAAATGGACTGTAGAACCTATAGTCATGACTGATATATATCGTCTGGAGAACTTGCCTGATGGAGTATCCATGGATATATATAGAGATCTTCCATTGATGATCGAAGAGAAAGGAAATCTCTTGACATCATTTGCCACAACTGATTTTGTTGATAATTCCACAAATGAACTCTATAGTTTTTCTTATTCTGTAGTCACTAAATCGGATGTTGAAACAAAATCGGACAACGAGCAGACCATACTTAAGAAATATGTATGCGATGGCTCCCGTCAGTCGGGTAAGGCAAAACTTGTAGTAGAGACTTACATAAATGAAGTATTGGATAAAGTGGAGAAATTCTCATCTTTGGCTCTTTATGAATTACAGCGTCCTACGTCAGTTACCGATGTTCCTGCTTCTGATACCCTTTCCGAGGTGTTCAGTATAGTTGTCGATACATTTTTCGTAGACCAGTCTAATACCAGAAATATCTGTATCCGTGCCAATGCTCCGTTCGGTCTTGTCGAGAATTCCGGATTTACTGCTGTAATCAATGGCGATACGGCAGATATATATGGAGTTACAGTAAGTCCCGACAATTCTTCTATACTTAAAGTAAGGGTAGACAGGATGCTGGTTGCCGATGATGTAGTGGCCATGAGCTTTGACGGAAAAGCCAATGTGAAGTCAAATATAGGTAAGACACTTCAGCCTTTTGAAAAAATTCCTGTAAAGTTTGTCGACGAAACTTTCGAAGATGACGGGGATGAAGAAGTTGATTTGGATCCGCGTGAGAATATCTTCCTTGGCGATAAGTTCACATTCAATTCCGAAGAGACTATCGGCAATCTTGGATGGAATTTCAAGCCAAATGGTTCGATGGCAAAAGATTCGCAAATTAAAAAAGGCAATAAGGGATATTCTATTAAGATAACCTCACCGGGATCTGGAGGAGATTTTTATTTGATGAATCCAAAAACAAGTGCTGTAGCTTCTATACCGGCAGGAAACTATGAATTTATATTCTACATTTATCTTCCCGTAGAAGGCGCGGTTCCTTCGGGAGATTATACATTCGATTTCGTGATAAACGGAGCCTCACACAATCCGTCCACCTTTAGCATTTCAGGAGAAATGCAGAGAGGGCAGTGGATAAAGCAGACTGCAAAGATGAAAATCGAGTCGCAGCTTTCTAATGCACAATGCCGTTTCCAGTTCAAGACTCTTTCAGGAGCGGGAACATTCTATATTGACCAGCTTGAACTACGTGTAGAAGAATAAAATTATATTTTAATCAATAATAATCATGAAACCAATCAATATATTAGCAACATCTGCTCTGATTTTTGTGACTTTGGCATCATGTTCTAAGGATGACGATTCATCAAGCAGTGCTATAAACCCATCGTATTCTGTATACGTGAACGGTGTGAAAATTGTTTCTGCCGATATGCAGAATTCTTCACCTGAAGCTAAAGAAGTGGAGGTGACACAGTATGACAATATCAGTTTTTGCAACAGCTCTATTAATGTTGCTGCTACAAAGTGGCTTGTCTCTTCCGAAAAGAATACTATAGAATCAGAAGAAGATACGCTTCGTATGCAATTCCTTAATGTTGATGATGTGTATAATAATATCAATCTGTCTCTGACCGGAGTTTCTGCCGGTCAAAAGATGGATCTTTCGGTACCTGTTACGTTTAATGTAAAATCTTTTGAATATCCTGGTTCCGGTGGAGGTGAGAACCCTTCTGTAACCGACGAACCTTATGATATTTTAGGTGAAGGTAGTACAACTTCCATGACTGTCTCTGATGATGCTCCAGATATAATTAAAATTGATTTAGGAGGAGATCTGGATTTCAAGCTTATGCCTTATTCGACAAAGGGTTTCACTGTAACAAGTACTCCTTCTGCTGGAACCTTTGCTTCAAGGTCCGGCAGTGGTTCTGTTCTTGAATTGACAGAAGTATACCGCTCTCCAGAAGATGGTTCAGTGCTGGAACTTAAGTTAGCTCAGGCTGTACCTGCCGGTGTCAATCTTGCGGTAGCATACGATGGTACCGGTGACATAATGTTTATTAATGGTCGTAAACTTGCTGCATTCGATACTGCTGAGCATCCTGATATGGATGTTGACAATGAAGTGGAGGGTTTTACTCATGCTAAGCTGAGTTTTGTAATAGAGAATGATGAACCAAATACACTTGTTGTTGCATTTAAAGAAGAAAATACTTCTTATACTTTTGCGGATGAAATAACAAGTGAAGGATTGTCTGTAAAGGTGAATGGTATTGAAGTTACAATTAATAGCCTAATTGTATCTGATGATAATAAATCTTTTAAAGTAGTACTTTCTGAGACTGTTGAATCTGATGATAATATTACAGTCTCTTATGATGGAACTGGAACTATTGCTCTGAATAATGGAAGTAAATTGGAGTCCTTTGAAAATGTAGGGACTGATAATAACGTAAAGAACCCTACTATAGAGATTAAACGGGATATGATTTCATTCTTTAAGAATAAATCTGTAACAGCAATATCTATAAAACCTGGTTTAACGGAAGATAATTTTAAAACTCCTACGAATCTGATTAATAGCTTTGAACTGTATGCGAATGGAAGTCGTGTAAATATCAGCTCTGTAAATATTACTAACAATAATATCAATGTTATACTGCCAGTTGCTATAACTGCAAATGATATTATTAAATTGAAATTTAATGGAAAAGGATTGGAAACTACCAATGGTTTTGCTGTAAGTCCTTTCGAATTTGATGAATTAATTTATACGAAAGCTGAAAATACCAGTGCTTTTGACCCATTCATGCATAGTTTTGAGCGCTATTTACAAAACCCAGATGAATTTCAGGTGTCAAATTTTGCTATTTTGGGATGGTCTGTAGCAACAAATGTTGGAAAAGAAACTAACTCTCCTGTAAAATATGAGAATCAGACTGAAGGTAATAACAAGAATATGGTCTTGGTTATTGACAATGAAGGTAATATAAGTTCGAAAGGGCAGATCTATTTTATGCCTAAGACTGATGGAGGGCAGATGGTTTTGTTTCCTGAAGCTGGAAAATATAAATTGGAATTCAGATATAAGGCTGAAATTTCTGGTGCAGCAAGTTGTGTCTTCCAATATAAAGAGACTGCGGGTTTGAATTTTACGAAAGCTGTTGAAGTGTCATTGTCGAATAAAAGTGAATGGACTGATTATATGTCTGAAGAATTTACTTTTAAAAATGATTTGACAAATTATAAATTCAATTTCGCGAAGAATGCCATACCTGATGGAGCTAAAATATATATTGACGACATCCGGCTTATACCTGTAAAATAAGTTCTATAAATCTTAATCATGATATAAGGGAGCTTTTAACATATGGCTCCCTTAATTTTTTATGTAAATAAATGAATATACCCAAATTACTGCCGCTCTCCATATTTCTGATAATGTCTTCTTGTATCAAAGAAGAACCAGGTGTGGTAAATAAAGATAATGGCATTTTAACTATAGACGTTACTGCTTCTATGCCAGAATCACCTGAAATAGAATCAGGCTCAAGAACGGAACTTGACAAGATAACACCTAACAGAATATCGCTGAGATGGTCAGAAAAAGATACTCTGGCGTTTGGACTGACTATATATAAACCCAAAGATTCACAAGAATTTGTAATGGGAATTCCCTCATTTCCAGCCACGCCTTCTTCTGACGGAAGCTCGCTTGATTTTACCGCAGCTTTTAATAATCCTAAAAGAGCATATATGGTGTATCCTAAAATAAATAAGAAATACACATATACTATAAGCAAGGTACAGAGTAGGAAAACTTTCAGTAGTAACAACATTATGCTTACAGAGTTCGACCTTGCATCCCTCAAGTCCGATATTACTTATAATCACGAAATCTCGATGCTTAAGATCAGGATACATAAGAATGATAAGGACAAGGCTGTAGAATCTGTCAGCTTGTATCCCAAAGCACAGGTAACTGACGGAGAGGATGACACTGTCCTTAATAATGTTTTGCAGTTTAGTGTGTCCGACGATGGCAATCTCCTGAAAACCTATACCAGGACAGACGGATGCTGGGTGTATAATCTGGATGACGAAGAAAGGGAATCAGGGGAGTTTGTCATGTGTATTTTGCCTACTAAAGGGCAGAAGTCTGCTGTTGAAGTATGGTTCAAGGTAAAATATACGGATGACACAGAATTATATTATTCTCTGGACGAAGAAACGGGCGGTAATTTCCTGAACTCATTCAATAATCTTGAAGCCGGCAAGGCAATATCAATAGAATTGCCAGGAAATAAGCCTCAGGCTAATCCATATTTTTCTACTCCATATAATTCTGAAGTATTCTCAAAGGGAAAGTTGTCATGCGAATTCGACAGTGGTTTTGATACTGGTCTATGGGAGAATCCTATGGATGATAAATTTGCTACCTGGACTTTCCTTTCTGAGAATGTAGAAACAGGAGATGGAAAGTTGAAATTGAAAATAATGTATGACGAACATATCCGAAAAGACAAGAAGCTATACTTTACTTCAGGGATGCTACGTTCCAGAACTAAGGTAGGCTATGGATATTATGAAGCACGAATTAAAGGGGCAGATGTTTGGCCTGGTACTTGTTCTGCATTCTGGCTGTATACATTTCCTAATGAAATAGATGCCTCTAATGGCTCCAAAAATGATGTGATTTATAATGAGATTGATGTTATTGAACTTCAGCAGGTAGCTAATAACAAGAGGATGCTAAGCCAGAATATGCATATATGGATTCTTGACGAGAATCTGGAGAAAGTGCAGATTAAGGCAGGGAAATATCCTAAGTTAGGAAAAAACGAAACTTTGGTAGGCTGGAACCCTGAGGATGATTATCATATATACGCAGTGGAAAACCGTCCTGACTCCGTTGTGTTCTATGTTGATAATGTAAGGGTTGCTTCCAAACCTAATTTATTCTGGCATATGGATATGTATCTTACCTTGTCGCTCGGACTTCGTAAACCTTTTGAGGTGTACGACGAATGGGGAGTGCGCACCCCTGTCGACCCTGACGGATTGGATAGAGCGGGCCTGGATACTGTAGGTGAATTTGTAGACCCGGATTCTCCTGAAAAATTTACTTCGGTTATGTATGTGGATTATGTACGTTCGTGGAAGCGTGATTATTCTATGTTTGAATCTGGCAAACGTGGTTTTACCGATGAAGACAAGATTAATTTCCAGTGACATACATCTTTTTATAAGAAAAAGTCTTGATTTGTTGTTTTTATTAAAACAAACTTCTATATTTGCAAAGATGTCTGATGTCATAACATGGTGTATGTATTTGTAAATCAGCATGACAATATTTTATATTTATATTTATAAACAATAATCTTAAAAACTAAATTATCATGAAAGAGAATTTTATTAAGAATGAGTTTTCTTTTTCTTCTGTAAAGGAAAGTTACGAATCGCCAAGGTGTGAAATCCTGTCAGTAGAATCAGAAGGTGTATTATGTGGTAGTGGTGACGGTGCCGGTATTAATGATTTTACTATAGATGAAGGAAATAGTTTTGGAACTGATATTTGGAAATAAACTTTTAAAATTTGAAACTATGATCAAGAATTTATTCTATCTATTGGGTGTAGCCACTATTGCTACATCTTGTACTAAAGAGAACTTGGGAAATGATATAAATAGCGATGACTTGATAACCATGAATATCTCGGCTTCCATGCCAGATTCTCCAATAAATGAGACTGAATCAAGAACAGTGATTGATGCAGTGACTGCCAGTAATATCTCATTGAAATGGTCTGAAACTGATAAAAATATTTATTATTATACGGCATTTAAGGACAACAAAAATGAAGGGAAAATTACACTTGGCACTCCTAAACCCATTACTGCTACAGGTTTTAGTGATGATATGAAATCTGTGTATTTTACTCCAAATTTTACTCAGGGGTCAAAAAAGCATATTTTTGTTATCCTCAGAATTCAAAAACGCTTAAGCTACCAAATACTCAGATAAAAGCAGACTTTAGCAAATATAATGTAATGATTTCTGATGGAATAACACCTGTTCAGGATGGTAATTTATCGGTTACATATAAGCAGGAAACATCAATAGTGTATATTGAAGTTGAAAATATTCCTCAAGGTAAAAAAATTGAAGGTATATTTTTTAAACCTAGTTATAAAAATGATAATGATAACTTATTATACCCATCTTTGTTAAATACTTTAACCTTAGGTGTTGATAATGAATTCAATCTTACTAGAACTTATGGGATTGATTTAAAACAGACTGATTTTATGTATTATAATTTTGCTGAGGGTGAAGAAGATAACAAATGCATGTTTGTCATTTATCCACCAGTTATGAATACTGAACATCCTGCTGAATCTATGAATATTAAAATAAAATATGATGGTGATGATAGTGCCCCATCAGTTTCTCTTAATGTAGATATAAAATCAGAAGCTGGCTCGAAAATGCTTGAATCTTTTAACAATCTTGAAGCTGGAAAAGTGTTGTATTTAAAGATACCTGGTAGTCCAGCATCAAGTGCTCAATAATTTCCGAATTTGTTTCCGTAAGACAGTCTGTTGTTTTGTCTTTACAATTGCATTGTTTTCTTCTTAATATTAAATTATGCGCCTATTCATTTGGTTTGGATAATTTATTGTCATATCCATGTGAATAGGTGCTTTTTATATATAAATCTTTAAAACTTCATTGTTATGCGCGTCAAGATTATAGCAATTCTGATGATTTTCTCAAATTTGTCTGCTTTTTCTCAACAAGAAAAAAACTGGTTATATTTGGGAACAAACAAAAAAATCCTGCCAGAAAGAGAAATCGTAGAAACCTACGATGTAGCAGTCATGGGTGGTGGAATTTCCGGAATATGTGCAGCTGTTGCTGCTGCCAGAAACGGAGCCAGAACGGTGCTTGTTCAGGACCGTCCGGTTTTAGGAGGTAATGCATCAAGCGAGATGAGAGTCATTCTTAATGGTGCATATTGTTTGGACAATAAATTTAAGATTAATAGAGAAACAGGTATCGTTGAAGAACTCCAGCTGGAGAACTGTTACTTTAATCCGCAAGATTCATGGTCTATGTGGGATAATGTACTCTACAATTATGTGGTAAAGCAGCCTGGACTTACATTAAAGCTGAATACCAGTGTTATGGAGGCTGTAATGGACGGCAGGCGTATTGTTGCTGCAAAATGTAGACAGTTGTTGTCTGAAACCAATCTTACAGTAAAGGCGGATATTTTCATTGACTGTACCGGTGATGGAGTTCTTGCTGCAGATGCAGGGGCTGAATATAGAACCGGACGTGAATCAAGACATGAGTTCGGCGAATCATATGCTCCTGAGAAATCTGATGGTTGGGTAATGGGAGACGGTCTGCTTCTTTATGCAAGAAACATGGGTAAGCCTGTGAAGTTTACTGCTCCTGAATATGCTATTAAATATGATCCGTCAAAGTATAGGATTCAGAGACGTAAAATAAATGATTTATATGTCGGATACTGGTGGGTTGAATTGGGAAGTGATTTTGATGTCATAGCAGATAGGGAGAAGAATGCTGCAAAACTTAAGGCGTATCTTTACGGAGTTTGGGATTATATAAAGAATTCAGGCAATTATCCCGAAGCCGAAAATCTTGCATTGGATTGGATGGGAAGCCTTCCTGCCCCTCGGGAGTCAAGGAGGTTTATGGGGGATTATATTCTTACACAGAATGATATACTCTCATTAAAAGATTTTGACGATGCTGTAGCTTACGGAGGTTGGTCGCTTGATGAACATTGTCCGGGTGGAATAGAAAACTATAATGACCCTCCAAGTTATTTCCATGAATACTGCAAAGATATATATCAGATACCATATCGCTGTCTGTATTCAAGAAACATTGATAATTTATTCTTTGCCGGACGTAATGTCAGTGTTACTCATATTGCACTTTCATCTACAAGAGTAATGGCTACGTGTGGATTAATGGGGCAGGCTGTTGGAACAGCTGCTGCAATGTGTGTTGGAAAGAGTATATTTCCACGTGACATTTATGAGAATCATATTGATGAGCTTCAGGAGAAACTCCTGAAAGATGATGTGTTTATACCGAAACGACCGTCGAGAGACAAGGATGATTTGGCAAGACTTGCAAGTATCACGGCTTCCTCAACAGGCGGTGGTGATGTGAATAATTTGCTTGACGGATATAGTAGAGATGAACTGGAAAAGATACATTATTGGGAATCTGCAACTCCCAATGCCACAATAGATTTGATCTGGGATAAAAAGATTGAACTTTCCAGAATTATGATAAAATGTAATTCTGGTCTTCATAAAAAGATATGTATGATTCCGAACCCTTCCAAACAGCCTTATTTGAGGGATTTTCCAGGGGAAATCCTTAAAAAGTTTGAGGTGGAAGCAATGATTGACGGAGTATGGAAAAGTGTGGCTTCGGTTGATGATAATATATATAGGTTAATATCTGTTGATTTCAGTAGGATTAAGACTGATCATATCAGGATTAATTTATTAGAAAATTACAGTTTGTCCAATATAAGATTATATGAGATAAGATGTTATGCCGATAATTGTGACCGGACTATTCGCTAGCATTGTAGGTTTTATATAGTTTCATTCACTGTTTTGTTTGATAAACAAGGTCAAACAAAATTGTGAAATATATTGTAACAATAGTAATTCCAATTTTGCTTATTTTATCCGTGCCCACGTTTGATTTGAAACGTGGGCACGTTTCATCTTGTATCTGCCCATGTTTCTACTAAAACGCGGGCAGATTTTTTTTCAGGTAATTTCCCGGTTGAAAAATACCAAGAATTCTATTGGATGATTCCCTCCGTTTCCAATATATTTTCATTCTTATATTCATTGTTGTTAATTTATTGTTAAAATATTGCAATGCTATTTGAAATTACAATTTAATTTTTCTTTTTTGCATCAAAAGATGTCAGACGACATATGAATTCCTTTGTTGGCTCATCACTGATAAAGAACTTTATTTTATACATAATATAAAATGTTTGTTTTAAAATTTATTTACTTATGAAAGATGTAAAAAGAAAAGCCAAATGCTGTATTACAGCCCTTTGTGGTTTGGCAATTTGTACTTCTTCGTTCGGGCAAGTAGGCAAGACTGTAAACGGAGTGGTAGTAGATGAAAGCGGACTTCCTATAATAGGAGCCAATGTTCTTGAAGCAGGTAGCCAGTCTAATGGTACTATTACAGACCTTGACGGAAGATTCCAGTTGGTACTTTCCAAAGAAAATGCTTCCCTTTTATTTTCTTACATTGGTTATACAACCATTGAGAAGAAAGTAAACGGAAATACTGTTTTTGAAATTGTTCTTAAGGAAGACAGGCAGACTCTTGATGAAGTAGTAGTAGTAGGTTATGGTGTCCAGAAAAAGAAATTGGTGACAGGTGCTACATCTCAAGTTTCTTCTGATGATATTATGGGACTGAGTTCTAATGGCATTCTTGGCGCAATGCAGAGTAAGGTTCCTGGAGCAAATATCACATCTACTTCGGGTATGCCAGGAAGCGGTCAGAAAGTAGTTTTGCGCGGTTTGGGTACTGTAGGTAATTCAGAGCCTCTCTATGTTATCGATGGTATAGCCGGTGCCAATATGGCAATGCTTAATCCTTCAGACATTGAATCAATCGATATTCTTAAAGATGCTGCTTCTGCTGCTATCTATGGTTCGCGTGCAGCCAATGGTGTAATTCTTATTACTACCAAAAGGGCTAAAGAAGGGAAAATACAGTTGAGCTATGACGGATATTATGCAATCCAGAATGTGGCTAAACGTGTTGAAATGCTTGGTGCAAAGGATTTCATGATGATGCAGGATGAGCGATTGTGTAATGCATCAAACGGTCAGCAGAAAGGCTACGACTGGAAGTCAATGTTGCCTGGATACCTATATGATTCTATAATGTCAGGTGAATGGGATGGTACAGACTGGCTTGGAGAGGCGGAAAACAAGAATGCTCCTATGCAGAATCATGCTGTCAGTCTTGTGGGTGGTACAGATATCTCAAGATTTTCTGCCGGATATTCTTATACCACTCAGGAAGGTATTTTCGGAAAGCCTGTTACCCCTAATTATACCAAGCACAACGCCCGTATGACTTCCGAGAATGTGTTGCTTAAGAATGAAAAGCATGATATTATTACTTTCAACACAAGTATGATTTATTCTTATGTTGAAAATTCCGGTATATCTACTGGTGACAGATTTAACAATGATATTCAGAATCTTATGACCGCTCCTCCTATAATGCCTATGTATAACAAGGACGGAGGATATTATAATGCAGAAGATAAATTGGAGGAAGGTTGGAATTTCGACAAGTTTGCAGCAAACCCTATGGGACTGATGGTTGACAGAAACCGTAACCTCAAGAAAACTCATCGCCTGATGGCAAATGCTTCTGTAGAGATACAGCCGATAAAGGATTTGAAGATAAAGAGTGCTTTCGGCTACAAGCTTCATGCACAAAGTTCCAGAGAATTTACACCTCAATATAACTATGCAGAAAATGATGCTAATGGTAATGAAAAAGTTACTCAGGCAAGCCAGTTATATTATGCGTGGACATGGGAGAATACAGCCTCATATAAATTTGATATAAACAATCGTCATGGTTTTGATGTAGTGCTGGGACAGTCTATCGAAAAGAGCGGGGTAGGAGAGCAAATGTCTGCCTCAAACAGCAATATGACTTTCCCTCAGGAATTTGATTATGCATGGCTCACTAATACAAAAGGAGTAAGTTCTGCCACTACATCTGTATCCGGTAGTCCATATGTGCGAAATATGCTTGCTTCTTTCTTTGGCAGAGTCAACTATAATCTTGATGAAACTTATATGGCTTCTGTAATGATGCGTGCCGATGGTAGCTCCGCTTTTGTGCGAGGTCACAGATGGGGATATTTCCCTTCTGTTTCTGCAGGTTGGGTAATTTCAAATGAGCCATGGATGAAGTTTACATCCAGATGGCTGGACTTCCTGAAACTTAGAGCAAGCTGGGGACAAAATGGTAACTGTAATATCCCTTTGTTCCAGTATCTTGGAACTGTGGTATATCCTAATAATGCATTGTACTTCTTCTCTAACGATAAAGTAGCTCAGACTCAGGGTGCGTATGCCAATTTATTACCAAATCCTGATATTACTTGGGAAACTTCAGAACAGCTTGATTTGGGTATTGATGCTTATTTCTTTAATTCTAGATTGAAGCTGGCTTTTGACTGGTATAACAAAATTACACGTGACTGGCTTGTGAAAGCTCCTATACTTGGATCATATGGAACAGGTGCTCCATATATCAATGGTGGTGAAGTTCAGAATAAAGGTGTGGAAGTTGGTTTGTCATGGAATGACAATATCGCAGATTTCAGATATGGCGTAAATGTAAATATGGCATATAATAAGAATGAGGTTACTAAAATAGCCAATGGCGAAGGTATAATTTATGGACCTAATGATGTTCTTGACCAGAATACAGGTTATTTGTTCCTGGCACAGGAAGGCTATCCTATCGGATATTTTTATGGATACAAGACTGACGGAATATTCCAGAATGCCGAACAGGTTGCAAATACTAAAGCTAAGGTTGTTGATGCAGCTCCCGGTGATTTGATTTTTGTTGATACAGACCATGATGGTGACATTGACTCTGATGACAGAACAATGCTCGGTAATCCTCATCCGGACGTAAATCTTGGATTCGGATTGAATATGGAATATAAGGGATTTGATTTCAGTCTTACTGCAAATGGCGCATTTGGTCATCAGATAGCTCAAAGTTACAGACCGCAGACTAACAAACTGTATTATAATTATACAAAGAAAATGATGGACGAACGTTGGCATGGAGAGGGAACATCAAATACATTCCCTCGTCTTGGAAACGCAGCTAATTTCAATAAGGTATCAGATATATATATACAAGATGCAGATTATGTAAGGATACAGAACATCACTTTGGGATATGATTTCAAGCGTGTATGGAAAAAATCACCATTGAAACAGATGCGATTGTATCTGTCTTTGCAGAATTGGTTTACATTTACCGGATATGACGGTTTTGACCCTGCAGTTGGTTATGGCGGTGGAACTGATTGGGCTTCAGGTGTTGACTTGGGATTCTATCCTTCTGCCAAGTCATTTATCATTGGTGCAAACCTTAAGTTCTAACAAGAGTATTAACATTAAAATTGGTATGAAATGAAAAATATATTTTGGTCATTATGCTTGGGCGTATGCCTGTGCGGATGTGAAGATTTTCTGGATACAGAAAACTTTACACAAAAAAATACTGGGAACTTTCCACAAAGTGTTACAGATATCAATGCTATGCTGACTGGTGCATATGCCATACAGAATACATATAATGATGTAGTGAAAAATCATCCATATTTTGTATCTGAAGCTGCTTCTGATGAACGTCTTGGAGGGTGTGGCGAGAATAGTACAGATGTTCAGAGCTTGGATAAATTAATGACACCCAATCCTAATAATTTTGAACCTATTTGGCTCAATCGTTACCAGGGCATATACAGAGTAAATATGTTGCTGGAGACAATAGACAGATGTAAAGATTTCAAGACTGAAGACGAAAAGAAGAAGATAATGGGTGAAGCTCATTTCTTGCGTGCACTGTATTATTGGGATCTTGTTCAGTTGTTTGAAACCGTTCCATTGACACTAAAGACCGAACCGGAAAACTTACCTAGAGCTACTGTTGAAGAAATATATGCTCAGATGGGTAGTGATATGGTTAAAGCTATTGAATATATGCCGTCGGTTACGTATAATAAGACCGAACCAGGAAGGGCAACCAGATGGGCTGCTGAAGGTTATTTGGCAAGAATATTCTTGTTCTATACAGGATTCTATCAGAAAGAGTCTATGCCTTTGAATGATGGAATGACACTTACTAAAGCTAAAATGGTGGAATATCTTGATGATTGCATTAAAAATAGTGGCCATGATCTTGTTGGTGATTTCCGTAATCTTTGGGCATATAGTAACAGTCATACTGCAAAGGACTGGCAGTGGGCAAAAGATAATAATCTTAAATGGGAAGGCGATAGCAACAAAGAAGTGATGTATGCTTATAAATATGCCAAAATTGGTTCAAATGGTGCAACGCAGATGTATAAGAATTTTTTCATGTTGTGGCAAGGACTTCCTACAAGAATAAACATTAAAAAAACTTTTCCATATGCTGGAGGTTGGGCTTTAGGTTCTGTGTGTCCTCAGATTTGGGAGGAATGGATAGCTGCTGAACCTACTGATATTCGCCGTCAGGGCAGTATCATTGATTTGGATGCTGAGGCTCCTGTATACAGGGCTGAAGGTTTTGACTCATGGGAAGAAACTATGTATAGAGCAAAGAAATTCATGCCTGTTTCTGCATATGATGCTAAAGGAAATCTGAAATGCTCGTTTACTGTTCTTGAATGGGGAGTACCTAATGTAATGGGACAGGCATATATAACAGATTTTCCTTTGCTGCGTTTTGCTGATGTGCTGTTGATGCATTCTGAGCTGAGTCAAACTACTACCGGAATTGATAGGGTTCGTGGTCGTGTAGGACTTCCATCTATTGGAACATATTCATTGGAGGCTTTGCAGAAAGAAAGACGTTGGGAACTTTCTTTCGAAGGAGTAAGGTGGAACGATATTCGTAGGTGGCATATTGCTGAAAAATTGTTGGACAAGCAGATAGGTGTAACTGTCTACAATAGAGGTTTCGAAACCAAAATGCCGGCTTTAGGTGGCGGTTACAGCTCTAGATATCGTGCAACCAATGGAGGATTCTGGGCGATACCTCAGAGCCAGATAGATTTGTCAAATGGAGTATTGACTCAGAATAAAGGCTGGGAAGAAGGTGATAATTTTGAGTATACCGGATGGCATTAATATTTTTATATAGTAATAGCTAATCAGGATGCTTCTGCTGGATACTTTTGTATTGGTATTATGCAGAAGCATTCCTTATATATAATCTTTAATTATGAATAAAAGTTTTCATTTGGTTCCTGCCGTTGTCTTTTCAGCATTATTCTCTTCTTGTGTAACTGATACAGTTCAGAACAAGCCGAATCTGCTTATAATAATGACTGACGAACATTCTATACGTACATTGGGCTGTTATAGGAACTATCTTGCAGATGCCCAGAAAAACTTATGGGGAGAATCTCTCAGAATAGAAACTCCAAATATAGACCGTCTTGCAGAGGAAGGTGCTTTATGTCTGAATTTCTATAGTTCAGCTCCAGTATCAACACCGGCCAGGGCATCATTCCAGACAGGACTTTATCCTGCAGCCACAGGTGCGCCAATCAATGGTATGCCAATGGATGCAAATATCAGGACTTTTGCTGATGTCCTTTCTGAAAATGGATATTCGACAACTTACGTTGGGAAATGGCATCTGGCAGGAGTCCCTAAAATTCCTGGCAGAATGTACTACGAGCCTAGCTTTTCTTTTGGGTGGCAGAATAGAAAGTATATGTTTGAGACAGATCACGAGAAGTGGTATAAGGTGAAAGAAAAACCCAATAGAATATACATCACCAATAAGAATAAAGAAGGGGATGATGCTTATGAATATAGTACCGATTTTTTGACAAACAAAGTAATTGAACTGTTGGAAGAACGGGATGAACGTCCGTTTTGTATGATGCTGTCAATTCCCGACCCTCATTCACCTGATCTGTGCAAGGAACCTTACATATCACAGTATGCTAATGCTGAAATTACCAATCCTTCTACAAATACTCAAGAGTTACTTGATGTTCGTCCGGGATGGGGTATAGGTGGAAAAGCTCAGGCAGAAAAATTTGTACCAAAGAATATTCAGAATTATTTTGCTATGGTTAAGTGTATAGACGACAATATCGGCAAAATTCTAAAATATTTGGATGATGAAAAATTGACGGATAATACGATAGTTGTTTTTACATCAGACCATGGTGATATGCTTTATAATCACATGAGAGTTGATAAGGGTTGCCCTTATGATGATGCAATAAGAGTTCCTTTTATTGTGAGATATCCTTCACTTATAAAATCAGGAAAACTGATAAAAAGAGCATTAAATACAACAGATTTTTCTCCTACCATATTGGGCCTGATGGGGCTTGACGGATTTGGAGAAGTTCATGGTGAAGATGAGAGCTGTGTACTTAAAGATTCAGTAAGTGTCGTGGAAAATGGCAGAATGGTATATATCACAGATTCTCCCTTTAGTGAGTGGACTGCTATCACAGATGGAAAGTACAAGCTTGTTTTGTCATGTAAGGATAAACCTTGGTTGCTTGATATAGAGAAAGACCCTTTGGAAATTCATAATTATTATGATGCTCCTGAGTATTCGGATATTCGGAGGAGATTTCAAGATGAATTAATGTCAAAAATGAAAGAATATGATGAACCTGCTTTAAAATTTGGTCGTCCTTTCTTGTATAGCAGTGACGATGAAATAACATACAAATCTCCTTATTATGGAATGAACAGGAAACAGATTGGTGAGGTTGAAAAGGAGACTTTGGATAGATATATTATTGAAATGCATAGAGATTATTATAGAAAATATTAAGAATGATGTGAATTGTGTACTTATATTGTGATTTTAATCGCTGAAAATTTCTGTTATTTAAGAAAAAGTTATCATATTTGCATTATAATACGACATCAGACAACTTAATAAAAACATAATAAAATATGAGTTCAGAATTATTGAAAGGATTACCAAATTTGTCAAACGATTCAGTTGCCAAGCAGGTAACAGATATTTTATCAGATTTAATAGTTTCAGGAAAAGTAAAAATAGGTGAGTTTCTTCCAACTGAAGAGGATTTATGTAAAGAATTTGGAATAGGAAGAAGTTCTGTTAGAGAGGCTATCAAAACCTTGGAGTCAAGAGGAATGGTAAGAAAATTTCATGGGAAGGGTGTGGTTGTCATAGACGAGAGTGCACAGGCTACTGCCAAACTTCTTCAGATTGCATTGAAACTGAAGAAAACTACCATGAAGGATATTCTTGAATTCCGTAACTCTATTGAAATCAAGATGACAGAGCTTGCGGCTTCTAGGGCTACTGATGAACAGATTAAAGTTATTTCCGACAATCTTGAGAAGATGAGAAATGAGGAGTACAAGCTTGAAACCTTTGCAGAATATGACTACAATTTCCATAAATCTGTTGCCGATGCTTCTGGAAACAGCATATTTTCACTAATGATGGAAACTATGCGTCCTATGCTGTACAATCATATCATCTATACTCTGAATCCTGAATTCAATCCCGAAAATTGCAATCATTTTCATGAGACCATTCTCAATACTATAATGAGTAAAGATCCTGTTGCAGCATCAGAGGCCATGAAATCCCATCTTGCAGGAACCAAGAGTGTGATGGATGAACTGGAAAGAGCCAATATAACTGTTTAATTATACAGAGTTTGTATTCTAAAGATGTATCTGCAATAACAATGCTTTTTTATTTACAGATACAAGTTTGTTATTGCAGGATACATATTTAGACTGATGCTATTATACATTTGCCTCTGCTAATTGATAAAATAACAATAAATGAAAACACAAATTATCTGCAGCCTGTTTTTTTCAGGGTGTGTAATCCCTTTTTATTCCCAAACCAGACCCTATATTGATGTGACAAAAAATTCATGCGCTAAAGTACATTGTCTAAATATGGGGGAAGTGGCATGGACTGACGGATTCTGGAAAGACCGTTTTGATATGGTAATCCCAAATGTAATCCCGGCCCAATATGACTATTTTATGGATTTTTCTGAATATAATTTTAGAATAGTAGGTGATAAGGCTGACCCGAAAAACGGTTTCAGAGGAACTCACTGGCAGGATGGCGACTATTACAAGTGGCTTGAAGCGCAGATTGCTGTATATTCCGTAACTAATGATCCTGCCCTGCTTGATTCGATAGAAGAAAAGGCTGCCCTTTTGGCCAGGTCTGTAGCTGATGACGGATATATAACCACTCATACACAAATAGGTTTTGGCTTTTTAAACGAAAAGAAAAAATACAAGAATACGAAGCGTTTTATTGCTCCAAACCAGCATGAAACATATAACATGGGGCATTTCCTTACTCTTGCAACTACTCATTATAGGGTGACCGGCAGAAGGACATTGATAGACGCTGCAATAAAAGTCGGCAATTTCCTGGATTCTTACTTTAAGGTTATGACTCCTGAACTTACGGATGTTGACTATAATCCTACACAGATTATGGGGTTGATGGAGCTTTACAGATGTACTGGTGATAAACGTTATATGAATTGCGCCAACAGATTTATTTCTGCCCGCGGACAGAAAAACGGCCGTACTCAAAATCAGAATGATACAAAACTAAGGTCTGAAAAACGTGCTGTAGGGCATGCCGTGTTGGCTCCTGTTCTATATATCGGTGCAGCTGATTATGTGGCTGAATCGGGAGATACAGTCTTGCTCGGTGCGCTGAAGAACATTTGGGATGATATGTATTTGAGAAAGGCTTCATTTACTGGAGGTTTGGGTAATGTTCATGGTGGACCTTCGGAAAAGAATCATAGTGAGGTAGTACATGAGGCTTTCGGATACCCTTATCACATTCATAACGCATCTGCATACAATGAAACATGTGCCACTTTCTATGGGGCGTATTTCAGCTGGAGAATGTTTATGCTTACCGGCGAGGTGAAATATCTCGACACTATGGAAAAGGCCTTCTATAATAATCTGTCATCAATGGGACTGGACGGAAAGAGTTATTTCTATACTAATGTTTTAAGGTGGCATGCCGACAATCACTATATGCTCTCTTTGGATTATCATAACCGATGGACTACAGAGTGCTCGTGTGTTTGCTGTCCTACCAGTCTTGCCAGATTCCTTGCCGAAACAAAAGAGTATGCGTATGCAAAAAATGATGATGCACTGTATGTGACACTATATGGCTCGAATAATATCAAAACCTCTGTTAATGGTCAGAATGTTTCATTCAGCCAGTCTACCGATTATCCTTGGAACGGAAATGTAAGAATGACATATGATGGTGACAAAAATGCGGAATTTATACTGAAATTGCGTATTCCTGAATGGGCAGACCAGCCTCAGGTAATGGTCAATAATGAAAGTGTTGAGGCCCATGCAGGGACTTTTGCTTCAGTTTCCAGAAAATGGAAGAAAGGGGATGTTGTGGAAATAAGCCTGAATATGAAACCGCAAATTGTTGAGGCTAATCCAATGGTTGAAGAATTGAGAAATCAGGTTGCCGTTTCATGCGGACCTCTGGTATATTGTGCTGAGGCTGTCGATTTGCCGGATGGAGTAGAAATGAAGGACATCATTATTCCTTCTGATGCTAAATTCGTTGAAAAGTTTGATAAGTCATTACTGGGTGGTGTCAGGGCTTTGACTACAGAAGCTTTGGTCAGAAAGTCTTCTTTTGATGAAAAGAACCTTTATTCACCATTGAAACGTGGATATGATGATTTTACATTGAAGCTTATACCTTATTATGCCTGGGCAAATAGAGGGGAATGCGAAATGACGGTTTTCTTTCCTTTGCGATGGTGAAAAATATTATAAATCTAAATAAGTATAATAAATCTTAAAAACGCATGAAAAGACGTGAATTCTTAAGAAACTCTATTCTTACAACAGCTTTTTTGTCAATGGGAGGATATTCATTAGCTGATGTAGATAGTAAATTCAAGTCAAAGACCGATTGGCCTAAACGCGATGATAACTGGAAGTATATGGGCAAGAAGGATACTTCTTCTGTAAAGCGCGAAAAGGAATATGTTTTTGATGTAGCCGTAATCGGTGGTGGAGTAGCTGGATTGTGTGCGGCAGTATCTGCGGCACGATATGGAGCCAAAACTGTGCTTGTGCAAAACAGGTCTGTACTTGGTGGAAATGCTTCCAGCGAAATTCATGTTCCTATAAATGGCTCATATCACTTCAAGAATAAATTTGGAGTTGACAGGGAAACAGGTATCGTTGAGGAAATCCAATTGGAGAACAGATACTATAATGTTCAGAATTCGTGGGAAGTGTGGGATCATGTTATGTACGACTATGTTACTCGCCAGGAGAATCTTACATTAATGCTTAATACTCAGGCTATGGAGGCTGTTATGAATGGCAACTCAATAAAGAAGGCTATTTGTTTCCAAATGTCTACCGAGTCTAAAATCATAATAAATGCTGATATATTCATAGACTGCTCCGGCGATGGTGCGTTGGCTGCAAGTGCCGGTGCTGAATATAGGAGCGGAAGGGAAGGTAAGGCTGAATTTAATGAGAAATATGCTCCGGACGAGCCGGACGGATGGGTGATGGGAGACAGTATCCAGTTCAGCTCCAAGGATATGGGCTTTCCTGTACCTTTCAATCCTCCTTCTTTTACTATCAAATATGATCCTAGTAAAGCAAATAAACGTACAATTACACAATTGAGTTGTGGATTCTGGTGGGTGGAACTAGGCAGTGATCTTGATATTGTTGATGTTACGGAAGAAAACCGTCATAAGTTGCTCGGATATTTGTATGGTGCATGGGATTATGTCAAAAATTCAGGAAAATTTCCTGAAGCAGCAAATCTGGTTTTAGACTGGGTTGGTTCTGTTCCTGGAAGACGTGAGTCAAGGCGTTTTATGGGTGACTATATCCTGAATGAAAACGATTTGACTAAGTTCACTCATTTTGATGATGCAATAGCTTATGGTGGTGGTTGGTCTCTTGATGAACACTGTCCTGGTGGAATTTTGAACGATAAGGAACCTGCAAGCTATTTTCATCAAAGATTTGAAAAGATGTTTGAAATACCCTACAGATGTATTTATTCCAAGAATATCGACAATCTTATGTTTGCAGGGAGAAATGTTAGTGTAACACATATAGCTTTGTCTGCAACCAGACTTATTGCAATTTGTGGCCTTATGGGACAAGCTGCGGGTACAGCTGCTGCCATGTGTATGGAGTATAAGACTTCTCCAAGAGGTATCTATAAGAAATACATTCATGAACTTCAGGAAAGACTTTTACGTGATGACTGCTATATACCAAACCGTCCTGCAAATGATGAGGCTGATTTGGCACGAAAGGCCAAGATTGAAGCCTCGTCTACAACTTCAGGCAATGTTGCATTATTAACAGATGGTTATAGTAGAGATGAGGTGGAACGTATACACCATTGGCAGTCTGACGGATTGAACCCTGATTTGATTCTTTCCTGGGAAAAACCTGTTTCGTTGTCTTCTGTGGAAATAAAATGTGATTCTAACCTTCATACGGAAATACAGATTCATCCTAATATAGAAAAGAGAAGAAAGCAGAGACCTGGAATGCCAGTTGAACTTGTAAAGAAAGTTTCTGTTGAGGCTGAAATTGATGGCTTATGGAAAGAGTTGGCAGAAGTTGACAATAACTTGCACAGACTGGTAAGGCTGAAATTTTCTCCGGTTTCCACTTCCAAAATACGTGTGAATCTGAAGGAGACATATGGTGCTTCTGATGTGAAACTTTTTGAGGTTAGATGTTATTAAATCAATTTTATTATAATAATCGTTATGTGTAATTTATTGCTTTTAGGTATAGGCGGTCAAGAACTGATATTTTTAGCTCTTATCATACTCCTTTTGTTTGGAGGTAAAAAGATTCCTGAGTTAATGAAAGGTCTGGGCAAGGGGGTTAAGAGTTTTAAGGATGGTATGAATGGTATAGATGAAACTGTAGAGGAAACAGTTAACCCGGAAAATAAGAAAAGTGATACGGAAAAGTGAAAGAAAAGGACTTAAGCTTTTGGGAACATCTGGAGGAGCTCAGATACGTTATCTTTAAAATTCTGATAGCCATTCTTGTTTCTGTAGTTGTATCATTCTTATTGAAAGATGAATTGTTTTCTATTATACTTTCACCAAAGAATCCTGATTTTTTTATCTATGATTTTTTTGATATAATTTCCGGATTTCTTGGTTTGGAAAATTCTTCTGATAACGATATGTAAGCAGCGAGGTAAATAATACTATACAGTTAAGTTCGTATATTAATACAATGGTGGTATTGAGCCTGTTGATGGGAATAGTTTTTGAGATTCCTATGATTGCCTGGTTGATGGCAAAGCTGAAACTTGTAACTTCAGATTTTATGAAGCGTTATCGAAAGCATGCAATAGTTATAGCTTTTGTTTTTTCTGCTATAATAACTCCTACCACTGACATAATAACGCTATTGCTCGTAGGTTTGCCGGTAATAGTTCTTTATGAGATAAGTATATTTATTGTGAGATATACAGCTGAATAGTCTGTAAAATATGGGCACCTTGTCATCTGATTGGTATGACAAGGTGCCTGTACTTTCAGATACCATTTTATTATTCTCTGATACATTATTTAGTGGTGGTGGTAAAAACGGAGTAGACTGTTACAGCAAAAACGGCCATGCTGTTACAGTTCTGACGAGGCAAAGTTAATGTTTTTTTCTTAAACTGTCTCCTTTCAATGTAAATCTCGATGCGGTATTTACAACTCTATCCAAGATTGCATCCGCTGCAGAGACATTACTATCGAGCGTTTCATACCAGTTTGCTACGGGCAGCTGGCTTGCAAAGATGGTAGACTTGTTTCCGTGCCTGTCTTCTATGATTTCCATCAGGTCGAGCACCTGTTCTGCAGTTAGCTTCTTTATGGCAAAGTCATCGAGTATCAGCAGGTCATACTGTGAGAGTCGCTCGAAGAGTTTAGGGAGTCTGCTTTCTATACGGGCCATGGTAAGCTCCTCAAAAAGTTTCATCACATTGTAGTAGCGGACCTTGTATCCACATAGGCAGGCATGGTGGCCAAGAGCCGATGCCAGCCAGCTCTTGCCTGTACCTGTAGGACCTGTAATGATGATGGGATAGCCATGTCTGATGTAATCGCATGTGGCAACCTCATTGAGCAGTGACTGGTCAATGCCGCGTGCCGAATCGGCAGCTATCTCACCCAGTGCTACCGTATAACGGAAGTGGGCATTCTTGATAAGCCGGTGCGTACGGTTGGACATACGCATGTCGTTTTCTCCTTGGATCAGCATGCGCATCCCGTCAGCCATTGAGATTGAGTCGATTTTGTGGGCCTCCATAAGGTTCTGCCATGTCTGGGCCATTCCTGGCAACCGCATAGCTTTGAGGTCTGATAAGATTTTTTCCATTGTTGTGCCGTTTTATGGTGATATAATGATATGTTATTTGTAAGCTTGCGCTCCCCTGATGTTCTCATGCAATGGCAAGGCAGATGCTTGATTTTCTTCATTCTTTTCTTGCAGCATCAGGTAGCCCTGACATTTGGACTTCACCAGATTGCTGATGAACGGATAGCTGCATTTTCCGCATTGGACAGATATCTTGCATGCAAGAAGAAAAAGTTCAGGTTCTGTCTCACGGGCGAGAGCCAGGATGCCCTGTGCGGAGCGGTAATACACTTCTGCAGGTCTGTCAGTGGCCGAGAACAGTTCACGCAGGACATGCTCAGCCATAGGTCCATACTTGGATCCCTTGTCTATGAAGTACTGCGGGGAGTATTCGTAATAAGCCTGTGTCTGTGAAGGAAGATGCTCCTTTACCCAGGTGTAGCCTCCTTGTTTAAATGAACGCATGTGGGTCGCAATGCAGATGCCGTCATGATAGATTCTGACCTGTGTGTCCGTAAAGATGACTTCCACCTTGTTGCCTATAAGACGGCTGGGTACTGAGTAGTGGTGCCGTTCCCTTCCAAGCTGTACAAAACAGTTCGGAGCGACTGTAAGCAAGGCATGCCGCTTCATCTGGTAACGTTCTCCGGGCAACGGGAGCAACTCGGGTTTCTCTACAGCCAGGAAGCGTTCCACCCGCGAGTAGTCGCATCCCTGCATACGCCGGCTGTTGTACTTTTCAAGCAGTTCTTCCACAGCTGCATTAAGTTCCTGCAAGGAGTGGAAAAGACGGTTCCTCAACGGAGCGTATATGCGCTTGTAGCTCTTATGCACGGCATCTTCGACCAAAGCCTTGTCCTTGGGACGCCTTACTCTGGCAGGCTGTGCACAGCACCCGTAATGCGTAGCAAGGTCATTCAGCCCGTCCGTCAGACCAGGAGACCATCTGTCGAAGGTTTTTACGGCCGAACGCAGGTTGTCGGGTACCAGGATTCGCGGTGCACCTCCGAAGAATCGTATGGCAGCATCCACGGCTCCGAGAAAATGTTCTATGCCTTGCGACGGGATACAGGTTATAAAGGTGTAACCGGAGCATGGCAGAACCGCAGCAAACGTCTCTACAGGAACAACCTCACCTGTTTCCATGTCGACGTAGCTCAGCCTGTCGCCGGCAAAGTCTATATACATCTTCCCTGCAGGCTGGTGTAGCATCTTGAGCACAGTGGAAGGCTTTATTGCTACTGTATTCTGCTTCAGATGGAAGCGGAATTGGGTCAATCCGTAACCGTCAGGAACGTCTTTGCGGTACTCTTCCCAAAGAAGAAGCGTTGTCATGTGAGTCTTCTTCAGTTCCTGTTCAAAATGGGGAAGTCGTTTCTTGAAGTCCTCAAAGCGTTCATCGCAATAGGCCGGATTTCCGCCATTGAACCGATGGTTCAACTCTGGGTCCTCCAACTGCAAGAGCGCATCGACACCCAATGCGTCTTCATTGGCCATCCTGAGATAGCGCTGTACGGTTGTGGGACTCATCGAGTACATTTCGGCCATCTTTCTAACCGATAATCCATTTTTGTGGCCCGTAAGGACCTGCTTGATGATATTCATTTTCTTAGGTTGTGTAGCCATTGTCTTGAAGGATTGGTTCATCCTTCAAGATAATAAATTCATCAAAACTGTAACAGCATGCTCCGATTTTGAGTGATGGACACCTGTACTATTTAAAAGTGTAACAGCATACTCCAATTCGGTGGGCTTTGTTGAGCCGCTTTGAGCGCAATGTAACAGCATGCTCCGATTTTAAAAGGAAATTAGCCTGATTGCTATTTGTAATTTCCTGATAATCAATCCCTGTAAAATATGGAATTTACATGATATTCGGCGTTTCTTTCAGCTAGACCACTGTGACAGCATGTGACAGCATACTCCGATTTTTCCACAGTGAAAGAACCGGTTATTACCCTTACTTTGGAAGAGTACGAAGAGTTGCGCA